>Ga0209482_1002410_pt1 | contig 11696 bp, 7 predicted proteins | sample CoawatmetaG10DNA_FD_187512 | JGI IMG/M metagenome (GOLD analysis project Ga0209482, IMG submission 187512) | Marine microbial communities from the West Antarctic Peninsula - Coastal water metaG104-DNA (SPAdes) (version 2) | ecosystem: Environmental > Aquatic > Marine > Coastal ...
TTCTTTTCTTGTTGCATAAGCGATAAATTTTCTTCAATCTCAATAATATTACCATCTGATTCTTTTATTTCTTTAGATTCTTTTTCTAGATTACTTACATCTTTAAATATATTTTTAGATTCTTCTCGATCTACTTCAGAACTATTGCTTTTATTTATTAAATTATAAGTTATTTTTTTGAGATCGGTTAAATCTTTTTTCATGTCAAAAAGTACCTTATATAAAATTTCTCTTTCTGAGAGATCTGCCTTTTCTTTATCATTATAAAGCATCGGAGTATTGCTCATACTATTTGGAAGATATAATTCTAGTGAATCACTTGAGATAGTTCTTTCTTTTTCCATAACTGAAATTTGAGCAACAAAATTTTTTAGTTGCCTTATATTTCCAGGCCAACGATATTTTTTTAAAAGTTCCACTGCCTTTTCTTTTAATTGAATTGGTGGTGTATTATATTTTTCAGCAAAATCATTCGCAAATTTTCTAAATAAAAGGTGTATATCTTCTTGTCGTTTTCTTAATGGCGGAAGTTGTATGCTAATTGTGTTTAGTCGATAATATAAATCTTCTCTAAATTTGCCTTTTTTTATATGCTCCTGCATATTTACATTTGTTGCAGCGATAATTCTAACATCTGTTTTTTGTGTTTTTGATGATCCTACTTTAATAAATTCACCATTTTCTAAAACTCGTAGTAATCGAGCTTGAGAGGCAAGTGGCAGCTCAGCTATTTCATCAAGAAATATTGTTCCATTATTTGCAGATTCAAAATAACCTTTTCTAACTTCATTGGCCCCTGTAAATGATCCTTTTTCATGACCAAAAAGTTCGCTATCTATAGTTCCCTCAGGAATTGCGCCACAATTTACAGCAATAAAATTATTGTGTTTTCTTCTACTGTTATGATGAATAATTTGAGGAATAGATTCTTTTCCCGTTCCACTTTCTCCATAAATTAATACAGAAATATCTGTCTGAGCAACTTGTAGAGCAACTTGAATTGCTCTTTCAAGTTGATTATCGTTTCCAATAATTCCGAATCGTTGTTTTGCTTGCTTAAGTTCCATTTTAAAGAGCCTCTCCTTTTAAAGTTCCAGCTGTACATGCAATGATTTTTACATTTACATATTGACCAACTTTTAAGTCATTTTTCTTAAATACCACAACACAGTTGTGGGTTGTTCTTCCATAAAAATGTAAAGTTGATTTTTTAGATGTACCTTCAATTAAAACTTCGTAACTATTATTTATTTTTTCTCTATTATTTTCAAGTGACTGTGCTTGTTGTTTTGCAATAATCTCAACTAATCTTCTTTGCTTAATTTCTTCAGGGATATCGTCTTTAAATTTTCTTGAAGCTGCTGTATTTGGTCGCTCCGAGTATTTAAACATATATCCATAATCATACTTTACATAATCCATGAGGCTAAGAGTTTCTCTGTGGTCTTGTTCTGTTTCACCGCAAAAACCAGCAATGATATCCATTGAAATTGTACAATTAGGTATCCTTTTTTTTATCTTATCAATAAGTGTCAAGTATTCTTGTCTATTATATCCTCTATTCATAAGATCTAATACTCTACTACTTCCTGACTGAACAGGGAGATGAATAGAGTCACAAATATTTTTATGTTTTGCCATTGCCTCTATCACTCCATCACTCATATCTTGTGGGTTAGAAGTTGAAAACCTTATTCTTAATTTTATATTCACTAAAGCGACTTTTTCAAGAAGTTGAGAAAAATTTATTGCATTATTCTTTTGATCTTCACTAGCTTTTTTAAAACTTTTTTTGGGTCCTCCTCCATACCATAAATATGAATCAACATTTTGTCCTAAAAGTGTCACTTCTCTGTAGCCATCTTTATATAATTGTTTACATTCCTCAATAATACTTTCAGGATTTCTACTTCTTTCCCTTCCTCTTGTGTAAGGAACAACACAAAAGGTACACGTGTTATCACAACCTCTGGTTATTGAAACAAAAGCAGTTACCCCATTGCTACCTAGCCTTAATGGGCTTATATCGGCATATGTTTCTTCTTTTGATAATATAACATTAACTGCTCTTTTGCCATCATCAACTTGCTTTATTAGATTAGGTAGATCTCTGTAAGCATCCGGACCCACAACAAGATCAACTAATTTCTCCTCTTCTAAGAATTTTTCTTTTAATCTTTCAGCCATACATCCTAAAACACCTACAACCATTTTTGGGTTAGTTGTTTTTTTCACTGAATTGTACAACTGAAGTCTTTTTCTAACTGTTTGTTCCGCCTTATCTCTTATTGAGCATGTGTTGACAAATACAAGGTCAGCTTCATGGATGTTTTTAGTAGTAGAAAAGTTTTCTTTTGAGAGAATCGATGCAACAATTTCACTATCAGCAAAATTCATTTGACAGCCGTAACTTTCTATATAAAGTTTTTTTGATCCAATTTTATCATTTGGTATTTCTAAAACATTACCCTGTTTATCTTCTTCAATCTTTTTTGTTAGTAAAGTTTCAATATTCATATATGATATATTTGTGGTAAAAGTAACAAAAACTGACAATATGTCATAAATAAAATATCTATATTATATAATAATATAATTAAATTGACATGCAAGTTTTTTATTAAAAATTAAAAAATGTTTCTTTAATTTGCATAAAAATAATTTATATGTCTAAGAATTTAGTTATTGTTGAGTCACCAGCCAAAAAGAAAATTATTCAGGGTTTTTTAGGAAAGGATTTTATTGTTGAATCAAGCATTGGGCATATAAGAGATTTGCCAAAAAAAGGAGGGATGTCTATTGATATACAAAATGGATTTGCTCCTAATTATGTTGTTTCTGAGGATAAAAAGAAGGTTGTTAATGTATTGAAAAATGCAGTGAAAAAAGTAGATACTGTATGGCTTGCAACTGATGAGGACAGAGAGGGTGAGGCTATAGCTTGGCACCTGACTGAGGCATTAAAATTAGACGCCAAAAAAACTAAGAGAATTGTTTTTCATGAAATAACTAAAAAAGCTATTCTAAAGGCAGTAGAGAACCCAAGAACTCTAGATATAAATCTTGTTAATGCTCAGCAAGCAAGACGTGTTTTAGATAGATTAGTTGGTTTTGAATTATCTCCTGTTTTGTGGAAAAAAGTTAAGCAAGGTCTTTCTGCGGGACGTGTTCAGTCTGTTGCCGTTAGATTAATTGTTGAGAGAGAAAAAGAAATAATGAATTTTAAATCAAATTCTGATTTTAAAGTCATTATTTACATGCTTAATTCTCAAGGGGAGATTATTAAAACTGAATTGTCAAAAAGATTTAAAGAATACGATCATGCGCATGAGTTTATAAAAAAATGTCAGCAGGCAAATTATAAAATTGAAAATCTAGAAAAAAAAGCAGCTAAAAAATCTCCTACAGCACCATTTACAACATCTACTTTGCAGCAAGAGGCTTCAAGAAAATTAGGTTTTTCTGTAAATCAAACAATGACAGTTGCTCAAAAATTATATGAATCTGGTAAGATTACTTATATGAGAACAGATAGCGTAAATCTTTCTCAAGATGCGCTTGAAGCTGCTGAAAATGAAATCGTTAAGCTATATGGAAAAGAGTTTGCTTATAGAAGAACATTTTCAAGCAAAGCAAAAGGGGCACAAGAGGCTCATGAGGCTATAAGGCCTTCTTATATGGAGAACAAAACAATTGACGGAGATTCCTCTCTACAAAAGCTATATAGCTTGATATGGAAAAGAACTATTTCTTCTCAAATGTCTGATGCTAAAATTGATAGAACTGTAGTTACAGTTGGTATGTCTAATTCAGATGATAAGCTTATTGCAAGAGGAGAGGTTATAACTTTTGAAGGATTTATGAAAGTGTATTTAGAAGGAAAAGATGATGAAAGCCAGTCTGAAAAAGGTGTTTTGCCTATTATGGAGATTGGTGAAGTTTTAGATTTGAATGAAGGAATTGCATCGGAACAGTTTACAAGGCATCCTGCAAGATATACTGAAGCTAGTCTTGTGAAGAAAATGGAAGAGTTAGGAATTGGAAGACCCTCCACATATGCGGCAACTATTACAACTGTCCAAAAAAGAGGATATGTAGAGAAAGATACAAGAGATGGGTATGAAAGAGTTTCAAAAACAATTGAGCTTAAAAATAATGTAATAGAAGAAAAAGAAGTTTCTTCTATTACAGGAGCAGAAAAAAATAAATTATTTCCAACAGACGTTGGTGTTGTGGTTACAGATTTTCTAGTTGATAATTTTAATGATGTTATGCAATACAGTTTTACTGCAAGCGTTGAAAATGAGTTTGATCAAATAGCTGAGGGTAAAAAGGTTTGGAATGAAATGATTGCTAGCTTTTATAATAAATTTCATGATCAAGTTAATATTGTAACCGAATCATCTGGAAAAGCATTAGGTGAAAGAATACTAGGTGTTGAAGAGAAGTCAGGGAAAAACTTATATGCAAGAATTGGTCCTTTTGGTCCAATGGTTCAGCTTGGAGAAAGAAGTGAAGATGAAAATGCGCCAAAGCCAAAATTTGCTTCACTTTTAAAAGGACAAACTATTCAAACAATAACTTTTGAAGAAGCAATGAAGCTTTATGATCTGCCAAGAACTGTAGGTACTTTTAAAGAGCAAGAAATTGTTGCTGCCATTGGAAGATTTGGTCCATATTTGAGATTTGACGGAAAATTTACATCTATTAAAAAAGATGATAATGAAGATCCTTTAACAATTACTCTTGAAAGAGCTATTGAATTAATTGAATTAAAAATTCAGGCTGATAAAGATAGGTTAGTTGCAAATTTTGAAGGAGAGCCTTTAGTTCAGGTTTTAAATGGAAGGTATGGTGTCTTCATACAAATTACTCCCGCAAAAGGAAAAAAGATTAATGTAAAAATACCAAAAGATCAAGATCCTAAATTGTTAACTCGAGAAGATTGTTTAAATTTGATGGATAACAAGCCAAAAAAATAGAAAAAACTAACTTATGTTTGATTTAAAATCATGTTTTTATCCTATTGAAAATGATTTGTTTGAAAAGAGTGATTGGTTTACCACTCAGATTGGATCTAATATTGATTTTCATTCAACTGAAAAATTTCCTGATTTTAAATTTGCCGAAGTTGCTTTTTTAAGTATCAATGAATACGAAGGTTCAGATAACTCTCTATCTAATAAGCCATGTAAAATCAGAAAAGAGTTATATGAATTGCATATTGATAATAGCCCTAGAATTTGTGATTTAGGAAATTTAAAGCTTGCAGATAATCGAAAGGAGTCTTTTAAGATTATCGAAAATGTGTGTAAAGAATTAATTTTCAATGGAATAATTCCCGTCATTATAAAAGGTGGGCAAGATATTTCTTATGCTGTTTATAAGTCATATTCAGGTTTAAAAAAAAATCTCTCTATTTCTGTCGTTGATAATTGTTTTGATATTGGTCATGAAAAAGATATGTTATCCAATAAATCTTTTTTTGGTAAAATTTTAAGTACAAAACCAAATACTTTATTTAATTACTCTAACATTGGTTATCAGTCTTTTTATGTGTCTAATATAGCTTTGGAGATGTTAGATTCTCTTTCTTTTGATGCTATTAGACTTGGTGATGTTAAGGCTTTAATTTCATCTGTAGAGCCTATTTTAAGAAATACTGATTTTTTAAGTTTTGATCTTTCTTCAATTCAAAATATTTTCGCTCCAGCTAATAGGTACGGTTCTCCCAATGGTTTTAATGGAGAGGAAGCTTGTCAGATTATGAGATATGCTGGAATTAGTGATAAATTAAGTTGTTTAGCTATTTCTGAATATGATCAAGATTTAGATATTCACAATCAAACAGCAAAACTAATTTCTCAAATGATTTGGTATTTTTTACTAGGCTATAGGTCTAGAAAAAATGAGCTTAACCCGAACGTTAAAAATTGTATTAAATACACTGTTTCTTTTGAAGATGGAAAGAATGAAATAGTTTTCTATAAAAGCAACCTTAGTGGAAGATGGTGGATGGGAGTGCCTTTTAAATCAGATATTAAAAATCAATTAGATTGTTATTATGTCGCCTGTTCTTATTTAGATTATGAGATTGCTAATAAAGGAGAGGTTCCCGAAAAGTGGATTAAAACTTTTAATAAACTAAGTTAGAAATTCAATTTACTAACAAATAATTCTTTAAAAAATCTTCGGTTTTGGCAGGTGTTTTTACCAATTTAGTGGTCTTTGTATTCGTAAATTTGCTAAAAAATGTTTAATTTAGCGCAAAAAATTCCTAGTTTAGTTAACATTTAAAACTATATGAAAAAAATATTTATTCTTTTATTACTATGTTCTTCTACTGCTTTTGTGTCTGCTCAACAAGATGCTCAGTTCAGTCAGAACATGTTTAATAAACTAGCTAATAACCCTGGTTTTGCTGGTAGTAATCAAGCAATATCAGTTACTGGACTTTTCAGGTCTCAATGGACTGGATTTGAAGGAGCGCCAAAAACTACAAATATTAGTGCTCATCTTCCTGTTTCTGGATTAAATGGAGGATTAGGATTAAGTATTATTTCTGATGAAATTGCTCAGTTCGAAAATACATCTGTTTCTTTTAGCTATGCTTATAGAACTCAATTAGGTGCCGGTCAAATAGGCCTTGGTGTTAATTTAGGCCTTATTCAAAGTGGCTTAGATGGTACTTTATTAAATCCTGCATCTGGTGGCGATAATGCAATTCCTAATGAAAGTATTACCGGAAGCGCTATGGATTTAGGTTTTGGAGTTTATTATAATACTCAAGATGTTTACTTTGGTTTATCTACAACTCATGTTAATAATCCTAGTATTGATCGCTCTGATAATACTTCTTATGATCTTGCTCAGCATTACTTTTTAATAACTGGTCTTTATCATGAGCTTAATAGTAACCTATCACTTAATCCATCAATTTATCTTAAATCTGATGGTACCACATCTCAATTAGATATTAATACAAACATAATTTACAACGATAAGCTATGGGGTGGTCTTAGCTATAGACTTGATGAAGGTTTAGTGATATTAACTGGTGCTGAGATAATAGAGGATTTAAAGATGGGTTTAGCTTATGACATCGTGTTCAGTAATATAAATAAAAATAGTGTTGAGGTTATGTTAGGATATAACTTTAAAATTAAGACAGAAAATCAACTTAAAAAATACAAGAATCCAAGATTCTTATAAAGACTTGTTTAACTCACTTTGTTAAAGTGAAAAATAAATTTAATTATGAAAAAAATAATTTTAATTAGTTCAATTTTTACCCTTTTAATTTCTTGTGGTCAATCTGGAAATGGGGAGTTAGTCGGAGTACAGCGTGATGCATGGAACCCAACTGATCCTTATGGAATGGTTTTTATTCCTCAGGGAAGTTATGTGATGGGTCCTTCTGATCAAGATGTGCCATTTGCTAATGTTTCAGCTGCGAAAAGAGTTTCAGTTGGAGCATTTTATTTAGATGAAACTGAAATCACTAATAAAGAATATAGACAGTTCACAAACTATGTAAGAGATTCATTAGCTCATATTATTTTGGGTGAAGCTGGAATTGAAGGTCATTTAATAGAAGAAGATCAATTTGGTAATTTCCTTGATCAACCTAAAATTGACTGGAAGACTAAAATTAGATGGAATGATGTCGAAGTTAGAGAGATTCTTGAAGATGAAATGTATGTTTCATCTAGAGAGAGATTTAATAGTCAAAGAGAGTTTGATACTAGAAAGTTTATTTATAAATATCAAAATCTTGACCTTCAAGATGCTGCTATAAAAAATAATAGAGAAAATGATGCTACTGGCGGAAGAGATAGGAGTGAATTTTTATCCACAGAAGAGTTAGCTGTTTATCCTGATACTTTAGTTTGGATGCATGATTATGCTTACTCATTTAACGAGCCTTACACAAAAAATTATTATTCTCACAGTGCTTTTGATGATTATCCAGTTGTTGGAATTTCATGGAAACAAGCTGTTGCATTTACAAAATGGAGAACGTTAATGATGAATAGATTTAGAAAAGCATCAAATCAACCCATTTTACCTGATTTTAGATTGCCTACTGAATCAGAATGGGAATATGCTGCTAGAGGAGGACAAGATCTATCTCCATATCCATGGGGAGGGCCTTATACTAGAAATAGTAAAGGATGTTTTTTAGCAAACTTTAAACCTCTAAGAGGTAATTATACTGCAGATGGTGGAATTAAAGCTATCAAAGTTGGTTCATATAACCCAAATGCATACGGTTTATATGATATGTCAGGTAATGTTGCTGAGTGGACTTCTAATGCATTTGATGAGTCAGCATTTAGTTATTCTCATGATATGAATATGGATTACCATTACAATGCAAGTGATGATGATCATCAAGTTCTTAAAAGAAAAGTAACTAGAGGAGGTTCATGGAAGGACATAGCTTATTTTATTCAAAATAGTACGAGATCTTTTGAATATCAAGATACTGCTAAAAGTTATATAGGTTTTAGATGTGCTATTGATTTTCTTGGAAGAGATAAGAAAGATTTTCAATAATATAATCTGATATTTTAAGTTATATTATTTACAAAGACTAAAATTTAATTAATTCAAAAAATAAATAAGACATGAGTTTCGGAGACAAATTATCAAATATAACAGAAGCTAATTGGTATAAATCAATGATGCCTAAACTATATGGTTGGGGTGCTGCTTTAGTAATCATTGGAGCACTTTTTAAGATTGAGCATTGGCCGTTTGCTGGTCTATTTCTAACAATTGGTTTAACTACAGAGGCTATAATTTTCTTTTTCTCTGCATTTGAAAAACCTCATGTTGAAACTGATTGGTCTCTTGTTTACCCTGAACTAGCTAATATGCATGATGGTAATAAAAGTCCTGCTCAGCAATTAGATAATGCTTTAGAAAAAGCTAAGATTGATAATGAACTCGTTGAAAGTTTAAATGAAGGATTAAGATCATTTGGTGATTCTGCAAAAAAATTAAATGAAACTGTTACTGCAGCTGCTGGAATTTCAGACTACAACAATCAGATTCAAGAAGGTGTTAAAAATATGAATGCACTTAATTCATTATACGAATTACAGCTTCAAACATCAAACCAGCAAATGGAAGCTACCACTTTATTTTTACAAAATTTACAAGCTTCAGTAGAGGACTCCAAAAAATTTCAGCAGCAAGTTGCTAATTTAGCTGAAAACTTAGAGGCTTTAAATAAAGTATATGGTAACATGTTAAATGCAATGAATCCAAATAATTAATTGAGCATCATCATAAAGAAAAAATAGATGGCAGGAGGAAATTTATCACCAAGGCAGAAGATGATTAACATGATGTATTTAGTGCTTACTGCACTATTAGCATTAAATGTATCTAAAGAAGTATTAAACTCGTTCTTTGAAGTTAATACGGGTGTTGTAAGAACAACTACTAATTTTTCTTCTAAAAATGCTGAAACATATAATGCTTTCAATTCAGCAGCTGAACTAAATCCCGTTAAAGCAGGACCATTTAGAGATCAGGCTTTAGCTGTTAAAAAAGAGGCAGATAATATTGTTGATTTTATTCAAGAATATAAATATTCTTTAGTCTTGACTGTAGATAAAGAAGTATATCTAGGCCAATACTTAGACCTTGAAGGCGAGGAGATTGAAGGAAATAAAACTGAACTGACTTGGGGTAACTTAACCAAAGAACAAAGAAAATTAAATATCGCTAATCTAAGTAATAAAGAAAACAGAGATGCTAGTGGAGAGATTCTAGTTAATTCTGGAATTGCTTCTGAGCTTAAGTCTATTATTAATGATTATAGAAAAAATCTTATTGTTTTAGCTGGTGATAATGATGTTTTGAAATATAATATTAATGATGCTCTTTCTACAAAAGATAAATTAGGTAAGGGCAAATCAGGGAAAATTAGTTGGGAAGTATATAATTTTGAAGACATGCCTTCAGTTGGTGCTTTAACATTACTTTCAAAAATGCAATCTGATATTAGAAATACTGAAGCAGATATTATAAAATTATTAAGAGAGAATATTGATGCTGGTTCTCTGAAATTTACTTCAGCAGAAGCTATACAGATCCCAACATCTACATTTGTTTTAAGAGGAGACTCTTTTAGGTCTCAGATATTTATTTCAGCTAAAGATACTACACAAGATCCTACAATTTATGTAGGAGATTACGACTCAATTGGTCCTGGTCAATATGAAATGGTTGGAAATTTTGATACTGTTAAGGTTGTAAATGGCAAAGGAATGTTTAGTAGAAGAACTTCTTCTGCTGGTCTTCAAAACTGGGGAGGTTTAGTAGCTATGAAAACTGAAAGTGGAGTGAAAACCTATCCTTTTAAAGGGAACTATTTAGTTGCTAATAAAACTGCAGTTGTATCTCCAGTTAATATGAATATTTTATACTTAGAGGTGGATAATCCTTTAAAAATCTCCGTTCCTGGTTTTTCTGCTGGAGAAATAACAGCCTCTATTACTAATGGTAATCTAGTGCCTACTAAGAAAAATATAGGTGAATATACAGCTCGTCCTAATAAAAAAGGAAAAGCAATAGTTACACTATATGCTAAAGTTGATGGAAAAAAATCAAAAATGGGTGCTGTTGAATTTAGAGTTAAGGAAGTTCCCCCACCAAAAGCTAAGATTCAACTTGCATCTGAATCTAATGGGACTATGATGATTGAAAAAATGGAAATGGTTAATTCCGGAGGAGTTCTTGCAGAGTTAAAGGACTTTGATTTTAAAGGTGTACGATATGTTGTTATCTCATACAGATTAACTGGAATGTATAAAGGAGAACAAATGAAGGAAAATACTAAAGGTCCAGCATTTAGTGATAAAATGGTTAATATTATAAAAAATACTAAGTCAGGTAATACAATTACAATATCAAATATAAAAGCTAAGAGAGTAGATGCTAAAAATACAGCCGTTAGGCCTTTAGATCCACTTGTTTTAGAAATTAAATAAAATTTAGAAATTATGAAAAAATTAATAGCTTTATCAATATGTTTAATATCAATATCTTTTTCGTCGACTGCTCAGGACGTATTAAGTATAGATGAGATGAATTCTGTTTATAGTAAAGAACAAGTTCTTAATAAAACTGTTAGACAATATACTCATCTTAGAGAGGCTGATGTGATGTGGTCTAGAAAAATTTGGAGAGAAATAGATTTAAGAGAAAAAATAAATCATCCCTTTTACTACCCAGAAAATGATGGTGTTGGTACAACTACTTCAGATAGAAAAAGTTTAATAGATGTTATCTTTTCTGCCATTAATGAAGGAAGTATTACTGCCTATGGGAATGCTGCTATGGACGATGAGTTTAGACAAGCTATGACCCAAGAAGAAATAAAATCAATTGGAGGAGCTTCATCAGAAATGGTCGAAGTAATCGACTGGGATGCAGTTGCAGCAGGTGCAGATCCTGAAGATGCAAAAATGCAAACACTTAGTGAAAAAGAGTTTGATAGAAACACTATTAAAAAATGGAGACTAAAAGAAGAATGGTTTTTTGATAAGCAAAAATCTACTATGGATGTTAGAATACTTGGACTAGCTCCTCTTCAAGAAGATAAAGATGAAGTTACTAGTCGATTAACAGGAAGTTTTTCCCCTTTATTTTGGGTGTATTTTCCTGAAGCTAGAGAGATT
>Ga0209482_1002415_pt1 | contig 11672 bp, 7 predicted proteins | sample CoawatmetaG10DNA_FD_187512 | JGI IMG/M metagenome (GOLD analysis project Ga0209482, IMG submission 187512) | Marine microbial communities from the West Antarctic Peninsula - Coastal water metaG104-DNA (SPAdes) (version 2) | ecosystem: Environmental > Aquatic > Marine > Coastal ...
TTTTTAGGCCATTATCTGAGTATGTAATCTTATTATACTATTTTGTATATTTTGCAATTATGCCTAAATATATTTTAAGTAATTCGAGCTCAATAGGGTATTTTTTCAAGGTATTTACCTCGTTATTTTTCATTGTGTTATTTATAGGATTGGGCGACCTTTTAATTATGAAAATAATTTCAGGATATGAAGGAATTCCGCGACATTTAAGTGATGGAAGGGATGTTGGCTGGCGGTTTCATGGACTTGCTGGAGAGCCAAGAGATGCGTTTTCATACCTCATTTTGGGGCTAAGCATATTTATATTGAGAGATATGTGGAGTGATAGAAAAAAACTTACAAAATATCTAATGATATTAATATTTATTGCTTTAATATTAACTCAGTCAGCCTCAGGATTAATTGGAATAGTATTCTCTATACTGCTAATATTTGTATTTCTCTTTTTTAAGTTGACTAATATTCAAAAAGTTAAATGCTTAATTATATTTTCTACGATACTTTTTATTATTGTGATTACTACATTGTATACAGATAGAATAATGGAATATTATTATGAACTTTTAACTCTTATACCACTTTTAAATGAAACAGGTCAACTTGGAAAAACATACGATCTTTTAGCTCAGGCGCTTGCTGGCGACATATATCCTATATGGCAAAGATGGATTGAAATATTAGGGGGTAATTTTTTTCCAACCTTTTTTGGTACTGGGCTTGGCAGTGCTTCGGTGATTAATAATAACTTTTTAAATGTATTCGAGATACATAATCCAAAATCTTATGTTGTTAGATCGATTTATGAAACAGGTATTATTGGGACGTATTTATTCGTGTATGTTTTTTTGGGTCCAATTAAAAAAATAAATGTTTCTAGGAATGAATACATAAAGCTTTCAATGCTAATGCTTGTAATGCTTGGAATGTATTTTGCACACAGATCTGTTCTTCCTTTTTTATTTCTTGGGATAGTGTTGGCAGTTTTCAACAGCAAATTATCTAGAAAAAACCAATGAAAGATATATCTAATGTTAATGTTTTAATTAACGCCTCTGGAATTGTTGATTCTGGAGGCGCTAGAGTTTTTGAAAAATTATTAAATGAACTCTCTGCTAGTCCATCTCATCATTATTATATTGTCTGCAGTAGAGGTGTTAATTTAGATTTCTTGATGAGTAGATATGTTACTTACAGTAATGTACATTTTATTACTACTCCAAAGAAAGGCTTGTTGTATAGACTTTATTATGAGAACTTTACTTTTAGGAAAATAATTAGTAAAAAAGACATTCAATTGATTTATAATTTTTCTGGATCTTATCAATTTTTTATTAGAATACCACAATTAGTAAAAGTTCAAAATTTACTTTTTTACACGAAAAAGTTGGATTTTTCCTATCACCACCAGGCACATTTTTTTCTTTGGATTAGCCATATTTTTAAAAGATTAGTATTTAGATTTATGTTAGATAGAACAAAGCATATTGAAATACAATCTTCTCATGTAAAGAGTTACTTATTAGATTTTATTGATACTCTAGAAAAGTCGTTTTATGTAAAGAGTGACATTGAGATATCAAACGATGTATTTCATGTTCCAAAACACTATGATTTCTCAAATAAAATAAAGTTTTTATATATCGTAGGGCCTCATTTTGAGCTCATACATAAAAATTTAATCGATTTTACAAGTGCAATGTTAATCATGAATGATAACGATATTGACTTTGAAATAAATATTACATTAACTAATGAACAGCTTAAAAATTCTAAAGTTTGGAATGCTATTTTAAATTCGAAAACAAATTTCCTAGGCTACATAAATAATCAAGAAAAGTTGTCCGAATTATTTTGTGATAATACAATTTTGATTTCTACTTCTGTTGTTGAAACCTTAGGTCTGCATGTTATAGAGGGTATAAAAAATGGTGTTGTTACTATTGCTCCAGATGAAAAATATGCTAATACAGTTTATGGAAGGAATATGTTTAAATATGAGTTGTTTAATAAGGACTCTTTAGTTAGGACTATAATGAGTGTAGTAAATTTTAAGGAGTCTTATAGTGAGAGAATCTTATCTATCCAAGATGATTTAAGACAAAGTGAAATAAGAAAGTTTAGTAGTATTTTAGATGTATTTGATGAGGTTCTAAATATTCAAAAATAAGGTTTTATTAATTGCTGTTTAACAAACTCATTTGGCAAAACTGTATTAACGAAATTTTTAACATCTGATATTAAAGAGATACGAATTTTCTTGAGTAATAAGCTTAAGTGATGTGAAATGAAAAGGTATTTAAATTAGTCCACCACCATGTTTTTCTTTCTGATCAAAACAGGATACTCTGCGAGGAAAGGTTCTGGGTTAGCTCCGATTATTTAGCGACTAGTGATTATAAACTGGGTGAAATTAATGTACATGAAATATAGAGTTACTATTTGAGATTGACGAGATTTTGTGAGTCTTTTATTACCGGTGCAAGTATTGTTTCGTTATTATAATTTCTTAATCAAGCAGTTTATTGATGCTCACTCTCACCTGTTTTTATGTTGTTTTTAGGTAAAATAAATTTTAAATGTAAGCTTCAATAATATAATGAAAAATTCAAAATACAACTCTCAAAAATTACATTATAAGCTTTCTACACGATCGTCAAAAATCCTGAGAGTTTGGAGATCGATTAAGATGTGGGGCCTTCATCGAACATTTGCTAAGATCATTAATCGCTTATCTCTTCCGTTAAGTCCAGTTTTATATTTACTTCCTAGAAATAGAGATTTATTACTTGTTGGTTGTGGTCAGTTTGGTTTGAGTACAGCATCTTTTTTTATTGGAAAAAAATTGGGCAATCGGTTTTTAGGTTGCTATGATATAGATTTGAATCAAGCTAGTCGAGCGAAGAATACTTATAAATATAAATTTGTAGCAGAGTCTTTTGAGGCTCTGACTGATTTAGAAGGTGCTAAATATATGTTCATAGCATCTAATCATGCCTCTCATACTCCGCAAACAATAGTAGGTCTTAATAAAGGATTGATGGTTCATGTTGAAAAACCTATTTCGGTTTCATGGGATCAATTGTCTAGTTTATCAAAGGTTGTTAAAGGCAAGGAAGATAGGCTATTTGTTGGGTACAACCGTCCATTTGCTAAGGCTACGCAGATATTACGTAAACATCTGCCAGATGGCGATGGACCTTTTACTATACAGTATTTCATTGCTGGGCATGCTATTGACCCAAACCACTGGTATTATGATCCAAAGGAAGGGACGCGAATCTGTGGTAACGTAGGTCATTGGATTGATTTAACAATTCATTTATTAAGTCAGAGAGATATTGCTGACAGATGGGAGATCACTTTAGTTTATTCTGACCTAGATTTAAGAGAAGAAAATTTTTCGCTTTCAATGAAGTCAGATAAAGGTGATTTGATTAGTATGACTTTTACTACAAGAGGAGAGCCGTTTGATGGGGTAAGTGAAACTGTCAATTTACAGCACGGTAACGTTATGGCTAAGATTGAAGATTTTCAGTCGATAAAGCTTTGGAAAGGAAGTTATTTCAAAAATTATAAATTTCGCCCAAAAGACGTTGGCCATAAAAGTTCTGTTCTCCAGATGTTTGAGGATCACCCGCAATATCTGCGTCCGTGGAGTGAGATATATCTATCCACCATGTTAATGCTTCACATTACAGATATGGTTAGAGGTAAGCTCACATTTAGTAATTTTTCTTTCCATGAGACAGATTTAAAAGTTCGTAGCGCCTGAAAATATAAATAGTAGAGACTTTCAAAAAGAGTGGGGTTTTGACTGTAATCCTCTAAAGTATGCAAAAATATAAATATTTTTAAATATATGAGTTCAATATGAAGCAAGTTCTACAAAATATTTCAAATGGAGATACTTCACTTGTTGACGTCCCATGTCCAGTTAATACTCGGTCAAACTTATTAATAGCAACCAAAAATACAGTAGTTTCAGCTGGTACTGAACGAATGCTTGTAAACTTTGGTAAGGCAAGTTATATTAATAAAGCTAGACAGCAACCTGATAAAGTTAAAGAAGTATTCAACAAAATAACAACAGATGGCTTAATACCTACGATTGAAGCGGTTCGCTCTAAACTAGATCAACCCCTACCCTTAGGATACTGCAATGCTGGTGTTGTTTTAGAGACTGATGTCCCAGGGTTTGAGGTTGGGGACAGGGTGGCATCTAATGGAAATCATGCTGAAGTTGTAAGAGTTCCAAAAAATCTATGTGTTAAGATTCCAGATAATGTTGATGATGAGTCTGCAGCATTTACTGTCTTGGGGTCTATTGGACTTCAAGGGGTTCGCCTAATTCAGCCTAGTATTGGAGAGTGTTTTGTGGTTTCTGGCCTTGGTTTAATTGGATTGATGTGTGTACAAATTTTGCGTGCTAATGGATGTAGAGTTTTAGGTGTTGATCTAGATAGTAAAAAATGTGAATTAGCTCGTCAATTTGGGGCTGAAATAGTTGACTTATCAAAAGGAGAAGTTTTATTAAATGTTTCTCAAAGTTTTTCAAGAGGCCGTGGAGTTGATGGGGTTTTAATAACTGCTGCCTCAAAGTCTGATGATGTAATACACCAGGCTGCAGAAGTTTGTCGTCAGCGAGGTCGAATAGTATTAGTAGGTGTTGTTGGTTTAAATTTACGAAGAGATGATTTCTTTAAAAAAGAACTAACTTTCCAAGTGTCTTCATCTTATGGTCCGGGCAGGTATGATAAATTTTATGAAGAGGATGGTAACGATTATCCTGTTGGTTTTGTTCGCTGGACTGAGCAACGTAATTTTGAAGCAGTATTAGATATGATATCATCTGGTGTATTAGATGTAAAATCTGTGATAACCCATCGTTTTGATATTGAAAATGCAATCGATGCTTATGGTTTGTTAGATAATTCTGAAGCGCTAGGTATTGTGTTAAATTATCCTAGCCAAAGTCGTGCGGATTTAATTAAATCTAAGGTTGAATTAAATAATCAATCCCCTAAAACTATTGATTCATCTACCCCTTGTATGGGATTTATTGGTGCTGGAAATTATGCTTCAAGGACGCTTATTCCTGCATTCAAGGATGCTGGAGCTGTGTTGGATACATTAGTAACCAGTGGCGGTTTTAGTGGCGTACATCATGGTAATAAAAATCAATTTGCTACAGCTTCAACAGAAACTAATGATCTGTGGAATAACGATAATATTAATACAGTATCAATTGTTACTAGGCATGATGCTCATGCACAACAAGTTGTGGATGCACTAAAATCTGGAAAAAATGTGTTTGTTGAGAAGCCGCTCGCCTTAACTTTAGATGAGATTGATGATATCGATAGGGCTTATCAAGAAGCTAATAGGTCTAAGACTGTTAGGCTAATGGTTGGATTTAATCGTCGTTATGCTCCACACGTAATTAAGATGAAAGAGTTGCTTAATATTCACAGATCTCCTAAATCAATTATTATGACTGTTAACTCTGGCGCCATTCCTAGTGAACATTGGGTGCAAAATCCTTTGATTGGTGGAGGGAGAATTATTGGTGAAGGGTGTCACTTCATAGATCTTATGAGACACCTGATTGGTCACAAGATTAACGATTTTACTGCCACTATGATGGGTAATATTCCAGGGGTTGAAGTTAGAAATGATAAGGCATCCATTACACTCTCTTTTGAAGATGGCTCATTTGGAACGATTCATTATTTGGCTAATGGTGGATCTGTATTTCCAAAGGAGCGCATAGAGGTTTTTTGTGATGATGCAGTTTTACAAATGGATAATTACCGTGTATTAAAAGGATATGGCTGGCCAGGTTTTAAGAAAATGAAATTATTTAAACAAGATAAAGGGCAAAAGGCTTGTGCTAAAGCCTTTATTGAATCTATTATTAATGGGAAGGAGTCACCTATATCTTATGAAGAGGTGATAGAAAGTTCAAGAGTGTCTATTGAAGTTGCCAATTTATTACGTAATTAATGTTTAAAAAAACTCAACTTTTGTTTAATACTATTAAGTATTTGAAGGCTGGTCAGATATTAAATAGAATTAGCCGAAAGTTTATTAAGCCTAAAATAAGTCTATTTGATATTCCAAAAAGTTCATATCTCTATAGTTCCATTAAGCCAGTTATCAAGTGTCCACAAAAAATCTATGGTAAGAGTAGTTTTAAATTTTTGAATAAAGAATTTACACTTAAGTCATCAGGAGATTGGAATGCTAAAAATCAAGATAAGTTGTGGCTATACAATTTACATTATTTTGATGATCTTAATGCTATTAATTCTGAACAAAGACTAATTTGGCATAAAAATTTAATCCAAAAATGGATTGAGGATAATCCAATTGGTCTTGGCAATGGCTGGGAGCCTTATCCGTCTTCTTTACGAATTGTTAATTGGATCAAATGGATTTCATTAGACCTGAGCTTGCGAGATAATGTAAAGCAGATATGGTTAGACTCTCTGGTTATTCAAACTAGATTTTTAAATCAAAATTTAGAATATCATCTTTTAGGAAATCATCTATTTTCAAATGCAAAAGCTCTGGTTTTTTCAGGGCTTTTTTTTACGGGGGAGGAGGCTGATCATTGGTATGAATTGGGACTTTTTATTATAAATAGAGAGCTTTCTGAGCAAGTACTTTCTGACGGTGGTAATTTTGAATTATCACCAATGTATCATGCAATTTTTCTAGAAGATCTGTTAGATTTAGTTAATATACATCAAGCGTATGATAAGAGTTTTTCGGATAATTTTGAAAAAAAAATTGTACAGATGCTTGAATGGCTGAAGACTATGTGTCATCCAGATAGAGAGATAGCTTTTTTTAATGATGCTGCTTTAGGTGTGGCCCCATCTTTTATTGAATTGTTAAGTTATTCTAAACGACTTGGTATTATCGTTAAAAATAATCAAGTTAATCGATTGACACATCTTGAGGACTCTGGCTATATTCGAATAGAAAATGACAATGTGGTTATTATTGCAGACGTTGCAGATATAGGGCCTGATTACATTCCTGGACATGGACATGCTGATGTTTTGAGTTTTGAGTTGTCCTTGTTTGGTAAAAGAGTAATTGTTAACTCAGGTATTTCAACTTATGAATTGAGTGAAGATCGCTATAAACAAAGAAGCACTGAATTACACTCAACTATAACAATTGATAATAAAAATTCTAGTGAAGTTTGGGGAGGGTTTCGTGTGGCAAATCGAGCCAAAGTGTTTGATATAAGTAAATTTGAAGATATTAATAGTGTCGAATTTTCTGCATGCCATGATGGGTACAAAAAAAATAAAGAAGAAATTCTACATTGTCGATATTGGAGCGTGCTTAATGACTCAATTAGAATTATAGATAATATTTCAGGAATAGGAGTGCATAAAGTGAGATCCGTGCTTCCCCTTCACCCAAGTGTTGAAGTTGGTGATGTTCAAGAGAATTCTATTAGCCTTAAGGCTGGTGGAGAGAAAATTAAAATTAATTTTGAGGGCAAGGGAAAATTGAAGATAATACAGTCACAATATTATCCAGAATTTGGCTTTGCTATTGATAATAAACATCTCGTATATGACTATAATGGAAAATTACCTTCAACAATAACAATAAGAATATCGTGGTAAAAATATTAGCTGTATTTGGTACTCGTCCAGAAGCAATTAAAATGTCACCAGTGATACGTGCTTTAGAAAATAATTTTGATGTAAAAATATGTGTAACTGCACAGCATCGGCAGATGCTTGATCAAGTTCTAGAGTTATTTGAAATTACACCAGATTATGATCTTAACATCATGCAATCTGGGCAAGATTTGTTTGATATTACCAGTAATGTATTGATAGGGATTAAAAAAGTTTTACAAATTGAAAAGCCAGATATCGTTCTGGTGCATGGTGATACAACTACTTCTATGGCTACAGCCATGGCCGCTTTTTATCTACAAATACCAGTAGGTCATGTAGAGGCAGGTTTGCGTACCTATGATATTTACTCTCCTTTTCCTGAGGAGCTTAATCGTCAAATCACCTCGAGAATTGCTACTTTACATTTTGCACCAACAAAGATTGCTCGTCAAAACTTATTGGATGAAAAGGTACTAGATAGTCAAATTTATGTAACAGGAAATACAGTTATTGATGCATTGCTCTCTATGGTAGAAAAAGCAAGAATTATTGATTTTTCAGATATTATTTTGAAAAAAATGCCATTTTTAGCAAAAGAAAATAGTAGTATTCCTCGTATTATTTTAGTAACAGGACATAGGCGTGAAAATTTTGGAGTGGGGTTTGAAGAAATTTGTAATGCGTTAAGTTTCATTGCAAATGAAAATCCAAATATTCAAATTATTTACCCTGTTCACCTGAATCCTAATGTGAGAGAGCCCGTAAATAGGATTTTATCTAATTTATATAATATTCACCTTGTTGAGCCAATGGAGTATTTAACCTTTATTAAGTTAATGGATCTGTCGTATTTAATTTTGACAGATAGTGGGGGTATTCAAGAAGAGGCGCCAAGTTTAGGTAAGCCAGTGTTGGTAATGAGAAACAATACGGAGCGCCCAGAAGCGTTAGAAGTTGGGGCGGTTAAATTAGTTGGTACAAATGCAAATGAGATTGTGAAAGCGGTTAACCAATTATTAACTGACAGTGATTTTTATATGCAAATGTCAAAAGCACTTAATCCATATGGTAATGGAGAGGCTAGTGCTATTATTTGTGATATCTTAGTAGACAGGGGTGAAGCGTGATTGTATCTGTAATAGGGTTAGGGTATGTAGGACTTCCAACTGCCGCAGTATTAGCATCTAAAGGAGTAAAGGTAGTTGGGGTTGATGTTAATCAGAATATAGTAGATATTATCAACCAAGGAAACATTCATATTATTGAGCCAGAGTTAGATATTTTGGTTCATAAGGCTATTAAAGATAATTATTTAACAGCAGTTGTAAAGCCAGAAAAAGCAGATGTATTTATGGTGTCAGTACCAACACCTTTTAAAAATAATCATAAGCCTAATTTGTCTTACATAAAATCAGCTGCTAAGGCAATTGCAATAGTCTTGGAAAAAGGTAATCTTGTAATTTTGGAGTCTACTTCTCCTGTGGGCACCACTGAAAAAATGATTGAGTGGATGCAAGGGGAGCGACCAGACCTTTCCTTTCCTAAATTTGGAGATGATAAATTTAAAGCAGATATAGCTGTGTCATACTGCCCTGAACGCGTATTACCAGGCCAAGTTGTACGTGAGATTATAGAAAATGACAGAATTATTGGTGGCGTTACCACACAGTGTGCAGAGCGAGCTCGTGATTTGTATAAGCTTTTTGTTAATGCTGATTGTCTGATTACTGATTGCCGCACTGCTGAGTTAAGCAAGCTTGTTGAAAATTCTTTTCGAGATGTAAATATTGCCTTTGCCAATGAACTCTCTTTGATTTGTGATAAGCTTAAGATTAATGTTTGGGAGCTTATTAAATTAGCCAATAGGCATCCTCGTGTAAATATTTTGCAACCTGGCCCTGGTGTAGGTGGGCATTGTGTTGCAGTTGACCCATGGTTCATTGTTAATTCTGCACCAGATGAAGCAAAATTAATTCGAATGGCTAGATTGGTTAATGATAGTAAACCAATTTTTGTTTTGAACAAGGTAGATCAAGCAATTCAAGCTATAGGAAAAGATACATCCGAGTTAAGTATTGCTTGCTTGGGCTTAGCTTTTAAGCCAGATATTGATGATCTACGTGAAAGTCCTGCCTTAAGTATTGCTCGTAAAATTAGATCTATTAGTTTTAGTTCTATTTTTTTGGTGGAACCTAATATTAATAGTATACCAAGTGGTTTTGATAGTGATAACATAAAGCTAGTTGGTCTAGAAAGTGCGATAAAGAGTTCCGATATAATTATTTTATTGGTTGATCATACTTCGTTTAAATCTATGGATTTGAGCTTATTGTCTGGAAAGCAAGTGATAGACACTCGTGGTATTTGGTCTTGAAAATAGTTTTTTTTACAGACCATTTTGTTCCAGAAATAAGTGCGCCAGCAGCCCACGTATTTGATCGCTGTAAGATTTGGGTCGAACAAGGGCATGATGTTACCGTTGTTACAAATGTACCTAATTACCCATTGGGTAAGCCCTATGAGGGCTATATAAATCGCATGCGACAGTGGGAAGTAATTGATGGGATAAAAGTTTTGAGAGTTTTAACTTATATGACTGAAAATACAGGCACGATTAAGAGGACACTTGACTATATATCATTTTCCATATCTTCTTTTATTAATAGTCTTACCATAACAAGACCAGATGTTGTTTATTCCACTTCACCGCATATCTTTACTCCTTTTGGCGCCATAGCTTTTAGTATACTAAAGCGCGCTCCTCATGTTTTGGAGGTCAGGGATATTTGGCCTGATTCAATAGCAGCTACTACGGAGATGAATCGGACTTCAAATTTATATAATATTTTAGAATTTATTGAAAAGATGATGTATAAAGCTTCAAAAAAAATTGTAGTGTTCACGAAAAGCTTTAAAGATAATTTGATTGAAAAAGGAGTGCCAACTGAAAAGTTACATGTAGTGATAAATGGTGCAAATCTATCTTTATTTCAGTCACCTATATTGGATGTGGATTTGGAAAAATCACTTGGTTTAAAGAATAAATTTGTTGTTGGGTACTTTGGTACGCATGGCTTATCTCATGATTTACTAAATGTAATACGAGCGGGGGCAATGATTAGAGAGAATGACATACACATTCTATTTGTTGGTGAAGGGGCGGAGAAAACAGAAATGATTTCTTTAGCTCAAGAATTAAATGCTACAAATATACACTTTGTTGATTGTCAAATTAGGGAAAATATGCCCAAATATTGGGGTTTGTGTGATGTTGGTTTAATTCACTTAAAAAATGATCCAGTTTTTGAAACAGTAATTCCGTCAAAGATTTTTGAAACCATGGCTTCTGGCCGTCCTATTATGTATTGCGGCCCTAATAGTGATGGTGCTCGTTTGATTAAAAAATATGATTGTGGGTTAGTGACTAGTTCAGATGATCCGAAAACCCTTGCAATTCACCTTAGATTACTAATGAAAGATCCAGATCTTTGTAAAAGACTGGCAATAAACGGTAAAAAAATATCACCTAAATTTTCTAGGGAAGTTCAAGCTGAGGCAACTCTAAATGTACTTCAGTTAGCAAGTAAAGTCAGTAAGGTTGAAAAATGAATTATTTGTCTTTGATTGACCGGCAAGTTGAATTATTTGAGCAGGACGTTACCCAAAACTTTGACGCCTTAGCTGAACTTGTTTCTAAGGGCCGTTTTTTAGTAATAGGAGGGGCTGGCTCTATCGGTCAGGCAGTAACTAAAGAAATTTTTAAACGAGACCCTATAGCTCTTCATGTTGTAGATATTAGTGAGAACAATATGGTGGAGCTTGTAAGAGATATACGCAGCACAATTGGTTATGGGAAAGGTGACTTCAAAACCTTTGCATTGGATTGTGGTAGTATTGAATTTGAAGCATTAATGACTTCAGAGGGGCCGTATGATTATGTTTTTAATCTGTCTGCGCTCAAACATGTGAGAAGTGAATCAGACCCCTTTACACTCATGCGTATGATAATGGTAAACGTCTTTA
>Ga0209482_1002419_pt1 | contig 11652 bp, 10 predicted proteins | sample CoawatmetaG10DNA_FD_187512 | JGI IMG/M metagenome (GOLD analysis project Ga0209482, IMG submission 187512) | Marine microbial communities from the West Antarctic Peninsula - Coastal water metaG104-DNA (SPAdes) (version 2) | ecosystem: Environmental > Aquatic > Marine > Coastal ...
GCTCAAAAAACTTTAATTGATTTGATTGTCGCTGAAGGAACTCAACTATGGGCCGTTGGTGATGATTTCCAAGCCATCTACGGCTGGCGTGGAAGTGATATTAGATACATTCTTGAATTTTCAAAGCAGTATTCGGGGGCAAAAGTTATTACACTTCCGCAGAATTATCGTTCAGGAACACTAATCATCGATGCCGCAAATCGTATCTCTGCAAACATCAAAGAAAAATTCGATAAAGATTTAAAGGCAACACGCGGTGTAGAAGGTGAAATTATTTATGATCACCTTGCTAATGAAGATAATGAAGCCGAGGCAATTGCGGATGAAATTGAGGAGCGCATTCGAAAGGGTATTCCAAAAAGTGAGATTGCGGTTTTGGCGCGAACAAATAAGTTGCCCATCAATACAGTCAATTTACTTATTCGTCGCGGAATTCCTCTTAATCTAAAAGGGGGAGTGGCGGCATTCACAGAATATGAAGCTCGCTTACTTCTTACTGCAATAGCATCTTCATCTGAGCAGAAACTAGAAAATATTTGGGCGTTGCGCATGTCCCCAGCTCTCTATGGATTTTCAAAAAAATTGATTGGCGAAAAATGGGAACGAAGAGTTAAGGCCCTGACAACCTATATTCAAAAGCGCCCCCCTCAAGGTATTAGTGATGAGGAAATAAAAGAGCAAGAAGAGAACCTGGAAAGATATCGGGATTATATTCTCAAATTCAAAGATGCATCATCTTTATTCGGTATTTTGAAATCAGTGTTAGATAACAATGAAAATACAGATCGAGTGTTCGTAGGGACTATTCATAGTGCTAAAGGTCTGGAGTGGGATACGGTCATTGTTATGGGTTGGGAAGATGGAATGCTTCCTCAGCGCCAAAGTATAAGCCACAGAGCCTTTGAAGAGGAGCGTCGTATTGCTTATGTTGGTATAACTCGTGCCAAAAACTTTCTAATGTTGACGTATGTTAAAGAACGCAATGGTCAGGAAAATGTAATATCACCATTTATAAATGAAATTTTTAATGCTAAGTGGGCTTTACCGAACGAAGATGTCTCAACTATTCCTGCAGATGATCAGAATACTGAGACCCCTAAAGAAAAATTTATGGGGCAGTACTCTAGTAGAAGTATGTCCGATAATGAGCGCACAGAGTGGAGGAGACATTTAAAAGAAATACGAGAAACTGTTGAGCGAGAAGCAATTACAAAAATTGCAGATGGACAAGGAGATGGATCCGGGTGGTCAGACCAATCGGCTGGAACGGGCTTATTAGCTGAAGCAGGCTACACAGTGAAAAAAAGCGGTCCAATTTCTGATGAGCGTCAGTCTATCTTAACTGATGTTCTGCAAGGTCAAGTTGATTTGCCAGACTGGATATCTGAATCCGTGCAAGACCAATGGGGGGAACCAAATACAGAAGAGCGTTTCTCTAAAATACGAAACACAATAAATGTAGCGCTCGGCATGCAGAAAGGTCGCCTTGACCCCTCCGTACAAGCAATTGAAAAGTGGGAAGATGATCTCACATTTTTGGACGAACAATTGTTACCTCAAATGAAAGAGCTAAATAATAATTAATTCAACCCAAAGTTAGGTTCATAACCAACAACTGAAGGAGTAAATAGTTATTTCAAACAATAAGTGTAGAATTTGCAAATTTCCGGCAAAACCGACCGGTCTTTTGTATAGTTGTCAAAACAAACTGTGTAATGGTGTTTATTGGGATAAGGCTGAGGTTAAAAAACGATTTCGCGATGATCCAGGTGCTTTAGATTTAATTAAAGCGGAGGCTGAAGTTCCAGCGCCCCTCAAGAATAAAAAGTCTCATTTCGTGTATACTTTACGCCTGAAAGGTGAAATTAATAGCGTTTATGTTGGGATGACTGGACTTCATCCATATGAACGCTACTTAAACCACATACGAGGCTATAAATCTTCAAGGCATACCAAACATCGAGCTACTGCTCTTATCCGTTTTGAAGGTCCAATGCTTTATGATAAAGCTGTGAAGCGTGAGCCAAAATTACGCGAGGAACTGGAGCTAAAAAATTTTATAGTTTATGGGGGGCATTAAGCCAAGATTATAAAGAGAGAGGTTAAGTATAACTTAAAAGTGTCCGACATCGGACACTTTTTGAACTTTCATATATTAAAATTTTAATTTTGAATTTGCAGTTTTTAAAAGATTTAATAATTTTTTAACATTTTTTGGCCTATTTTTAGCCCTTAAAGAAATACATTTTTCTAAAATTTTTACAATTGACTGAGGGAAGTTTGGTTCAATTATATCTTCAAAAATTCGAATTAAATCTGCATAACTTCTGATTTGTTCTTTCGATAGAAGCTCTATAGCTATAACACCCCAAGAATATACATCTCTAGATCCAGGAAATTTACTTTCTTCCTTACTATATTCTGGAGTGTATATATACGTTCCTACATTTCCTACAGTTACCTGATGTGTACTTAATTTTTCTGACCGACTAGATATTCCAAAATCAATTAACAGTGGTTTAATGTTCTCATCCTCATCATTGTATGAAATTAAAATATTTCCAGGTTTTAAGTCTCTGTGCATTATACCTTGATCAAATGCATGGATTAAGCCATTAAGAATACCTTCTAAAAATTCCTTAAAATTATCGATCCAAATTTCTTCACTACTTTGATTTTTTTCTTTTTCAAGTTCTTCAGCATAATGATCTAAAAGATCAACCTCTTGACCTAGTATTTTAATAGTAGAAAATCGTGTTAATAGAATATCGCCCATATTAAAACTATGATATTCACTTACTATAAAGAAAGTATTATCAGTTTTATCAAACCCGTAATCTAAAAGTTTTACAATATTATCATGGGATCCCAATTTCTTAAGTGCATCCAATTCTCTTTCATACATTGTGTAATCTGAATTATCGTCAGGATTATTATGGTAGAATTTAATAGCGACAGTTGGGAGTTCATCTTCATCTATCCGATCCTCATCAAAACTTTCTGATTTCCATCCAAAGTAAACGTCTGCTGTACCGCCAATTTTTAAATAAATTGGATCTAGTAAAAAACTAAAACTTCCGCCGGCTTGTCCATTTACTGTAAGAAGGGTGGGTTCTTTTTCCTCATCCTGTTCATCCGTATCGATCTTGAGCCGTTCATTTTGCCATTCCGGAAACCATTCTTCAAAATCGGAGTAATTTTTTTCAGCTGGAACATACCACTTTTTGATACCTTTATCCCATTTTGCCCCAAGCCGCCGTACCTCATCTTTTTCATCAAAAGGACAATCTAAGTAGCGCCACCAATCAAGAAGTTTGTAGGGGTCTATTCCATGGGGTATGTACCAACATTTTAATTCTGAATCCCATCTCGCACCTAATAATTTAACTTCATCTTTATCTTCAAATTTTACTTTTATAAGTCTTAAATCAGCCATTTTGTAGTCATCCAAAAATAATGAATTTAATATCATAAACCAAATGCTGGACTAACCTACTACCATAGTTATCCAGAGGTAAAGGATATTTTTTATGTATTCTGATTGTAAGATAGCAGGAACACGACGACGATAATAATAGTAGGAACGTTTAATAATAGTATGTTTTATGGTTCTTAAATGTGTACCCATTTGTGTACCCCTAAGCAAAAAATAAGGGTAAAACCCTCATTATTAGTTCAGTAATGCACGGGATAAACTGACAGTTAAAACCTGTAAGGTGCTGTAATCGTTTATACTTTCAAGGTGTAGCCACCAGGGGTATCGAGTTGATTACGTTGAATTGAATGGAAGAAGTTGGCTCCCCGAGCAGGACTCGAACCTGCGACAAATAGATTAACAGTCTACTGCTCTACCAACTGAGCTATCGGGGATCAATGATCATAATTGTTTGGACAATTAACCAATTGGATGAAGTCTTATAACCTCACTTTTTTACAATGCCAATAAAAAAATTACTTTTTTTAAATTGTTCGTGATGATTATTATTTTTTCTTATAATTTTTATTTTAACTTCTTATTTTTTATTCATCTATTTAAAATAACTACAAATAATCCAAATGTTTATTATCATCCTTTGTATACATAAAGAATATAATTATTTACCATAATATATATTATGCGAATATATTATAATATACCATACCCCTTAAATGTGGAGGCTTTCAGTGGTCGCCTTTTTATTAGTTTTATTAAATTTTCATGAACCTATCTAAAACAGCAGCACCTACCAGGTCACCCCAAACATTAATTGTAGTTCTTACTCTATCCAAGAACCAGTCTACGCCGAGCAAAAGACCAAAGCCTTCTGCTGGTATACCAACAACAGAAAATAACATTAACGTCATAATATGTCCGCCTTGAGGGATACCAGCTGATCCAATTGCAGCCATAGCCGCAGTAATAGCAACCAATACATAATCCGAGTAAATTAAATTAACTCCATAAACCTGCGCTAAAAAAATAACTGCTACGCCCTGATAGACAGCTGTACCATTCATATTTATTGTGCTGCCAAGCGGTATCATTAACCTCACAGGGCTTTTCATTAGCCCATGACCAGTTGCGCACTCCATAGATAAGGGTACGGTCGCTGATGAGCTTGAAGTACTAAGTGCAGTAAAAAGTGCCGGCATTACATCACGAAGATATTTTTGACCCCTTCCCGCTAAAATTACTAAAATAGTAAAAAGTACAATCGCGTGAATTAATAAGCCCCCCAAAACCGTCATCAAATAAGAGCCAACAGCAGTAAAGGTTTCTAAAACAGCCGCGCCACCACCCGCCTCAGCAATTGGGGTAGCAACAAGGGCAAATATCCCAAATGGGGATAAATACATTATCCAGCCTACTATAACCATCATCACAGAATTAAGACCTTCAAAAAAATTAGTGACAATTCGTCCTTTTTCACCCGTAAGGGTTAATGCAGATCCAAAAATAATTGAAAACACAATAAGTGGAAGGACTTCTAAGTTAGCTGCTGACGCTATTATATTAGGTGAAATAAAACTAAGTAAAACATCACTTAGACCTTTTGAACTTGAAGTATCATTAATAATGCTAGAGTTAAGAGTAAGGTGATAATTGTTACCTGGTAAGATAAATTCAGCCAAAACCATGCCAATTGTAACTGCTAATATAGTGGTACTGATATAATAAATAAAAGTAATTGTTCCGGGACGCCCCAGCTTACGAACATCACCAAGTGAAGAAACACCTGAAATTATTGCTGCGACAATAAGAGGAACAACAACCATCTTAAGAGAATTCAGGAAAAGCGTGCCCATCCAAGAGAACATCAAGGCCTTTTCACCCATATACCACCCAGTTGCAGCCCCTAAAATTACGGCTAAGACAATAGAATATAACAAAAGAATTGTATGATGCTTTGACATTTACATACTCCACAAATCAAATAGAACCTAATAACTAGAAAGATTATTTAATTAATATTAAATGAAGAAAAATTAAATATTTGGGTTCCTTCTAAACTCATCCAGATCAATTTCATTTTCCCATTTGGCTACTGCCGTACAAACAGTGAGATCACCAGTCACATTTACTGTTGTACGAACCATATCTAATGGCCGGTCAAATGGTAGAAGAAAACCTACCACAATTGCTGTTTGCTCTCCAGAAACTCCTAAAACTCCCAATACCCCCGCTAGTAAGAAAAGACTAGCCGACGGAACTGCAGCTGTACCAATTGATGCTATCGTAGTAGTTAATGCTATCAAGGCATAGTCCATTAAACTAAGCGATATACCAAATGATTGAGCTGTAAAGACGGCGACAACTCCGACATAAATCGCCGTCCCGTCCATATTTACAGTTGCCCCAAGAGGTATAACAGAAGATGCAACGGGTGATTTAATTCCAAGGTTACCTTCAGCTACAGCAATACTAACAGGCATAGTAGCACTACTTGATGATGTAGAAAACGCTACCAGCTGTGCGTCAATGATATCTTTAAAAAACCGAATTGCCGGCAGACCAAGAACTACTCTAATCACTCCACCATAGACTAAAGTAACATGAAGGAAGCAGCCTAACAAAATAGTTAAAACCAAAGGAATCACATCAAGTAGCGCTCCCACCCCTCTAGTTCCAGTAACTGTAGCGATAAGGGCAAAAACTCCAAATGGTGCAACTTCCATTATAAAATGTGTAATTTTAAGAACAACTTCTGACGCACTATCCATTAAATCTGCAACCGGTTTGGCCCGTTTTCCCGCCATCATAATACCCACACCAAGCAACAGCGCAAAGAAGATAACAGCAAGAATGTCTCCTTCTGCTAATGCGGCAACTGGATTGGAAGGTATTATATTCATCATGCGCTCACCAAGGGGAATGGCAGCTTCCAAAACTTGAGGTTCGCCACCAGTGATAGAAACACCGACACCAGGTTGAATCAAAAATGCAAGAAACAGGCCAATTGTTATAGCGCCCATTGACGTTAGTAAAAATGAACCCATTGTCTTTGCACCAATGGATGCAAGCTTTGAAGGATTACCCATTGCGACAACACCTGATACCAAGGTCACAAAAACTAATGGCACAACTATCATTCTAATCAGTCTAATAAATACGTCACCTATCCACTTTAAACTTGCTGCCGCCTCCCCGAACAAAGAACCAACTATAACACCAAGAACAAGGGCAAGCAGTATTCTCTTCCAAAGTTTTATTTCAAACCATTTTTTTAACATTTGTAATATGTCCCCTAATTAATATTTATTTTCCCTGTTTATAATGGGAGATTATTATTATATTATTGACTAATAATAACACTAAATCAAAAACAACTTAAATTATTGTTGTACCTTTTGCAGCATATTTTATAAAAGAAATTATAATTTTTGAAAAAGGCACGATAGTTTATGTTTATACGAATAGATAACTTTGATAGTTTTACCTATAATCTTTACCGTTACCTTAGTGAAATTGGTGCAAGCGTTAAAGTTTATAGCAATGATAAAATTACTATCAATAATTTTAAATTAAAAAACCCAACTAGTATAATTATAGGTTTAAGCCATAAACAATACCCAGTTCATGGCGTTCAGTTTCATCCCGAGAGTATTGCTTCAGAATGTGTTCATGATATACTTCAAAATTCTATAAATATCTTTAATAACTTCACCAGGAAGGCCGCTTAATGCTGGTAGATATGAAACAATTGATTGCACGTCTTGCTGACGGAGAAATTTTAAGTCGAGAAACTACTTGTAATGCATTTCTTTACATGATGAATGGTGATGCTACTGGCCCTCAAATAGGGGCTTTTTTAATGGCACTTCGTGTACGTGGTGAAAGATTGGACGAAATAACAGGTGCAGTTGAAGCCATGCGTAGCAAAGCATTAGGCATCAAAGCTCCTAAAGGTTCCGTCGATACATGTGGTACAGGTGGTGATACAGCGGGAACCTATAATATTTCTACTGCAGCTGCTATTGTAATAGCAGCATGTGGTGTTCCTGTCGCAAAACATGGTAATCGTGCTGTATCAAGCAAAAGTGGAAGTGCCGATGTACTTGAAACTCTTGGTATTAATATCAATGCTGATATGACTATCGTAAAAAATTGCTTAAAAAGCCTGGGAATAAGTTTTCTAATGGCAACTCGTCATCACAGTGCTGCCCGCCATGTCGGTCCAGCTAGAGCTTCCCTCGGCACACGTACAATATTTAATCTTATAGGACCACTATCAAACCCCGCTGGAACCAAATACCAAGTAATTGGTGTTTACGATCAGAAATGGACCAGACCTATGGCAGAAGTTCTTGGTGCACTAGGAAGTGAATGTGTATGGGTTGTTACAGGGTCAGATGGTTTGGATGAAATTACCATAACAGGTGAAACTCATGTTGCAGAATATAAAAATGGTAAAATTAAAGAATTTATTATTTCACCAGAAGATGCAGGCCTTGAGCGTGCAAGTCTCGAACAAATTGAGGGTGGTGATCCAGAATATAATGCAAATGCAATCTGGCATATACTTAAAGGTAAAAAAAATGCCTACCGTGATATTGTATTACTAAATGCATCAGCAGCACTAGTAGTCTCCAATAATGCAACTGATTTAAAGGATGGTGTTCGCATAGCAGCAAAGGCAATTGACACTGGTGTTGCTTATGAAAAATTAAAAAAATGGATTAAGCTATCAAATCAAAAGCCTCCGGAACCTGAAGAAGATGAATGACATACTTAAAAATATTTCTAAAACTAAATTAGAATATGTAGCAAAATGTAAGATTAAGAAACCATTAGCTGAGGTTGAGGGCTTGGCATTAAAAGCTCCTCCAGTTCGTGGATTTATAAATAGTCTTCTTCGAGCTAAAAAGGCTGGAAATTTTGGGTTAATTACAGAAATAAAAAAAGCAAGTCCAAGTAAAGGTCTTATAAGAGAGGACTTCAATCCCCAAAAACTCGCAAAAGCCTATCAGATGGGTGGAGCTAGTTGTCTAAGTATTCTCACTGACAACCCCTATTTTATGGGGACTAATAAGGACTTAGTTGATGCACGTTTAGCAACCACCCTTCCCGTTCTTCGTAAGGATTTTATTCTAGACCCGTATCAAGTAATTGAATCTCGGGCGCTAGGCGCTGATTGCATCCTAATAATTATGGCAATGGTAGATGATAATTTAGCTGCTGAGCTAGAAGCCGTAGCACTGGAATATAATCTTGATGTATTGGTTGAAGTACATGATGCTAATGAATTGAAAAGAGTAGATAAATTACAATCAATGTTAATTGGAATAAATAACCGAAATCTTAAAACATTCGATGTATCCCTTGAAACAACAATTGAATTAGCGAGCCTAGCTGATCCCTCTCGGACCTTAGTTAGTGAAAGTGGTTTTTTTTCAAACGCAGACTTAAAGATGATTAATGAAAAAACTGGTATTAATACATTTTTAATTGGCGAGTCACTTATGCGACAAAATAACGTAAAACTTGCTACAAAAAAACTGCTATGTAATAATTAACACATAATTTGTTGTAAATATCATTGGAATAAAAATGCAAGACTTATCACACTTGGACCCTCTGGGATACGCCACCATGGTAGATATAACGGGGAAAAAAGAAACCAAACGTTTAGCAATAGCAAAAGGGCGTATTTATATGATGCCTGAAACACTTGCGCTTATTGATTCTGGTGGTGTAAAAAAAGGTGAGGTATACAGTGTGGCACGAATTGCTGGGATTATGGGGGCGAAAAAAACTGCTGATTTAATTCCGCTTTGTCATCCTTTGCCAATTCAGAGTGTTTCAATTGACTTAAAAAGCAATACTTCAGAAAATTGCATTGATATTACGGCAATAGCTAGTCTTTATGGACGCACAGGAATTGAAATGGAGGCACTTACGGCAGTTTCAATTAGCGCTTTGGTAATTTTTGATATGTGTAAGGCTGTAGATAAGAGGATGAAAGTCACTGATGTGCGCTTAATCCATAAGTCTGGTGGTAAATCAGGAACTTTTAACGCGGATTAAATTATATGGTACTTCTACCCGTTGCAGATGCTTTGGCAAAAGTATTAATCAGTGTTAGTGAACTTGGACATGAAGTAATTAATATCCATTCTGCTTCCGGACGCATAACTTCAGAAAATATTTTTGCAAAAATAACTCAACCCCCATTTGCTGCATCAGCTATGGATGGTTATGCTGTTCGTTTCAAGGATATCAAAAAGTCCCTAACAGTAGTAGGAGAAAGTCAGGCAGGTCTTTCCTATAGCGGCAGTATAAGTGAAGGTGAAGCATTACGAATATTTACCGGTGCCCCATTAGTTAATGGTGCTGACACCGTAGTTATTCAAGAGAATGTATCTTTGAAAAATAATAATATTACTATTAATTTTCCACTTGAAAAAGGATCTAATATTCGGGCTATAGGTAGTGACTTCATGAATGGTGAGCTTTTGGTTGCAAAAAATACTAAGCTTAATGCCAGGCACATAGGGCTACTTGCCGCAGGTAATATTTTTGAACTTAAGGTCTACAAAAAGCCCAGAATAGCAATACTATCAACTGGTGACGAGCTTGTAGAAGTTGGTTCACCGGTTGGCCTAAATAAAATAGTAAATTCTAACCTTCCTATGTTTATGGCCCTTATTTATGAAATTGGTGCTATTCCAATTAATATTGGTAATGCCTTAGACACCCCTGAAAGCGTATCTAGTAAAATTGATCAGATTAAAGACGTTGATATTTTTGTTTCCCTTGGCGGAGCTTCAGTTGGAGATTATGATATTATTCAGGACGTCATGAAGACTAAGGGCCTGAAAGTTCATTTTTGGAAAGTAGGAATGCAGCCAGGAAAACCACTAATTTATGGAAAATTTAATGATATTTCTTACTTTGGATTGCCGGGAAACCCAACGAGTGCTCACGTTTGTTTTATAAATTTCATCATTCCCGCAATTTATAAAATGATGGGCAGGAGTGAGGGTGGTTTGAAAATAAGCCATGCCTACCTTGAACATGATCTAAGTAAAGGAGGCTCCAGAGTAAATTATATTAGAGCTGCCCTACACGAAAATGAATTTGGTAAAAAGTTTATTAATTCATCTTTCACCCAGAGTAGTGCAAATCACAAAACTCTTGCCAATTCTAATTGTCTTATAGTTAGAGATATAAATGCCTCACCGGCAAAAGCTGGAGATTTAGTAAAAGTTATTCTAATTGATATACATTAAATTCTGTTCTTGACAGAGGAATAAAAATAGAACATAAAAGAACAAATTAAGCACAGTATGGTTCATAATTCTTTGGAAATAAAACAATGCTCACAAAAAAACAACATTCTCTGTTAATACTAATTCATGATCAATTAAAAGAAAATGGTATAGCACCTTCATTTGAGGAAATGAAAGTTTCATTAGAACTAAAATCAAAATCAGGTATTCACAGACTTATTAACGCCTTAGAAGAGCGTGGCTTTATTAGGCGCCTAGCAAACCGGGCCCGTGCTATAGAAATAATCAAAATGCCCGTGGATGAGGAAAATGGTAGCGCCCATATCTTCAAACCAATTTTCGGCAATAACCATCATGATAATGACCCTAATACAATTGAAATTCCCCTTCATGGTAAGATCGCTGCTGGAACCCCTATTCAGGCTCTAGAACAATATGAAAATATAGGTGTTCCAAAAGCAATGCTCGGTGAAGGGAGCTATTATGCTCTTGATGTTGATGGGGATAGTATGATCGAGGCAGGAATTCTAGATGGTGATCGTGTGGTTATTGAGCGTTGCGATCAAGCCAATAATGGTCAAATAGTTGTTGCACTCGTTGACGAAGAAGAGGCTACTTTAAAAACCCTACACAGGCGTGGACCAGACGTTGCGCTAGAACCATCAAATAAGGATTTTAAAACCCAAATTTTTCCAGCTAATAGAGTTCGAATTCAAGGTCGCTTAGTTGGTTTATTGCGTGAATACTAAAATAAATGCAGATTTTAAATCTATAATCCATTATTTAACTAAATGAATATTATTTTGTAGTCCAATTACTCAGTAAAACCCTTTAACAAGTATGAAAATTCACTACACAAATAGTTCACAATCAATTTTAAAAGAAATATTTATGGTACTTTTAAATATAATCCCTGATTAGTATATTTTAAAATTTAATGAA
>Ga0209482_1002420_pt1:0-2500 | contig 11643 bp, 5 predicted proteins | sample CoawatmetaG10DNA_FD_187512 | JGI IMG/M metagenome (GOLD analysis project Ga0209482, IMG submission 187512) | Marine microbial communities from the West Antarctic Peninsula - Coastal water metaG104-DNA (SPAdes) (version 2) | ecosystem: Environmental > Aquatic > Marine > Coastal ...
CATGTAGCTGAAACAATAACTTTAGGTTGTGCATCTTTTATACGTTTAGCTAGCTCTGCTGCAGCAAAACCACCAAACACTACAGTATGAACAGCACCAATACGGGCACACGCTAACATGGCCATAACCGCTTCTGGCATCATTGGCATGTATAGTAAAACCCTATCGCCCTTAACCACTCCAAGACCTTTAAGAACGCCAGCAAATTTTGCGACCTCCTCCAGTAATTCATTGTAAGTAAAATTTTTAATTGAGTTCGTCATAGCGCTATCATAAATAAGAGCTATACGTTCGCCGTGGCCCGCTTCTACATGGCGGTCTAGCGCATTATAACAGGTGTTTGTTTTTCCTCCTGAATACCAACGATAAAGGGGCGCATTTTGATCATCTAAAATCTTATCCCACTTTTGATACCAGAATAAGTCAGCGGCAGCCTCTGCCCAAAAATACTCGGGATCCTTCTGCCAACTACTATAAACTTCCTCATATGTATTCATATTCATTAGTTAGTGCTTCATAGTTACTTAGGTTAATTACGTATCAATTTTAATCTTATAGTTATTCGTTTACATAGCAATATTCATGTATTTTTTAGGATATTTTTTCATAAAAAAACCCTGGCCAGTGTGGTCAGGGTTTTTAATTTGGTTGCGGGGGTTGGATTTGAACCAACGACCTTCAGGTTATGAGCCTGACGAGCTACCGGACTGCTCCACCCCGCGTTAATTATTTTATTTTATAGGTTTTTTTACAAAAGCATACAAAAAAACCGCCTTTTCGGGCGGTTGTTTGGTCTTTGGCATTGTGAAGGGTTCATTATCCTTAATAGATCTGGCGACGACCTACTCTTCCGCGCCTTAAGACGAAGTACCATCGGCACTAAGACCTTTCACTTCCGGGTTCGGGATGGGACCGGGTGGGACAATCTTGTTATAACCACCAGATCAATTAAGGATAATAAATGTCTAATTTATGTGTAACGAGCATATGCTCTGAGATTTAATATTTTAATCTCTGTTCATGATGAGATTTCAAGTCGATCGAGTAATTAGTACTGGTCAGCTTCACACATTACTGTGCTTCCACATCCAGCCTATCAACGTGGTGGTCTTCCACGGCTCTTAAGGGAGAATTTATCTTGAGGGGGGCTTCCCGCTTAGATGCTTTCAGCGGTTATCTCTTCCACACATAGCTACCCTGCAATGCTGCTGGCGCAACAACAGGTCCACCAGAGGTGTGTCCATCCCGGTCCTCTCGTACTAGGGACAGCTCCTCTCAATTCTCCTACGCCCACGGCAGATAGGGACCGAACTGTCTCACGACGTTCTAAACCCAGCTCACGTACCTCTTTAAATGGCGAACAGCCATACCCTTGGGACCTGCTCCAGCCCCAGGATGAGATGAGCCGACATCGAGGTGCCAAACAACGCCGTCGATATGGACTCTTGGGCGTTATCAGCCTGTTATCCCCGGCGTACCTTTTATCCGTTGAGCGATGGCCCTTCCACGCGGGACCACCGGATCACTATGACCGACTTTCGTCTCTGCTCGACTTGTCAGTCTCGCAGTCAGGCAGGCTTATGCCATTGCACTCTCACAGTTGATTTCCGACCAACCTGAGCCTACCATCGCGCGCCTCCGTTACTCTTTAGGAGGCGACCGCCCCAGTCAAACTACCCACCATAGAGGGTCCCAGACCCGGCTTCACGGGTCGTGGTTAGATAATAGACAGGATAAGGGTGGTATTTCACATTGTGGCTCCACAGCTACTGGCGCAACTGCTTCAAAGCCTCCCACCTATTCTACACATAACATATCCATTATCACTCTAAAGCTATAGTAAAGGTGCACGGGGTCTTTCCGTCTAACCGCGGGTACCCCGCATCTTCACGGGGAATTCAATTTCACTGAGTCGATGTTGGAGACAGTGGGGAAGTCGTTACGCCATTCGTGCAGGTCGGAACTTACCCGACAAGGAATTTCGCTACCTTAGGACCGTTATAGTTACGGCCGCCGTTTACTGGGGCTTCAATTCAGTGCTTGCACACCTCCTTTTAACCTTCCAGCACCGGGCAGGCGTCAGACCCTATACGTCGTCTTGCGACTTCGCAGAGCCCTGTGTTTTTAGTAAACAGTCGCCACCCCCTGGTCTGTGCCCCCTCATAAAAGTTGCCTTCTATGAGGGCCTCCTTCTCCCGAAGTTACGGAGGCAATTTGCCGAGTTCCTTCAACATCGTTCTCTCAAGCGCCTTGGTATTCTCTACCTATCCACCTGTGTCGGTTTGGGGTACGGTCTATAATGATGAGGCTATTTCCTGGGACAGTTTCACAGCCCTTCCAATCCAGTAAGGAAGAACTATATACACCATCCGTCACTTCTCATCAGGCCCAGTAATATTAAACTGAGTTCCCATCGACTACGCCTTTCGGCCTTGCCTTAGGGACCGGCTAACCCTGCGCAGATTAACTTTACGCAGGAACCCTTGGATTTTCGGCGAGA
>Ga0209482_1002420_pt1:7500-11643 | contig 11643 bp, 5 predicted proteins | sample CoawatmetaG10DNA_FD_187512 | JGI IMG/M metagenome (GOLD analysis project Ga0209482, IMG submission 187512) | Marine microbial communities from the West Antarctic Peninsula - Coastal water metaG104-DNA (SPAdes) (version 2) | ecosystem: Environmental > Aquatic > Marine > Coastal ...
CCGTGCTTGGTTATAATCGTATGCATAAAGGTCTGGATTTTTCCGCTCCCACCGGCACACCTATAATGGCTGCTGGTGACGGTGTCGTTGAACGAGCGAGTTGGTACGGTAGCTTTGGTAACTACCTACGTATACGGCACAACGGGACGTATAAAACCATTTATGCTCACATGAGTAAATATGGTCGTGGAATAAAAAAAGGTGTGCGAGTTCAACAAGGTCAAATTGTTGGATATGTCGGCGCTACCGGCAGGGTTACTGGCCGCCACTTACACTATGAAGTTTATATGAATGGCACGCAGGTCAACCCACTTACACTCAAAATTCCGTCGGGTATCAAGCTTAAGGGCGAAGCATTCCAAAAATTCAAAGTTGTAATTGAAAAGACAAATCAGATGATTAAGGAGATTAAGTCTCATATTCTGTTAACTCGGGAGATTACCTAAGGCCTTGCACTGATTAGAAAAGGATGATTTAAATATCTCAGCGCCTACTGAGAATAGGTAAATTACACGGAAGCAGTCTCCATTTCAATGCCTTCAGCTCCCGCCGTAACATGAACTGTTTGGCCATTCATGAGTTTACCAGAGAGAATCATATTAGCTAGCCCATCCTGGACATGTTTCTGGATCACACGCTTGAGAGGTCTGGCGCCGTAGATAGGATCATAACCAATATGAGAAAGCCAGTCTTGGGCGCTTTGATCAAAATCAAGGGTTATTTTACGGTCCTCAAGACGTTTTTTTAATTCAGAAAGTTGAATATCAACAATTGCGTGCATATGCTTTTCAGCAAGACGGTGAAACAGGGTTATTTCATCAAGACGGTTAATAAACTCTGGCCTAAATGAGGCTCTAACCACATCCATAACATCATCATGCACTTCATCCACATTGTCCTCAAAGCCGAGAGAAGCGAGAATGTCACTCCCAAGGTTTGATGTAAGGATGATTAACGTATTGGAAAAATCAACCGTGCGACCCTGGCTGTCCGTAAGGCGACCGTCATCCAACACTTGTAATAATATATTAAATACGTCGCCGTGCGCTTTTTCAATCTCATCAAACAATACTACTTGATATGGCCGCCGCCGCACAGCCTCGGTAAGCACTCCACCTTCTTCGTAACCGACATATCCGGGTGGAGCGCCAATTAGACGAGATACTGCGTGTTTCTCCATAAATTCGGACATATCAATTCGGACCATCGCAGTCTCATCGTCAAAAAGATATTCGGCGAGAGCTTTAGTCAGTTCTGTCTTGCCAACACCCGTTGGGCCCAAGAAAAGAAACGAACCTATGGGCCGGCCTTGTTCTTGAAGACCTGCACGAGCACGACGCACAGCTGCAGAAACAACCTTTACCGCCTCATCCTGGCCAATAACACGGCGACCAATATTTTCTTCCATGCCCATGAGCCTATCACGCTCCCCTTCAAGAACTTTGGTTATAGGTATCCCAGTCCAACGGCTAACCACGGCAGCGATATCACTTTCAGAAACCTCTTCCTTTAAGAGCTGGTTTTCTGGTGCTTCCACGTCCTTAACCACCTTTAATTTTTCTTCCAGTTCTGGAATTTCGCCGTAAGTCAGCTCACCGGCTCGAGCAAGGTTTCCAGAGCGTTGCGCTTGTTCAAGCTCCATACGTGCAACATCAAGACGTTCTTTTATTTTCTGATCGCCTTCAATACGATCTTTTTCTATTTGCCACCGTGCGGTAAGGGTGGTTGAACTTTCCTCAAGTTTGCTAAGTTCCTTCTCAAGACTAGTAAGGCGGTCCTTTGAGGCTTCATCTTTTTCTTTCTTGAGGGCCTCACGTTCGATTTTCAATTGGATAATTCGCCGGTCAAATTCATCAAGTTCGGAGGGCTTGCTATCAACTTCCATCTTAATTTTAGATGCGGCCTCATCCATCAGATCAATTGCCTTATCAGGCAAAAAGCGGTCATTAATATAACGGTTTGAAAGGGTTGAAGCGGCAACAAGCGCACTATCTTTAATACGAATACCATGATGGAGTTCGTACTTTTCTTTTAATCCGCGCAGGATTGAAATGGTATCAGAAACCGTCGGTTCTCCGATGAAAACAGGCTGAAAGCGTCGTTCTAATGCGGCATCTTTTTCAATATATTTTCTATATTCGTTAAGAGTAGTTGCCCCAATACAGTGCAAGTCACCACGAGCCAAAGCTGGTTTTAGAAGATTTGAGGCATCCATTGATCCTTCGGAGGCCCCTGCGCCAACAATTGTGTGCAACTCATCAATAAATAGAATAACTTCCCCTTCAGCGGCAGAAACTTCGTGCAAGACGGCCTTAAGGCGTTCCTCAAATTCTCCCCGGTACTTCGCACCAGCCACAAGAGCTCCCATATCCAAAGACATAATACGTTTCTGGCTGATTCTATCGGGTACATCCCCATTTGCGATCCGCAACGCAAGGCCCTCTGCTACAGCTGTTTTACCAACGCCGGGTTCCCCAATCAAAACTGGGTTATTTTTAGTGCGGCGAGAGAGAACCTGAATTGTACGGCGAATTTCTTCATCGCGGCCGATCACTGGGTCTAGCTTACCCTCACGAGCCACCTCGGTCAGGTCACGAGAGTACTTTTTAAGAGCACCATAACTGTCCTCCGCACTTGCCGAACTCGCAGCGTGCCCTTTACGGATTTTATTAATAGCACCATTTAACTTTTGCGCGGTGAGACCTGCTTTTTTTAAAATATTTGCTGATTTACTCCCTGAAAGAAGGGTAAGAGCGAGCAATAAACGCTCAGCTGTCACATATTCATCCCCCGCTTTTTTTGCCAGTTCCGACGCACTATCAAAAAGCTTAGCCGTGTTTGTATCTACATAGAGCTGATTGGCTCCATCGCCATTGACTTTGGGATAACTTTCTATTTCTTTGGCCGTACTCACACGGGCTGCACCTGCGTTAGCGCCAGCGGCACTGATTAAATTACTGCACAGGCCCTCCTCATCATCTAGCAGTATTTTCAAGATGTGCTCGGGGGTAAATCTTTGGTGGCTTTCCCTTAGGGCAAGGTTCTGAGCTGACTGAATAAACCCCTTGGTTCTATCGGTAAATTTTTCAAAATTCATTATTAAAAACTCCAAAAATAATACTAACTGTCTTTTAATACAAACAACATATAGTGTGATATTTTAGCCCCACAAGGGAGACAAGATAATGTTATGATATTAAAAGTTATTTTTTATAGAGCTACTCAGCTACTTCTTCTTTTATCTTGCGAGGCTTTCGGACCCGCCTCGTCTTTTGTTTCTGTTTCGCAGCTTCTTCTACCAAATCTGGATTATGCTCAAGGCTGGTATTATTTTCTCTATTCTTAGGGCTGAGATTAAGTGTAGACGTCTCCTCTTCGTTGGCTTCTGTTTCTTTCTCTTTAGAACAATCATCATCCTTTAAAAGCCTAATCTCTTCATCAGCTATTGGAACCACATTTATATTTTTTTTCGCTTCTTCCTGTTGTTTTTTTTGTTTCTCACTTTCACGCTCGGCCTGCTGCGCCTGCTGTGCTGCTTCTGCTGTAGCAAATTCAGAATGGAGGGAAAAATAGTGGTGAGCATACTGACCGTAGGCTTCAGATTCGGTTCTATCCCTTGTCCTATTTTCATAGGCAAGAGCTAGATACCTTTCATGAAGCTGTTTAACATTCCCACGAATTTTTCCAGCTGGGCCATAACTATCAACCTGCTTGCTTGAGGTTAATGGCTGCCGAGACTGATTATTGGGCGTCCCCTTACGCCCGCCACGGGCATTTTGGTTTCTGCCTCGACTATGCGGTTTGTTATTTTGCCGCCCAGGGCGGTTATTTGGCCGGGAGTTTTGATTTGGGTTCATAAAATATCTTATTAAATTAGTAGGCTTTGATCAACAGATGACCCCAAGGGTCTTAACTGTCTCAAGCACGGTTATATCTAAAAATTTTGAAGTTCTTACTGAATTTTTTTTTCAGTACCTACGCCTTCTATCTGCGTTAAAGAGACTTTAACCTGCAAAAGTGAAAATGCCAAGCAGCTTTTTTATTTTATCAATAAAAACTTTATTTTTTAATTAACAAGCACCTGTCTCGTCCGGCTAAATCCTGATGAATTACAATGTTACTAAAGCCGTGACGCAAGAATAT
>Ga0209482_1002425_pt1 | contig 11623 bp, 8 predicted proteins | sample CoawatmetaG10DNA_FD_187512 | JGI IMG/M metagenome (GOLD analysis project Ga0209482, IMG submission 187512) | Marine microbial communities from the West Antarctic Peninsula - Coastal water metaG104-DNA (SPAdes) (version 2) | ecosystem: Environmental > Aquatic > Marine > Coastal ...
AACCTGAATAGGTCCAGTGTACTGTGAATATTACATTTTGCTCTCCTTCGGCCTGAATGTGAGCATTCATTTGATTAATAGACCATTTGTAAGTTATTGCCATTTTTATTGTTTTAATTTATTAATTTAAGGACAGTTTGTTATTGCTTGTACCGTACCCGAACTTCCTGTTATTCTAAAGTATGCTAATGGAGAATCTCCAAGCGTTGCTCCGTTTGCAAAATATGGCCATTGAATACCTGACCCACCATCTACAGGATTTGATGTACTGTTGCTTAAATACACTATATCATTTGCAACAGGGTATGTTCCAGATCCATCGTGAAAATAATTATTTCCACCTGGAGCAGTCTGGCTACACATATCAGCTTCAAAAGCTGAAGGATTACCTACGTTAAATCCTTTTAATGGAACACAATCTTTGTCGTAACCGTACCAACAAGAAGATTTATATGGATAAGATAAGTCTGACATAATTAACAAACAGTTTCAGTAAAGATTATTTGACCACTAGAATTTAAATTAACATCGTTAGAGCATCCTGGATAGTAAAAATGATAACCAGTACCCGCTGCATAACGAGCTGTTCCAGTATTATTGCTATAAGCAACACCTCCTGTAGAATTAACAAAATTTGCTTGGCTTGAGTAAACATCCGATCTATAATATACGGTTATACTACCGCCAGCTGGGTTATTAGCAGAACTTATTGTGGCATACGAAGCTGTTCCAGCACAATTTGATGGGTTAGGACTACAGCTAGTATTTAACGTTGGATAGTTAACCGTTGATCCATTGGCTTGTCCACCGTTCATCATATCAAACATAGATATAGTACCCATACTTTGACTACCATTATAATCTCCATGCTTAGCTTCTCTGGCTATTTTAACCATTGATAATGTTCCTGATAATGGTACTCCCATAATTATTTACAATTACAATTACATGGTTTGTTTTTTAACTCTTCTATTTCAGCTTTTAAATCTTTTATAGCTTCTATTAAATACCCTGAGATATTTCCGTAGGCAACAGCTTTATATTCTCCCTCGTCATGTATTAATTCTGGAGCAATTTTTTCTAATTCTTGAGCTATAACACCAGATCCTTTTTTACCGTCTTTATCAAACGATACACCATGCATATCATAAACCTTAGAACCATCTAAAGTTTTAACATTAGATTTTAGTTTTTCATCTGAGTAAGCAACTAAATCACCTGTTGCTGTAAATGTACCAGCATAAGAACCTGACATTGTAATTGCTGTTTCACTAGCTGTAAGACCGTTTCCAAACATAGCTATTGAAGCTAATGTTGAATTTGATCCTTTTGGTAACAACATGGTGTTAGTAATGCTAGCACTATGGGGTTGAGCTTTTAATGTTTGACCATGCGAATTTTGATAGCAATTAAGTTTAATCCCGCCATCTATACTAGAACCATCACCTTTAATTGTTAGTAAAGCTGCAGATGGTTCAATAACATCAATTTTAGGTATAGTTAATGTTTTGTTAGTTAATGTTTGCACACCTGTTAAAGTTACATCTCCATCACCTGCATTATCATCTACATATTTTTTTGTGGCAAAATTTAAGTTTGATGTTGGTGCAATACCAGTTACTAAACCTGTAAAAGTTGCAGAGCCGTCAGCTGCAAGAGTAAGAGATGTAGTTGGAGTTACACTGTTAGATATTTGAAAAATATGAGAGCCATAAGTTTCAGATCCAGTTGGACTTGTTATTCCTTTTGATTGATATATTGTAGCATCAACCGTATTGGATTCATCACGAAATATTATTAATGATCCTTTGTATGCGGCACTATCTTGTAGTGTTAAAAGTGGAGTAGCTTCTAATATTTTTAAATCACCAGTTAGTACACCACCAGCTAAAGGTAAAAAAGCTGAAGTTATAGATGCAGTGGTTGCTAAATTGCCAGATCCATTTACGTATTGAGTTGCGTCTCCGTTAGCTGCAACAGAAATAGCTACATCACCTGTGGTTGTTGGTGCGGCTACTGTTGGTGATGAAGTAAAAGCATCTCCAGCAAAAACTGTACTAACTTTAGTTATTGTACCAGGATATATAGTTGGAAACTGGGCTGGATTACCTAATCCGTTTATGTAGTAACCTGCAGTACCACCATTTTCGGCGGCAGTAGGTGCAACTTCAAAACTAGGCTCTACCGCGGTGCCTTCGTTGGTTACAACAAAACCTTTCATAGTAGGAGCAGCTGCAGTTCCTTGAGGAAATGTTAAAGCCACGCTTTTTACTGTACCTTCGTATTGATCAGTTGAATTAATTGTTATTGTACCATTTGGAGTAGAAACTGTAGTAACATTTGTTCCTCCAGCTAATGTTAGTGTTCGGGCTGCTGTTGTTATAACTGTAGCTGCTGTATTTGTATCAGCACTTACTATAAAACCAGTACCCATAGTATCAGTGGGAACATCCCAAGTTGCAGCACCTGTTAAAAACTTAACGTTATCGGCTGCTACAGGAGCAGGTACTAGACCTGTTGATCCAGCATTAGTTCCATCAGCACCGGTAAAGACACTATACTGTGTATTAGGCGAAGTAAGTGTCATTAAATAAGGAGTACCCGTTGTACCATCACCTGTAAGGGCTGTTGCTCCAGGTGTACCTACCGCTGTTACAAATTTTAAATATTTTAAATTATTAACTGTTTTATTTGCATTAGCAGAGTCTCTGACATACCAAGTTGTATTTTCTTGTGTATTTGCAGCCACAAATGACACACCTGTATTAGATGTTCTGGTTATAGTCATATTAGCTCCACCAGTTAAAATTATATCATCATCAGTTCCTGTTAAAGGATCTAATCTTAAACTTGGATTTACTTCCGTGGTATCAGCATTTGCAACCATGAGTAAATCATAAGTTGTATTTGTATTAGTTGCACCTATTGTAATAGTATTACCGGTACCAGAAATGCTAGCCGCACCTGATGCAGCTAATGTCACAGCACTAGTAGCTGAATCGCTACCTGTTAAAGTAATTACCGTTGTTTCTCCACTTGCTACACTATATGTTGTATTGTTATCTGTAGTATAAGTAGGAACATCCCAAGTGTTATCTTTACTTAAAAACCTTGTGTTAACATCAGAGGTGCCATTAGCGGCACTTAAATCTGCTGTAACAGTTACATTTCCTGTTGCTGCTCCGTTAGGTGTTAAATCAATATATGTACCATCGGTTGTTTCTAAGGTAGTTACACCAGTACTTGAAGAAGCTACTTTTGTCCATGCAGAACCCGCTGCTCCAGCAACTCCACTGTATATAGCTTGATCACCTATAAGCCATGCTTGTGGATCAACTCCATTTCCATTTGGTGCAGCTGAACCAGCAACACTAACAATAAATAAAGCACCATCACCTTGGTTTCCAACTAATCTTAAATCTGGACTACCACCCGCGGTTCCACTTGCATTCCAAACTCCTTTAAAATCTAATCCAGTGGGTATTTCTTGAAAAGTTCCGTCACCTCTTAAAAATTTAGTTGCAGTACCACCCGTTGGTACATAACCTACTTTAGCTCCACCACCGTAAGTGTTAGACGTTAACGTAAGTGCTTTACCAGTTACTGATTGAGCTAAAGGAGCAGTCGCATCAACACCAATAGCTACTGCAACACTAGTTATACCAGTGTCAGCATAGTTAGGTATATTTAAAACTCCAGCAGCGCTTAATGTAGAAGCTCCTGAAGTTCCTGTTGTGCTTAAGCTTGTCACTGTGTCTACAGCTGCAGTTATAGTAACATCACCTGTACCACCTGATGGTGATATTGATATTCTATTGCCAGCTGTTATTTTTGTAACACCACCTGATGTTCCACTTTCCGCTAATATTATCCTACCTTGCGCATCTACAGTTAAATTTGTATTAGTATAAGCACCTGCTGTCACAGCTGTATTAGCTAAACTAATAGCCGGTGTAGTTCCACCACTTGAAACTATTGGAGCGGTACCTGTTACGGTTGTTACACCAGATCCACCCGCTGTACTCCAAGCTGTACCCGTTACAGTTGAACTTAATACTTGTCCAGTTGACCCTACGCCACCTGCTGTATCTTTAAAAACACCTTTAACTCTTATGTCTTTAAAAGTAATTAAATGTACTGTTTCGTTTCCACCCGGTTGATTTGCTGCTAAAGAACCAACGTTAGCAACTTGATTAAAAGTTTGCGCACCAGTGGCTGTTGAAACCATGCCAATTATACTACCTATACTGTAGTTTTCAGTTACAGGTGACGCATCATCATTTAGAGTGGATATTTTTGATCCAACTAAAAGGTCTGATGTTGTAGGTACGCCTAATGGATATGAATATAGTATTGCCATTTATTATTTATTTTTTAATATTTCTATTTCTGCTTTGAGTTCTTTTACTGCATTTATTAGATACCAAGTTAAACTATCTGTGTTTACAGATTTTATACCTGTAGATTCTTCTTTAATAATACCAGGTAGAATTAGTTCTATTTCTTGTGCTATAATACCTAATTGAATACCTTCTTTTTTAATTAAACCAGCTTTAGGACATTCAAAATCTGTTATTTCTTCTAAAGTTCTATACTCAAAATTCCTAACTTGTATTTGATTTATTATTTCTAAACCAATATTATTATCAACTATATTTTTTTTAATTCTTTCATCTGAAGTTGTTGCCCAACTTGCTGAATTATTATCTTGAAAAATACTTCCACTATTTGCACCTATAAAACCTGTAGACGAACCTCTCCCTAAATCTGAATCTGTACCTATTACAAGACTATAATTATCTGTATTTACCGCAGTATCTACGCTTTTTCCAATACAAATATTTTGATACCCACTTAATAAAGAATCTCCTGTGTTAGCACCAATAAATGTATTATTATATCCTGTTGTTAATGACTCTCCCGCACCCTCACCAAATAGAGAATTCTGATAACCTGTTCCTAAATTAAAACCTGATTTTCTACCTACAGCTGTGTTTGAGGCTCCGGTTCCAGTTGTATAACCTGAGTAAGCACCTACAAATGTGTTTGAAGCACCTGCTGTTCTTAATTGCCCTGTTCTGTATCCAACAAAAGTATTTTCGTTACTTGTTATACCGCCATATCCCGTTGCATAACCTAAAAATGTATTACTTTCACCACTAACTTGTCTTCCAGAGTAGTTTCCTACACAAGTGTTATACTGCGCCGCCGCGTTAGCAGAAACCATGGAGTTATATCCTATAGCCATATTATAAGCACCTGTTGTAACTGTATCAGCGGCGCTCTTACCTATATAAACGCTGGCATGGGATGTAGTAATACCTTGTGCTGCCGCAAACCCTATTACTACGTTATCATCTCCTGTTATAACGTTATTATCAGAAGCTTGTGAGCCTACAATTGTGTTTCTGCTTCCTGTACTACAGTATCTACCAGCTAGACCACCTAAAAATGTATTGTTTTCTCCTTGGTTTTTCCAACCAGAATAATAACCTAATGTTGTATTATAATCTCCGTCTGACTCATTGCTAATACCAAAGTTAGAAAAATGACCCATTGACGTATTATAATTACCTGTTTGATAAGTACCAACAGAACCACCAACACCCACGTTGTAGCTAGTATTACTAACTGCTTGGTAAGCATCATAACCAATTCCTATATTATAATTACCTGTAGTTACACCATTAAGAGCTGTTCTTCCTACCGCCACATTAAATTCTCCAGCAGTAACATTTTGAGCCGCAGCATATCCAACTGCAACATTATAATTACCTGTAGTCAAATCCAGTAATGATTCATTACCAACTGCAGTATTATCTATACCTTCAGTTAAACTAAATAGAGATTTATAACCTACAGCAACGTTTCTTACAGCAGTTGAAGCAACATGCATGGCATAAGCGCCTACTGCAGTTTGAGCAGATTCAGTATTCGCTTTTAAAGCTTCAAATCCTATACATGTATTATCATTTGTTCCTGTTAGGGTATTTAAAGAGTTTTTACCTACTGCAGTGTTTCTTACTCCTGTGGTTATAGATGCCGTTGATTGATGCCCAAGCGCAGTGTTAAATGATCCTCCTGTTAAAGCGGCTAAAGTATACCTACCTAAACCAGTATTTGCGCTACCAATTAAGGTTCCATTTGCACCACAATTAGAACCTACAAGAGTGTTTTCACCCCCTATAGTTGCTTCTTTTCCTGCATTTGATCCTATAAAAGTATTTTCAGCTCCTGTTGTATTATGAAAACCTGCTAATTTACCAACGGCAGTATTATTATCTGCTGTTTGATTGTAATACAAAGCTTGCATACCTATTGCAGTATTATAATCACCAGAAGTATTTGTATAAAGAGCTTGATAACCCATTACAGTAGTTTGGTCTCCACTAGTATTGAATCTCCCCCCTTGATAACCTATAAGAGTATTATATGCTCCTGTATTTGCATATCCAGCCTCATAACCTATAAAAACAACCGCATCCGCAGTGTTTTGATATGCTGCTGCGTGACCTATTGCAATTCCACTAGAAAAACCTGAAGAATTTGCCGCCGCTGCATCTCCTATAACTACAGTTGAGTTTGAAGTACTTGTAGCTGCGGTTAAAGCAAAAGAACCTATTGCAACAGTATAATTCATCCCGTTCACTCCAATAGCATCTGCCGCCGCGTAACCTACTACTGTGTTTCTTGTTCCTGTTGTTATACTTGCACCTGCCGTATAACCTATCATCGTGTTTGCATCGGCCGTTGATATTGCACCTCCTGCATTGTATCCTACACCCACGTTATTATTACCTGTAGTTATACCTTGTAAAGCATAATTACCTATTCCTACATTTTGCGCTCCTGAAGTTAATGTTTTTAAAGAGAAAAAGCCATAAGCTACATTACTTCCACCTGATTGAATAGCTACATTTCCAGCATATTGACCATAAAATGTACTATTTAATGCAGAATTATTATAAACATCTCCAGTAGAATTTATTACAAATCTTTTAATTGAATTTGTGCTTCCGCTTGGCGAAGTTGTAAAATAAATTTCACCTCCATCTGTATTATCAGCAACTTGCTCTATGTGCATTGCACCTAGTTTACCCCTATTACTTAACCCTGTAAATCTACCACCTGCAGTTGCAACATCTAAAGCTTGAGTACTGAATACTTGGCCGTTATTATCCATTAAAACATTTCCTCCTGTACCTATATATTTTAATGAGGAAGCGGTTACATTTAAAGTACCAGAACTTTTAAATATATCAGCATTTGCACCAAAATATAAATCACCTGCAATAGAATTATTCCCTGCTCCATTTACATCTATTGTTCCTGCAAAAGTTGAAAGTACCCCTGATTTTGTTTCGTTTAACACACCACCAGCATAAAATACTTGATCTACACTTGAGCCTCCGTAATAAACCATATCTTCAGAAGCATCTAATTGAATATATGATGTATTGCTACCATCATTTTGAAACCTTATAGTTCCTGTTCCTGCATTTGTTTTCTTTAATCTTACTTCTGGAGAAGCACTTTCACCAATTGTTATATCTCCAGAAACACCTAAATTTCCACCCATTGTGATTGCACCTGTGGCACCTGTAGCTTTTGTAAACCCTGCGTCACCAGCTATTTTATTAGCTTCTTTCCAATATGTAACTTGATTAGCTACAGCTGTACCGTCTCCTACATAATCAGCTAGAGCACTAACTAAAACTTTTTGGTTTTGCCCTAAGTTTTCATCATATATCATTAATTCATCATCTCCAACAGGAGTAACTGTGCTTCTACTATGTATGTCTAACCCAACAATTACAGCTCCTGTAGTAGGATTAATTACAATACCAGACGTAGCTTCGTCAGGGGCAATTGCAGTTACCGATGTAACTAAGTTAGTCCACGGTACACTTACACCGGCTTGATTAGCCGCATTAAGTTGTACGGGATAAGTTTGAGTACTTGCACCAGTACCACCTGTTTGGTAAGTTTCGGTTAACGTTGCACTACTACCTAATTTTACACCACCTAAATTTGCTAATGTTGCAACGGGTAGAACATAAGTTCCATCTGGTACATCCCAGGTATTATCACCTCTTAAAAACGTAGTACCACTTGCTGTACCACCAGCTGATAAATCTATTGTACCCATTGTTACAGCACCCGCAGCATTTGTATTTACTGTAGTGGCTGATACAAATGTACCATTAACGTTTGTAAAAGTAACTACACCTTCATCAGATTGTATAACAGACCAACCCGCGCAAACTGAAACGTTGGCAGCGGCAATTGTTAAACCTATTATAGAATCTCCAACATCTAGTAGTTTTCCTGGAGTAGCACATGCACCTGCGACAGAGGCATCTGAACCATAGAAATTACCGTCCGTGGCAACAACATAGTAATCACCAACAGCAACCGCAACTCTAGCTCCTGCAGGATCAAAAGCACCACCGGCTGTTACTTGATATAGATAAGTACTACCACCAACTATTAAACCAGTGGCAGCGTTAAATGAACCTTTAAAAGTTAAACCTCCTTCAACCAGTCCGTCGACATAAGCTTTTGAAGCTGCGTCGGTACCAGCTTCAGGTGTTTGAGGTATTGTCACTTGACCAATAAAACTAGATCGATCATCTCCTGAAACTGTTAATTCACCAGTCACAGTTACGTCATCTGGCATACCGATTGTTATCGACCCATCATTACCAATTGATTCACTTATTGCTATCTTAGTAGGTGTACCATTAAAAGTAACCGTACTTATTGCCGCAGCAGAATTATCTGTTAATACTATTTCAGCTGAATTAGCTGCACCTGCAGCAACTGGTAGTGTATATATAGTATTTTGATCTGTACCTGTTAGCGTTATTATGTTATTAGTATTATCTGAACTGGCTGTTATAGTTCCAGCACCTCTTATAAATACTGTTCCCCCGTTTTGACTCAATGCTACACCAGTTGTAATATTACTATCACCTACACTAGATATAGACTGATCTTGACTAGGTTGAAACGACCAAAATGGGTTACCATTAGCATCTGTTGCCCAAAATTTATTACCGTTAGCTTCTCCTTTAGGTACATAACCTTCTACAAGTTTAGTATTTAATTGCCATATAGAACTAAGGTTTAAAGCATTTTCATCTGTTCTGGTAACAGTCATACCATTATTAACACCAGTTGTTGTAAAAGCTATAGGGTCGTTTGTACCATCGCTACCAGCTAGGTTTATACTAGTTGTACCAGTAGGTACATCCATTGTGTATGTTGAATCTGCAGGCCATGTTACTGTAGAAGTTGTAACGGCTGTAACGTGCCCTGTATCATTAGAGGCCACTGCACTTACTAAATCTAAAGTTGTACCTGCTGCTGGGGTAGGTGTAGGGTTATCTGGATCAGTTCTTGCCGTATCATCGTGGTTAATTGTAATTTGAGAGCCACTCGTGTGTACCGATGTTAGATAAGTACCACCTGTTAGTGTTATAAAGCTGTTTGTTATAACTCCGGCTCCATCTGTATTTATTAAGTTAACATTTGTAGTTCCTGTTGGTACATCTAACGTGTATACTGGTATAGTAGTCCAACCATCACCCAAACCTCCTTTTAAGTACTTGCCCTCGTCGCCTGCTATTGGTGCAGGTACTAGACCTTTTTTACCAACTAGCGCATTTGTAGCCCCTACAAACACTAAACCTACGTTTTTAGTATCTATATACTCCGCTACTCCTAACGCTGTAAACTGTCTTGTTACTCTATTTTCAAATTGAGTACCTATCCAAGCATCTTTATCTTGAATGTTAGCATCTATTGGGTATGAGCCTATTCTTGCCATGTGTTATATTTTTTTATCTAATTTTATGTCACTATACATACTATATATACTTACACGTTATCACGTTATTTTACAAGAGTGTGACAATAGCCCCTTACTATTATACCTTTACAGGCTTATGTCACTAAAAAAAAATATTAAAAATTTAGAAGTAGTGTGTTACCCCCTATCTCCCTGGTTTTCAGTCAGTTACCAAAATGGTTTTCTAATTGCCCACCGCCCAAATCGTTTCTGCATTTCATCGTATATATAATTGATAATTAACATGTTACATAAAACAATTCACGTTTTTTCTACACTATTATCAACAAACTGTTTACATATTTCTCTTCGTTTGTATGACACAATGACATGACACACTGACATATGACATATTGTCAATGACATACTGACATAGTGGTATACTATTCTAACATTTTCTACATACAAACAATTATACACTTACAAACATTATACAAATAACAATAGATAATATATATGAAACTAATTAATACTATTCAATATGAACTTTACACAATTACAATTACTATTACAAAATGATGAAATACATTACATATCTGATTCTACAGAATTCTTAAAAGATAATGATATGAAACTTGATGACAATATGGATTTGTTAATTGATTACACTTTTATTCTATTTGAAAATACTATAAATGATTTCACTGAAACACTATATATACTTGATAATAACAATATTAAATATACTATCAAAACTGATAATCTAAATCTTGATTATATATTAATATAATGCAAACTAAATACAAATAACATTAGATAATATTAATGTAACAAATAAGTTATTGTTTTCACACTATGTTCTCACAACTATAAATGTTGAATAAGTGTAACTAACTAAATTAATAAATAAATATAAATACTATGCAAAATTCAATTACTTCAAAAAGATTCGTTATCAGAAAATCTTTAATCGGCAAAAACACTACAATAAATGTAGAATTCAAAAACGGTAAAACGTTCACTTACAATCACGATATTGCTTTCAATATTATGAAAAGTAAACTAGAAAAAATGGCGTGTTTCGCCAAGTACAAAAGTTATACTTCTTCTACTTCAATTCCAGTTTCGTTAAGAAATGTAGAATTAGTGTAATTCACTAACCAAACTTTAAGTTCCACTTGTTTCTAAAAGTATAAATATGCGAACAAGTAATGACACTATGGTATACAAGTGTGTTCGATTCACACTGTGTCAACTAATAAATAAATATAATAATATGTATAATCAATCCGCTTTAATCAGAATATCTAAGCAATTATTCCCAGACAAAAATGTCTTTCAATTAACTAAAAAAGAACAATCACAAGTTCTATCAATCTATCACGAGTTTAACTAATCTAAATAATAATAATAATATGAGAAAATTCAGTCACAAAAACCCATGGGATGTCATCGCACTACTATCTACTGCATTTGTAGGAGTAATGTTAGCGTCAGTAATAATCCAATTATACAATGGTTCGTATGAGAACATAGACCAATGGTAGTATGATATATACAGATAATAATAATAATGATCTCACTTGGGCTATTGGTTTACAAATGGAAGATAAACTAACAAGAGAAGATGTACTAGGTATAATCGAGACTCATCAAATAAATGAAACATGAATAATAAAGTAATACTAAATCAAGTAAATAATATCATAGTAGATATTCTTAAAGTACAGTTTCCATTTGATGAAACTATGTGTAAAGATAAATATAACGAAACTATAAGTGATTATCTTTATGAAGAGATTATAACTAAACTTACAAACTAAATACGAA
>Ga0209482_1002438_pt1 | contig 11576 bp, 12 predicted proteins | sample CoawatmetaG10DNA_FD_187512 | JGI IMG/M metagenome (GOLD analysis project Ga0209482, IMG submission 187512) | Marine microbial communities from the West Antarctic Peninsula - Coastal water metaG104-DNA (SPAdes) (version 2) | ecosystem: Environmental > Aquatic > Marine > Coastal ...
ATTTCTTATACTCATCCTTATAGTCTCTTTCTTCACCTAACTTACTCATCCATTCCATACCTGGAATTACTATATCTTTTACTTTAAATTTTTTCTCAAATTCTTTCTTACCCTTTGCCAATTTCTTTAAATGCGGGGGTAAGTCACCAGTCTTTTTAAAGTCATCTCTCATCTTCTTTATTTGAGAAGCAGACGAAGCTTCGTTCATACCTAATTTCTTTCGCAAAGCACCAATCTTCTTTATAAGTTCTTTTTGATTAGAGCTGCCAGGCATCATTTTCATAGCCTTTGCATACATCTTATATAATTCTGCTTTGGATGGCATTACTTAACCACGAAACTTTAATATAGCTTTTTTTAAATCTTTTAAAGTCATATTTCTACGAAGTGTGGCGACAGTATCACCCTCACCGTTATCTGCTACAAGCTCAATATCGTCCCAATATGGTTTAGGTCCAAGAACTTTCATAATTTTTCTATCTTTCTTTAAAGCCTTTAGAATGACTTGCCTATCCTCTATTCCATTTGGATCGTATAGATTAGTATTATCGGATATTTCATTTAAAGCTTTTTTACCAAAAAATCTTTCATAATTTTCTTTTAGAGAATGTTTCTTTGATTCCTTTATTGGTTTATACTTTTTTCCGTTAATTGTAATTGTTTTTTTCATTTTCTATCCCCTCATTATATCGTTGATTACTGCTTCAACCTTACCATACTTAGTATCACGAACAGCAGAGTGATTTACGCTCTCATTTACTCCACCTGTAGGATACATAAAAGCACCATGCGTAGATGGGTTAGATACAAAGTCAAATGCAATTAGTTCAAAGTCATCCTGCACTTCTTGAGTGCCATTCTCATTAACAGATTCAACCGAACCCATACCACGAGAACTAATACCCAATCTAATACCTGATTTAAATAATTCTTTTAGGATGTTTCCACTTGGAGTTGGTAGAACCTCTACAGTTCCAATTAAATCATCACCATTCCAATTCATCTCTGTTATATTATGTGAAACATTAGATAGGTTCACAACAGAAGATTCAGGATGGTCTAACTCACCCATAGCCCTTTTCTGCCCGATAAAGTTTTCAAAATACTTCTTAGCTTCACGCATTAGTATTTCTCTTGGATACACCCTTCCATTTTGGTTTTTGGTATCTGCTCTTTGTAAAACACCTTTAACAACTAACTTTCCGTTGTTCTCTTTCATAGCCTCATTTACTTGGTCGGCTTGTATTTCAAATGGTAGATAATCTACTATTAATTGTTTCATTTTCTACTCCTATGTGTTCTACTCCTGAATATTCTATCGTAATTTTCTTTTAGAGGATGTTTCTTTGATTCCTTAATTGGTTTATACTTTACACCATTAATAACTTTGGTTTCATTCTTATCTGAACCACCTACCAGCTTTTCTCTTTTTGCCTTTAGTTTCTCTAAGTCTTGGTATAACTCACCGGCAAGATCTTGCTGTCGAGGATCATTATATGAACCGGCCGTATTCATGTTTGCTTCTGTAGATTTTATTTCTTTATCTAATTTTTCTAATTCGCTTTCTGGCTTTTTAGCGTCATCTGCAATAGATTTTGCATGATCTCCTAAATCAAGTAAAGTTTCATCACCTTCACCATTCATAGCTCTTTTTACTTTTTTATCACCAAGCATTTTTTTGAGTGATTTATCTGCTTCTTCTTTACTATCAAAATAAATTGGAGAAGATCCTGATCCTACTTCTATAGCATACTGAACCTCATCAGTCTCATTTCCATCATCATCATATTTTGGAGCTGCATGAAATCCTAAATAGTTGCTGGAATCGTCATCTTTTCCAATCAAATTATGAATCTCTCCACCATGGTTTGCATCTTCTGAGCCAACTGTTAGTCCTCCGAAATAGTCTGCAATAGAATTCAACTCTTTTTCAATTTTTTCATTTTCCTTTTCTGGTGCATTTTTTTCGTCATCATCATATTCATCATCATCATCCATATCTGGCTCATCACCACTATCTCTATCAAAATCACCCCCGCCTAATTTACCACCAGAATCCTTTTCACCATCATCTCCACCATCATCTCCCATTTTATTATAAGCGACTTTTGCTGGGTGATCATCTGGTTGTTTTTTAGCAGCACCAGCAGTCATTTCTTGAGACTCACCCTCTTTGTCTTTATACTTGATGATTTTATCGTCATCAACCTCATTCATACTTTGTGCTATTTCTAATAGTGATATCATTAATCTTTCTCCATCATTATTTCGTGTTTTAGACTTTCCAGTTGTTCTATCCACTGTCCAAGTCTCCTTATCATATAATTCTTATCCACCTCTTTTCTCTGTATCTCTATCTGCCATCGTTTTAACAATGTAGAAATACTGAAAAGAGTATCCATATAGGATTTCTTTTTATCTTCAAACGGCATATTGTTCTCGGTTACTGTAACTGTCCTACTTTGTTCGCGAGTTTAACTAACCTTTCACTTATTTTGTTTAAAGCCTTATGTGTATTTTTCCAATATGACTGTGAATTAACTTTTAATTCATTTTTTAATTTAACATTCATCTTGACAAGTCCTTCTAAGTGATGTAAACTATCACGGACTTCTCTCATTGAATGACCAATTTTTTGTTTTGGAGTCTTTGACTCATCATTTCTATAGTTATGATACTTACCCTCTTTAACTACTGTGTAATCTGTAGAGCTGGTAGCCATTTTCTTCTTTTTCTTTTTATTATTAGAAGATTTGTCTGAAAAAGCGTAAGGAGTCTGATATCCTGGTGTAGCACTAGAAGTGCTAGCCTCATCAAGCTCTTTTTTGATTAACTCTCTGATAATCTCTTTCAGTTTATCTAATCTAGACATTTTTCAGCTCCTTAACTAGTTCATAATATCTCATTAATGTAACTACTTGCTTATCTTCGACTATTCTACCTTTCATTAGCGTATCTGCTTGGTTTACAGCCTCATTGAGCTTAATCTTAGTAATTTTATCATCGACTGTAGGTAGAATTGCTTGGAGTTTTTTCTTTACCTTTACAGTCTCAGACTCAATAAACTCTTTTAAGGAATTTGTATTAGAAATGTTGTTTATATACTCTTTTAAAAGCTTTCTTTGTTCAGCACTTAAAGAACTATACTTTTTGTTGAATTTCTCAACTAAAATGCCATAAGCAAGCAATCTTAAATCTTTTTCTTGCTTTCTATACCCTTCGACAAGCTCTTTTTCTTTTACTTTAGTAGAAATGTTCTTTCTTGTGATATGTTCTACGATAGTAAATCTATTTTGGGTTTTAGTGGCTGGTTTATCTGAGTTATTATTTTCAAATAACTTGTATATAGATGCACTTACTTTGTAATTTGATATCCTAGCCATAAAGAAATCATTTATCTCATAGTTTTTCTTAATTTCTTTAATTAAATTATACTTTTCTCTTTTTAAAGATGAACTATTTAATTTTTGATGCGCTTTTACCACAGCATCAACTAAATGATTAGCCTTTGTTTCAGATTTATAATTTTCTGTAGCTAATACCCTATAGAAATCATATTCCTTTCCCAATTGGGTATTTTTATTAAAAAAAGTTTTTAAAATATTAGCAGCCTCTGCGCTTTTATTGTTATTCAACACATCTACAGTTATCTGTCGTGTTAGTAATTCAAACAATATACCTGTATTGCGAATTTTCGAGTGCTTTGTTTGTGAACTCATATTAAACTCCAATTTATACAATTCTTCATATATAAATATATGATTATTTAATTTTTATCATTGTTAAGTGAAGAAACTTCTGCCATATATTGTTCCTCTACTTCATTCGATTCAGACAATAATGATTTAGCACTGTTCCCTAAATGTTTATATAGATTTTCATAATGAGCTTTAGCAACTCCACCATAAGCCATCTTTTTATCATGCGCTCCTAACGGATCTCTTCCTCTAGCACCACTATCCTTACCATATTTATTAGCTTCTTTAGGACGACCAGCACCTGGCTGACCACCTTCTGGAGCACCCCCATTGTTATCTAACTCATGACCAGTTCTACCCATAGCCATATCCGATGGTGTTCCTGCTGCTTCACCACTTTTAGCAGGATCATTACCCTCTGCTTCTATTTGAGAACGTCTAAACTTAGTTTTGTAGTCAAAAATGATTTGCTCGTCATTTTTCTTAATATCATCATCAGAGAAACTAAAAATATTTTTATAAATCCATTCAGAAGATACCAATCCATCCTGTAACATAGAGGAAGCTAGCGATGTTTTACTAGTCCATAGCTCAACTTTTTCCTGTTCGTATATTGTAGATGGATTTGTTAAACCTAAATCAAAATTTACGAGCTCTTGATCTCTAAAACCTTGAGCATATAGATGAACAACAGCAATCTTTGTTAATTCACTAACAACGATTCTTTGTATTCTTTCAATAGTTCTAGCAAACCTAACATCCTCAGCAGCCAATGTAGCTTTAGAGCCTAATCCCTCTTCATATCCTAAGAAAGCCTTTGGAACTCTTAAAGATGCAAGTAATCTATTCTTTAGATACTCAATATCATCAACAGCCTCATAAGTTAAGCCAGCCATATTCTCAATATTTGTTCCACTATCGCTACCACGAACTGGCAAGAAGAAATCCTCTGTCAAGTTCTGTATGTTGTATCTAAGGTTATAGTCACCTGTCTTTTCATCAATGACAGGAGCCTTCTTCATCTTATTGATTACCTGCTGCATGTAATTATCAACTTCTGCTGGTGGAATATTTCCAATGTCCAACTTAAATACTCTCTTTTCAGGAGCTCTCATAATTCTATGGATTAACATTGCATCTTCCATAAGAGTCAATTGTTTCCACACCTTCCTACCAGCCTCTAACATAGAACGACCATAAGGAACATAGTTAGAATCTGATAAAAGTCTGAAGTGAGCTACTTCATAATTTTCAAGTGTTTGAGATTCTTGCTTTTTCATTGAATGTCTCGCACTATCTCCCTGCGGAGTTAACATAAATTGTACCAATTGTGGATTATCTACATCATGACCCTCTAAGCGAGCAACATCATAAGCAGATATAGGAGTTACATTTGTAACGCCATATTTTTCAGAAACCTCTAATTGTAAAAAGAAATCGCCATATTTGGTCATATTACGAATCCAAGGCCATAGATTAAATTCTATGTTTAGAACATCGTAAAATAAGTTGTGTAAAACATCATATACTTGAGCATTATCTGTTTTTATATCCAATACCTTACCATACTCATTTTTCATTGTCGATTCATCTGAGTAGATGTCAAGCGCAGAAGCAACAATTGAATCCGAATCCATTGTCTCGTAATCTTTAAATAATCCCAATCGCATTTGCTGAGCATATAATTGATCATTATACCCACCCTGCATCATATTTGAATATAATTTTTGGTATCTATCGACCAAATTGGTCTGAGTATTGGATTGAAGTTGTCCTGTATCAACTATTTTTAGTTTTTTACCACCGATATTTCTTACTATTGTATTAGTAGAAAATAATCGTTTTAATCTTGAAAATATGTCTTTTTCAGCCATAATATTATCCTTATTTAATTAACCAATCTAAGTTTTCTTTTTCACCATTAGGTCCTATTTCCATTTCCCAATCATTAGTTTCAGTTGATGGTTTTAACGGCATCAACTGAGAAGAAACTCCACTTAGAGTTCTCCTTTGTAAATCTATTCCCTCATTTCTAAGTCTTAGTGCTGTATCTCTGATCCAAAGTGTTAAAGCGAAACTCATTACCAAATCATCGTTATACCCACTCATCGCCTCAGCTTTATTGTTGTTATATATAAATACAAAAAGTTCTTCAATTAATCTATAAGAGCGAACAATTACTGTCTTTTCTCTAAAATATTCTTCTAATTTAGCAATAACCAATGGTCTTGTTTTAGATGTCATACTAAATCCAGCTACCATGTTACGGTCTTGACTTCTATACTTATTATTCATTTGATGTTCTGTATCTACATACTTTAAATCTTTACTCATATAAAATAAGTTCTCATATCCTCTATCAATACATTGCTGTAACGTAGCCCAACCTATGTTGTTGTTTTCAACAACTAATAAAGCATTGTTATATTCCGTAGCAGTATTCACCAATAGATTACCAAAGTCTTTTGTTGATATCTTACCTTTATATTCTGCAACTTGCTCCATTGTCTGAACATCCATAACGTGAAAGGCAGAGAAATCCGAACCATCCCCTCTACTAACATCAGCACATAATATATAGTCTTTAGTGTAGTTTGCTGGTTGCCATACCCAAAGACAACTATCTATTCCTCTTTTTTCCAATGGATCTTGTGCGTGAACTTGCTTATATTCTTCTAAGATTACACCATCAATAACAGTTTGTCCTGAAGTTAAGAAGTCACAATCACATTCTTGAGCAGCTAAAGAAGGACCTAATAGTCTATCTTGCTCTGATCTCCACTCATCATTTCTTTCGGGATGTAAGTTCCAATGCAGTTTAATAAAATTCCAATCATTCTCACCCTCTTCTGCACCAACCCAAGTCTTATGAAACCAATTACCAATACCATTTGGCGTAGAAAGTGCAATACATTGCCCACCAGTAGATAGTGTCTGTGAAGCAGCAGCCCATATCGGTTCAATCTTATCAATGAAAGCAGCCTCATCTAATATCAAAAGAGACAAAGCCTCAGAACGACCACTATCCTCGCCGCTTGAAACGGCCTTTACTTGAGAACCATTGCTGTATCTAAGTGATAGTTTATTATCTTCTGTACATTTCTGTTTTAGCCAACTTGGTAAGTTAGCGTGCATCACTCTAACCTTTGTAACTAAGTTCTTAGCAGTATCTTGTTTGGTTGCAATCACCAAAATGTTTTTATCTTGATGGAATGTCATCATCCATAAAGAGTATCCAGCAGTTAGTGTCGATAGTCCTAATTGTCTAGCCTTTAAAATTACATTAAATCTATGTTGTTCAAATGTCTTTAATGATTCCTCTTGAAAGGGCCAAAGATGAAAGGGTACTTTACCTTTCATTGGATGCTGGACAACACAATACTTCTTTAAAAAGTATATGGGGTCTTTAGCACACTTAACGTACTCTTTTTTTATTACATCTTTTAGAGGAGCAGGTTTCATTATATCTTTCCTAATGTGAATCCAATGCCCAACCAAAGATATTGATTCTCATACCATTTTGGTTCAAGAGCTTTTATCATTTTTTCATTAGCCTCACTACGAGCTTTTAATAATTGAATTTGTGCACTCTTAGCAACAGATATTACAGAATCCATATTAGCAGATTTTTCTAATTCCAATACTAAGTTTTCACAGTCGCCAATTACAGCTTTCTGTGAAGCTATCAATGAATCAGCTTTCTTTATCTTACCTTCCCATTGAGCATCACGAGCTTTAATCATTTCTAAGGCTTGTTCTTGAGTAAAAGTAGTTATTATTTTACCATCTTTTTTTATACCTTGCGCAAATAATGAGCCGATTAAAAGAAATGGTAGTAAATACTTCATATTATCCATTTCTCTTTAGAACATGCACTGTGCCTGTTGATCCGGCTGAACCAGATACTTTTGCAACACATAGTTCGTGTATTATACCCGGAGATAAATGCTTTGCTAGTAAAGTTCCACCATCGGATAAAGTTATAGTCTGACTTAATATTCCCTGGCTACCGCTTACCATCACACCACCATACACAGCACTTCCGCTTGAAAAATCTGCAACACCTGTAGTTACGGATTTGATGTCTGTAAAACGACCATTTGGCTTCTGAGTTGTTGCCATTTTATTTCTCCCTATTTCTTAGCAAATTTTCTTAAAAAATCTTCAGCTGATTCGACTTCATCATTGTCATAAGCTTCTTGCATTTTTTCAGTTTTCTTTTTGCTATTGGTTAATTTTCTTTTTAAGTTACCGACTTCTTTTTTAGAAGCAGTTTTAGCTTCTTCTAATTTTTTAATCTCAACTTCAACTTTCCTTTCTTCTTTTTTGTTTTCTTTGATTACCTTTTTTAGTTGTTCAACTTCCTTACTCTTAACAGCCTTAGCCGCAAAAAGTCCGCCAATTATACCAAAAAAGCCAATTACTAATTTCCACGCCTTCATTTTGATTCCTCCAATTTAGTTAAAGTTGATGCATATTCTTCTAAAGCCTCATCAGCCATAGCATTTACTTGCGTCATGTCCCCACCCCATTGTTCTTTTTCTAATTCCGGATAATTTACACCTACTTGGTTATAAAATTCAGGAGCTTTTAAATTCTTCCATTCTGAAATAGCTTGTATTTGTTCTTTAATAAAAGATATTTTATTTTGTCTAATTTTTTCTTCTTGCCACTCATCGTATGTGCCATCTATTCTCATTCTATTTTCTATTTGTAATTGGCAATCAAAACAATGATTATAAAGTCTCCACATCTTATCATCTAATTTTTTCTTCATTACTTTATCGCAAGCCTTACAAAATAACGGCATCCTAACCTCTTGCATCAGTTCTGTCATCTTAGGAATGACATCACCCTTTTCTTTTTCTTTACCACCATATCCAAGCATTACTCTTTTTTCAGGTTGTTTTCCAGCCAATAAGTCACCTAATACTTGATTTTGTCTTTCTTGCTCTTTACTGTATCCCATATTTACCTCGTAAACTTTAATATTCCTAATATCTGATTAACAGGTGCAAATGCGCCTGTGTATTTGTATACCTTTCCTTTAAACACGAATGTGATTCCTTCGCTCGGCACAATAGCATCAAACCCACCTAAAGCCTGTAACCTATCTAATTGAGTTTTTAGTAATCCCATCTGTTTTGGGTCTTTTGCATTTTTTATTTTTGTAATAGCAGCAGTTAAATCTTTCTTCATTTTTTGAACAGCTTTATCTGGATTAGCAGCTATAAAGTCTTTCATATTTTTTAATATTTCAGCTCCTAATTCAAAGAAAAGAACTTCCCAATCTCTAATATGCTTTTTCTGTAGTTTAGCATGATCATTTTTATCGGTAGATAATACCCATTCTAAAAATTTAGGATAGTCTTTTAAGTCTTTCTTTATCTGTGGAATCTTGTATGATTTATCAAAGAAAGCCCATCGCTTTAAGAGTCCTGCCATAATATTATTTGTCACATTAGGATTGTCTGTTTGCTTTCCAGCATTATAAATATACTCCCACCAATATGCCTGGTGATAATCTGCTAATGTATCTGTACCTTTAAGGTTATATTCATTCTGCAATTTACTCAACTTACCTAAAAAGTAACTTTGTCGTTTACTAAAGTCTTTTACTTTTGGTAAATTTGCAACAAATGGTTTTGTGATACTATATGTTTTTTGTATATTTTGATTTATCTGCTTTATCATACCAGCTAAAATTCTAGCACTTCCTCTATCTTCTCCCATTGGAGAACCAGCAGCATCATACTCTATTGTTCCATGAAATTGTAATAATGCTTTATCATATGGTATCACATTTGTTGTCTTTGGATACATAACTTCTAATGACATAAACTTTTTACCTTCTGCAAATATCTTATCTTTTTGTTTTTTATTCAAACCTTTAAGAGCTGTTTGTAAATCAAACATAGCAGATACAAATGCTTTTTCAATGTCACCTCTACCAGCAAACATATTTTTTACACCACTAATGTCTAATGCAGAAGCACCAAAGTTTTTAATGTGCCCTTTGTTACGAGCAGCAATAAGTTTATTGCCTTTCCAACTTATCATTATATTTTGACCATCGGTTTTTTCTGTAACTGCGCCTTCGCTACTAAGATTACCTTGTAACGTATTAATAATTAGTGTTTTAAAATCTGAAAATGTAAGATTTTTATCATCAAATGGATGACTTAAATGACCATAGGCTCCGCCCATAAGCAGTAACTCCTTTCCTTTATTTTTTTGTGTTAAAACATTTTTTGAATCTAACTGTTCAAATAAATCTACATCATAAGAATCCCCATCTGCTCCAGCTGCCATTAATGAACCTATTATATTATTTATAGCAGCATCAGTTCCCATCCAATTAACTACTTTCCAACCCAATGGTTTTATAACTTCGCCCATCCATTTTTTATATTTAGTTACAGCGGATGTCGAACCTTTGGCTTGTCCATGATCTAAAAAACTAAGTGGAACTGAATGATAATTTTTTTCTATTCCATTTTTTGCTCTATCATCTAAAATATAATTTATAACTTTCCAACCAATATCTTTATGTATAGAATCTAACCATTCTTTAGAAGTCTTTTTATATGCATTATAATCCTTATAGAATGTGGAAGGCCCATCATCTAAATTTCCAGCAGGAGTACTGGAAGATTCTAATAAAAACTGTTCTATTAGTTCATCTGTCAATGCGTATGTTTCAAATAGCTTTTTAAAGCTATTAGTCATCATAGCATAAACACCTTTATCATAATATCCAAATACTTTTTTAAATGCTTTTACCCTTTCGCTATCATCAATTTTTGGGTCACCTAATAATTGTCGCATCTTTGTTCCACTAACATTACCTGATGGTGGAGCGGTTACAAAGTATCCGTGCTTTTCAAATCCTATCAAATCATTCTTATTCTTATTGTAGTCTTGATAGTAAGATTTACTACCATCCTTCTTAGTTCCTGATTTTATCCTACCAGCATCCTTTGAACCAAAAGCATAGACAACTGCAGTTTTATCTGAATCAAACTTCTTCAGTAAATTAACAGCAACATACGGCGTCTTTTCATTTATAATACGATTTTTTGGAATACCCATCTTTACCATATGAGCCACTTTTTCTTTAAAATTTAATGGATGTCTTGGTGGCTGTTTTATATTAGATGTGGTTATGTATACCTCATCAACTTGCTTAGACAGCCATTTGTATGTAGCTAAATGTCCTGAATGAAATGGTTGAAATCTTCCACCGAATACACCGATAGTTTTTTTAATGTCTGTAGCTTCTTTTATTCCCCTACCACCCTTATCAAATGTAGTAAATTTTTGTAACTTATCAAATGCTTTATCTTTTCTCATCCTATCTTGTTTAACCCATCTCATCTTATCAAATACTTTCATTCTCATATGATTCTTTACTATGTAATGAATATCATCAACATCACCACCCAATGATTGTATCCACTTCTTGTGTTTTAATACAAGTTGAGCAGAAACTTTCTCGTGCCCGTAGTGTGTCCAAAAACCTTTCTTTGGATGTATCTTTGCAGTTGAGTCTTTTCCTATATCATGAAACAATGCTGATAAAGCAAAGTCTATATCGCCAGTTTTTAATGCTCTGTTAGTAACAGCAATCGTGTGTTTTAAAACATTACCTTCTGGATGAGCATCTCTTCGTTGGTCAAAGTTTTTAAGATTCATAACTCTCTTCTTTAAATCAATTGGAAGAGCATCATAGATATCTCTGAATTTTTTAGGTTTTTGACGAACTGCTATTTCATTTAATTTATCTATTTGTTTTTCTATATCTTTTATTTGTAACTTTAACTTAGAACTATTAGCTCCACTACCAAATCCTATAGCTTTTTTAATTAGTTTTTGCCT
>Ga0209482_1002439_pt1 | contig 11574 bp, 9 predicted proteins | sample CoawatmetaG10DNA_FD_187512 | JGI IMG/M metagenome (GOLD analysis project Ga0209482, IMG submission 187512) | Marine microbial communities from the West Antarctic Peninsula - Coastal water metaG104-DNA (SPAdes) (version 2) | ecosystem: Environmental > Aquatic > Marine > Coastal ...
CCTACTTTTTTATTTGCTTTTGAAAACAAGGCAAGCATGAATTTGATCTATCACTGGGACTCAAGTGGCAGTAGAACGGACTTGGGATATTCAGGAGGTATTGCTGCTGAGTATGATTATTCAAAATTGGGAGAATCTTTATCAACTCCAGTAATCGTTGCAATGCCTGATGGAAATAGCACTAAATGGGTGGCTGTTTTTGGAGCCGGCTATAATGCTGGAATAAGTTCAAAGTATGGCTCTTCTATTTATGTAATTGATTTAGAGGAGGAGGGAAAGGTACTAAAGCGCATTGATTTAGCAGATGGAGATAGTTCAAATAGTATTGTGAACTCGATGCCAGCAGATTTAGTCTCCATTACTCCAGATACAACAAGTAAGGCAGATTATAAGGGCTCTATGGTTTATGGAGCCGATCTTGAAGGAAAAATGTGGAAGTTAAATCTTACAAACAAAAAAACCTTGTATGAAATAACCCCTACTTTTAATGCTGAAGCAACTTTAGATAACGATCGTTCGGTTTTTTTCCAAATAACACCATCGATAGGAAGCGATAATAATTTATGGAATTTTTACGGAACTGGAAATCAACAAAGACTTCAAACTGTTTCAAGCTCTATCAATAATAGAATTTTTGGTATTAAAGATAAAAAGTTTCCAGTTTATGAGGCTGTAAAAGACGGCCTAACTACTACTGCACAATCTTCATTGAAAAATATGTCAACAAAAGGTGGAACCTGCCCAACTAGTAATGATTTGGGATGGTATGTGAACTTAGGGTTTAATGAAAGAATAACTGGAAAGTTGGCCCTTTTTAATGAGGTCATATACGCTACAAAATATAAACCCAACAAAGGAGCAATATGTTCTCCTGGAACAGCTTATCTTGATGAGCTCTCAATGACATGTGGTAAAGTCAATAGAACAACAAATTTGGGAGAAGGAATTGCAACAGGAGCAGTTATTTTTAATAATAAAATCTATATTGGAATAAGTGGAGGTGGAAGTGGTGATGTCAAGGATGATAAAGGAAACGTTATTGGTAAGAAGGTTAAAAATCTTATCGTGTTAAATCCTGCAGCTGGAAATACGGTTGGCGGTGGAAAAATTACTCAAGAGTCTTGGAGGGAAATTTATTAACTTAATGATTTTTAATTATCTTTAGTTTGATGGTCTCTGAATAAATTTTTTCTATGTTATGGTACTTAATAAGTCATATGTATTGAACGTGATTTTAGTTACTTACTTCTAATTAATTTTTTGAGTATAGTGTAAGATATCATATTGTTAAAAAATTAATTCATTTAGCGGATTAATAAGATTAAATTAAGATTCATTTGTTTCTATAATAGCAACTATGTTTAAAAAAATAATTAAAGCAATTGTAGGATACCTAAGTAAGCTTACAGTTGAACAAGAGGATGTTGTTGGCGTTGATATAACACCAAACTGTATAAGAGTAGCACAGTTATCTTCAATGAAGAAAAAGTGGACCTTAACGAAGGTTGCCTATAAATATATTGATGGTGGCTCAAATCACTCGATTGTTGAAAATCCTGATACTTATGTTAACAAATTAGTTCAGCTAATAACAGCCAGCAAAGTTAAAACAAAAAGTGCTGCAGTTTCGATTCCTGTTAGTAGTGCAATAATTAAAGTGGTCCCACTTCCTCTCATGACTGATGAAGAATTGAAAGTAGCCATTGCCTCAGACTCACTTTGGGAGAATGCAGTTCAATTGGCAGATAACCTCGAAGAATATTCTATTTTTTGGCAGGTGTTAAAAAGAGATACTGCTGAAAATCTAATGCATTTGTTATTCGTGGCATCTAAATTGGATGATATTGATAATTACCTTAATATTGTTAGGCAGGCGGGACTTAATCCAGTCGTTGTTGACGTCCGCTGCTTTGCAACGCGAAATGCTCTTGCACTAAGGACTGACTTAACCAAGTCAGACTCCCCAGTTGCCATTGTTGAGTTTGGAGCTTTTGAAAATTATATTTTAATTCTTCATAAAGACTCACCTTTTATTTCTGATATATATTTGTCTGAAAAAGATAGAAATACACTGATGGATCAAAATTCAACTGACGAACAGATCAAGGGAATAAGTAGTCGTTTCTCAATGCAGGTTGCACAAATGATTTCCTCTTATACTGCAAAATACAAAACGCAGCCAATTGATAACTTATTGATTTCATCATCAATGCCAAATATTGAGAGAACTGTCGTCAATTTCAATGACGCGCTTCCAAAAATTAACGTTGAAGTTTTTGATTCACTGTTAAATGTAGAGGTTCCTGAAAATTTAAAAGAAAAATCAACCGCTGAGCTTAATAGTTCAATATTCTCATCTGCCTTAGGTTTAGCCACAAGAAAGCTGGATGTCTTTGGTTATTATGAGTATGTCACAGGTACAAATAATATTAACTTGTTACCGAATAGAGAAAATGTAAAAAACCAAGAAAAAGTGAAATTCTTGTCACGCTGGGGTGTTGTTGTATTTGCAGTTTTAGCGGTTTCGTTTGGTGTGTGGAATTTTTTAGTAAGTGGGAGTGAGGTTGAAAGGGTTGATTCGCTCATGGTTGAATACAATGAAATAGAGCCTATTAGAAGTCAAAAACAAATGATTCTTTCTGAACTGATTTCAAAAAAAGATTCGCTTGAAACAACTTTAGACGCAACAAGTAACTTAACCTCAAACCAAGGTTTTATGTATTCAGTATTAGTTGGTATCAATGCTGCAATTCCAGGTCGTTCTTTAAAATTAACTAAGATTGATTACACTGGTGGTAATGAAGTTCAGATAAATGGTATCTCATCAAATGATGGAAATATTTTAGCATTTATAGATAACTTAGCTGTAATCGATGTCATAGATAAAGCGGCATTATCGACCATGTCTGTTAAGAAAGTTTCTAACCAAAGTGTCAAATCATTTGTTATTAAAGTTTTTTTAATTGAGCAGGAAACTATTGATTCTAGGGAGACAGCTGATGGCGCTTGATATGAATATTGATTTGGGCTCTATCAAAGCCTTGTTTTCAAAAAAAGACTCAAATGATGGTGTAAAAGGAGCCTCAAATCCACATGCTAAAACAGCTCTGGTAATTTCTATCGTTTTTGTATTTATTGCTTTATATGTATATTTTGTATATCTACCAACTAAGGAAGATTTAAGAATAAAGAATGAAAAAATATCTCAAATAGAAATGATTAAATTTGAAATTGATAAGCTTACAACTGATATTAATCAAGCTAAAGTAGACTTATCTATTGCTCAGGAAGAATATGAAAGACGTACTACTTTATTTCATACTGACAAAGAATTAGAAGAATTGTATGGACAAATTAGTTTACTAGCCATGAAAAACAAGTTGACTATTACCAAAATAGAAAAAGGTGTTGAAATGCCAATATTTTCTGAAGACTTCTGTTCTGATAATAGTATGGGTGGTGAAGAAGAAATAATTGATGAAGGGCAGTTTATTGATGAAGAAATGATAGTTCAGCTACAAAAAGTTGGGTATTATGAATTTAGTGTTGATCTTGAAATCAGTGGAAATTATTCTCAATTCACTAATTTCAGAAATGGCTTGGCTCAACTTAAAAAAATTATAAATATAAATAAAGAGTCAATAGTAGTGCCAGGGTCTGACGAGTCTGAATCAAAAGGTGGTGATGTTCAGATTGCGATGTTAATAGCAACATATCGACTACCAAAGAATGAAGCAGAAAAATGCGTAGACCCAAATTCTGTAAAAATTGAAGAGGAATTGTTATGAAAATCAAATTAGCAAGTAATTTATCTTTGATGTTAATCTTAGCATCGCTAGTAAGTGTCTCACACGCAGCAGAAAATGCTTTTGGTTCGCTTCCTGTTATAGTCACCAATAGTTCGGCTCAATCATCAGGTGGTTTTTCAAGTGATCCAATAGATCAAAGTGCTCATCCGCTTGTCCAAAACTCAATTTCATCAAATATCATAATTGGTATTATGATTTCTCCGTCACAAAAAACTGCTTTTATTAGAACCGCAAGTGGCGATGATTACTTTGTGAAAGTTGGAGATAAATTAGGTAATGCAAATGGTTCAATAACTGATATTAGTCATGAAGCAATTGAAGTAACTGAAAACGGTGAAGTACTATATCTGATAGTTAGGAACAGGAGTGGAGTAAATGAAGATGAAGAATAGTAAATTTATATTAGCACTAGTAGTTATTTTTCTGTCCTCTTGTGCTCAATTATCATCCAATCAATTAAGTAAAGGAAGTTTATTAGAACTCGATCAAGGAAATTTATTAATCGATTCAGAAACTTTCATTGCAGATAAAATTGATCAAGTCAAAACTACTGCTGTAACTGGTCCAGTGTTTGATTCTAATTCAGCTACAGAGAAATTTGTGAAAAAAAATAGAAGGCAAATTGATGAAGATTTGATAGACAATTTATTTCTTTCTGATCAACTTGCTGACGTTAATGTTATTTTTAATATATCATTAAATTTTCAAAATTTGCCAATTCATGACATGGCATTAATGTTTGCTGAGGCAACTGGTGTGAATGTTGTAGTAGGAGAAGAGGTTACTGGCTTAGTAACTGCTAAACTTGATGATGTGCCCTGGAACAGGGCGCTCGATTCAATTTTAAAAATTAAAAAACTAGCAAAACACGTAGATCCTATAGCGAATATCATTCGTATCCATAGTCAAGAAGTTATAGTAGAACAAGAAGCATATGAGGCTGCGCGAATCATAACAGAGACTACAGTAAGAATAAATCAACTTGAGAATGAACCTCTTTTTACTGAAATCTTTAAGTTGTACTATACAGATGCCAAAGTAATTAGTAACGAAATTAAAAGTATTATTAATGGAGAATCTAGTGAAGATAAAGTAGGTTACGCTATAGAAATGACTATTGATGAGAGGCTCAATTACGTGATTGTTAAGGCAAACATGGATGACCTAAATTTAATTGAAAAATTAGTTGATGAATTAGATGTTAGAACTAAGCAAATTCTAATTGAAGCCTTTATAGTTGAGGCTTCAGAAGACCTTGGTAAAGCTTTAGGTGCAAAGTTTGGAATTACTGGGCCTAATGCTAATATTTTAGGCTTTAGGGATGAGGGTAGTACTGATCAGATTGATGTAAGTGGCTTGTTTGATAATAGTGGCTCTATTGCTGGTAATGCACTAGGATTAATCCTAGGAACCTCAACTAAAAAATTAGCGATTGATTTAGCTGCTTCAGAAACTAAGGGTATTACAAAAATTTTATCAAACCCAAGAGTATTTACGCTTGATGGTGAGGTTGCAGAAATTAGACAAGTAGATCAAATACCTTATACAAAAGTAGAGGATGGCGTTACTTCGGTTGAACTAAAAGAGGCTGGAATTACATTAAAGGTAACCCCAGATATTGTAGGAGATGGGAACATTATTCTTACAGTTGAAGTTGAAAAATCAACGGTTGATACTACCATTGCGAACCCTCCTATAGCTAAAAGAACAATCACAACAAAATTATTAATTCAAGATCAAACGATTGTTGTAATTGGTGGGGTATTTACGCAATCTTATAAAGACTCAAAATCTCAAACCCCAATATTAGGCGACCTTCCTTACATTGGAAATCTGTTTAAAAAAGTAGATAAAACAGATGTCCGTAAAGAGATTTTGATTTTTCTAGCACCTACAATCATTTAACAAAATTTTGATATGTTATCTCTTGGTATACCATCAGAATCAGCAGAGCAAATTGCTAGTCTATTACATAGCAATGGACTGATAAGTGAAAGTGACTTAAAGAGCGCAATGGTTTCAAGTGATGAAGGCGAGAAATGTTTGATTGAGACTCTTATAGATTATAGATTTACAGATGAAAAAACCATCGCAACTGCAATTTCAGGTAGTTATGATATTGAATTTCTACCGAATCTTGAAATAGATAATATAGATTTTTCAACTTCTGATATATTACCAAAAAAATATATAATTGAAAACAGAATAGTCCCAATTACTGTTCATGGACACACATTAGATGTTGCTATCTCTGAACCTTCTGCATTAAACCAAATGCAGAGTATCGCTTTGCTAACAGATAAAAAAATTAATCCTTATCTGGTTACTATTAGCCAAATCAGCACAATTTTAGATAGTTTTAAAACCATAGATCCTTCATCTGCCTCAGCACCACGAACTCCTAGGGTTAACAAGAAAACAAATACTTCGGCGAGTGCAATCCAAAAAGAAGAAGCGGCAGATGCTAAAATAAAATCTGAAACAAAAATTGACCCTGCAATTGCTAAAAAAGCTAGGCTAGATAGATTAAGTGAAGAAAAGGCTGCTGCTAAAGTATCAAAAGAGGATGCTGATGGTGAACAATATTCTGCTGTTGTAGTTCAATTTATCGATAAAAACCTTAAAAAAGCAATCAAAGAAGGAGTTAGTGATGTACATTTTGAGGTTTTTAAGCATTCTGCGAGGATGCGTTTTAGGCTTGATGGTGTTTTAAGGGAAGAGCCTGAGACTAGTAAAGTATTATTTGAAAATTATTCCAAAATTATTACCCGTATCAAGATTATGTCAAGACTTGATATTGCTGAAAGAAGAAAGGCTCAAGACGGTGCCATTACTCTAAAGGTCGATGATAAAGAAGTTGATTTTCGAGTTTCTTGTATGCCAACCAGTTTTGGTGAAAGAGTTGTAATGCGTATTTTAGATACTGATGGAATTGACTTATCTATTGAAAAACTAGGATTTCATGAGGAAGATGAAAAAGCATTTATAGATGCAATAAGTTCACCTCAAGGGATGGTTCTTGTTACTGGACCAACTGGTTCAGGTAAATCGACAACCCTTTACGCAGCGCTTAATAAAATAAATAAAGAAGATATTAATATCCTTACAGCTGAAGACCCAGTGGAATTTACGCTTAATGGTGTTGGTCAGGTTCATGTTAAGCCAGACTATGGTATGACTTTTGCCTCAGCACTTCGATCCTTTTTAAGGCAAGATCCTGAAGTTGTTATGGTTGGTGAGATTCGAGATCAAGAGACAGTTGAAATTGCTATCAAAGCTGCTTTAACTGGCCACCTCGTTCTTTCTACACTGCATACTAATGATGCTGTAAGTACAATTACCCGTATTCTTAATATGGGCGTCCAGCCTTACTTAATTACATCGGCATTAACACTGATTGTGGCTCAGCGTTTGGCAAGAAAAAATTGCTCAGATTGTCTTGTTGAAGACGAAAACATTAATGAAAGTCACCTTCGATCTGTTGGTTTTTCTGCTGAAGAATCAACAAGAGTGTCATTATTCAAGGGTAGTGGATGTGATACATGTAATGGTAGTGGATATAAAGGAAGAAAAGGTATCTATGAAGTTCTAAGGATGACTGAAAATATGATTGAAGGAATATTACAAGAAAAAACTACTCCTGAGCTGAAAAAGATTGCATTAGAAAAAGATAAATTTTTGAATATGCAAGAGATTGGTAGAACATTTCTTAAAGATGGTACTATTTCGATTGAGGAATACAAAAGAATACTTATTCTAGATTAAGTGGATTATATATGGCAGTAACATATTCTTATAAGGGCATACTTGGTAGCAAATATACCGAAGGCAAGGTTGTAGCTATTAACAAGGATGAGGCTGCTTTTAAGTTAAAAGAAGACAAGATTATCATCACTTCTTTAGAAAAAGTTTCTGGTAAAGAAGAATTTGTTAAAGCTAAAAAAGAAGCAAAAGAATCAAAAAAAGTAATAAAAATTCCAAAAAAAGTACCTATAACTGAGGTAATCACTTTTACGAAAAAATTCGAAACGATGGTTCGTGCTGGCCTTCCTATTCTTGAAAGTATAAAGATGATTGAATTACAAACAGAGCATAAGGGATTCAGGTTGATTGTTAATGATATCCATCAATCTGTTGAGTCCGGTAACACTTTGTCTGATTCTTTTGAATCATACCCTGGAGCCTTTGATAATATTTATATCAACCTTCTTAGGGCTGGAGAATCAAGTGGAAAAGTTCAGCTTTTTTTGTCTAAATTAGTTATCAATATGGAGAAACAAGAGAAAATTAAAAGTAGTATTAAAGGTGCAATGATGTATCCAATGATTCTACTCGTTGTTGCTATGGCAGTAGTTACTCTGATGCTTGTTTTTGTTGTTCCCGTATTTGAAGAGATGTTTGCAGGAAAGGCTGGCGGCCTTCCAGCTGCTACCCAAGCTGTTGTTAACATCAGTAACTTCCTCAGGAACCCCTTAAAAGGAGGTGTTCTTGCAATTTCAATAGTAGTTATTTTTATGTCAACATCATTTGCAATTAATAAAAATCTTAAGATTAAGAAGGCGTGGCATAAATTAGTTCTTAAATTACCTCTATTTGGTGGCTTGGTTAACAAGTCATCTTTGTCTAAAATAGCAATGATTCAAGGTAACCTTAGAGCGGCAGGAGTTCCTGAAATGGAAGCTCTTGATATTGCTGCGAGTGCTAGTAACAACCTTATAATTAAAGAAGCCATGGTTAATGTTCGCCGAGGTGTCTTTTCAGGTGAGCCGTTATCTCTGTTGTTTGAAAAAACTCCACATATCTTCCCTGCTTCATTTGTGGCTCTTGTTTCTGTTGGAGAGAGAACTGGAAATATGGAAGAAATGTATGGATCAATTGCAAGCTATTATGAGGGTGAGATGGATATTGTAATCGACAAGCTCACAGCTATGCTTGAACCAATAATGATGGTATTTATGGGAGTTACGGTAGGCGGGATATTGGTTGCAATGTATACTCCTATGTTTGCAATGGGAGATACATTCTAATTAGCTGTATGTAAGTAATTTTTACCCTAGGGGCACTGTGAGGCGCTCTTCAGGTCATTATTTTGAGTAAGGCAGAACTTTGTTACGCTCTTACCATTCTTAGGCTTTGCAACTGCCTCAAATCCCGAATCGTGAGAGACAACTGAGTAATCGTAGTCACTGGAGGAATCTAAAGTATTCTTATTAAAAAGATTGCTATTGATTGCTGATGTGCTTGTTGAAAGATAGTAACTATTATTATCAGAAAAGTAGCTAGCCTCCATTAATGAGATTGATCTTAGGTTGTTCTTTGCAACATCCTCTTTAGAGTTTTGAATATAGCCATTATATGCAGGTATTCCAACACCAGCTAATATACCAATGATAGCTACTACAATTAAGAGTTCTAAAAGTGTAAAACCCGCACTGTAGCGGGTTTTATTAATTAGAATTTTAATGCCGGAGTTATTCTTTTGTGATTTCATCCCATCCAGTACCAGGATAATATACGTTTGCACCAGCCTCATTACCAACATTAGTTCTTACCCTAACGATATTTCCCGTTCCATACATAACTGTTTCACCTAATCGAGGAGTACTAGATGAGTTTTTTGCTGAAGGAACTGAAGAGCTATACGGATTCGTATTTAATGTACTTAGGTATGTCGCAAAATAATTTGCCCAAGTAGCAGTGTTGCTGCTGCATGCACGAGCTACCGATCCCAATTTAACTGTAGCCGCACCGGTTGCACATTTAGTAAGTGTTGCAGCAATGAAACTTGTTGTATTTGCATGATTTGATTGTGTACTTTTAACTTTAGCAGTAGCCATATAGCCGTTGTACATTGGTACACCAACACCAGCTAGAATTCCAATAATAGCAACAACAATCAAAAGTTCAATTAACGTAAAAGCTTTTTTCTTTGTATCTTTAATTATTTTGTTAATAGTTTTCATATTTTTTCCTTATTTAAATACTGATTAATCTAATTCGCTAGTATACCTTATTATTTTTTCGAATAAAAGGCATCATTTTGTCTTATTTTCGATACTAATATTTCCAAAGTTCATTTTTATTCCATATAGTCTCTGCCTCATCAACACCATTTTCATAAGATAGTTGCAACCAGGGTTTTGCATCTTCAAAGGATTGATAAACACCATTACCAAGTAAGTACATCACGCCTAAATTATATTGAGCTCTTGGATGGCCTTGAAGTGCTGCTTTACGATACCAATAAACTGCTTTTTCGTCATCTACCTTAACACCATGTCCCTTTGCATATATTCCAGCTAAGTTATATTGCGCTTGAGAGGCGCCTTGTTCTGCAAGTGGAAGCCATTCAACTAAAGCTTTTAGATAGTTTTTTTTTGTATAGGCATCCCAACCATCAGAATAATCTGCGGATGCATTGCCTATAATTACAAAAAAAAATATTGCAAGTGGTAGAATAAACTTTGCTTTCATAATTAATAAAAACTAAATCGATAATTTAAAGGTATTTAAAATAAACCAAAGTTTATTTTCTACCAATTATTTTATATGAAAGATTATGTTTAAGCAGGTTTTTGGATAAGAGAAGGTGCTAATCTTATTGATTTGATTATTTTATTGTTTTTTCTCTCAGCTCTAGCTGTATTATTTATATTTATTTTTAGTGATATGTTTTATGGATTTAATTAGATTCTATTGCAATATGTGTTTCCTTTTGTTTTAACTATCTGGTTTTGGTTAAGGTTTCAGCAAGGTGACAGCAAATTTAAGGATTTTTAATGCACTCACTGGAAATATTCTTTCTAAGGAGCAGGCTATAGGAAGATATTTTGCACAAATTTTATCAATGATTCCTTTTAGATTTGGTTGCTTTTGGATTGCAATCGATAAAAAATCAGAGTTAACATGTTAAGTTAGCAGGGTCTGTAGTAATAGGGAATCAGAGTAGCGAGATAGAAGTTTTTGGAAGTTCATAATAAATACTAATGAGGAGTTTTAAATTAATGCCTAAGGTTTTAACGCAGGAGCAGATTCAACAATATCATGACCAGGGTTTTATCTCACCAGTAAGAGTTATCTCTGAAGAGGATGCTTTATCGATTAAAGCTCAACTTGAAGAGGTTGAGGCTCGATTCCCTGAAGAAATTAATTCAGAGAGTCGTAATAATTTGCATCTCTCATTTGCCTTTTTAGATGCGCTTGCTCATAACACTACCTTAGTGGATGCAATGGAGGACCTTATTGGCCCTGATATTGCACTTTGGGCGTCTGTTATGTTTATTAAGGAGCCTATTTCTAAGCAGTTTGTAAGTTGGCATCAAGATGCTACTTATATGGGCCTTGATAGCTTCGACTTTCCAACACCATGGATTGCGCTAAGTCCTAGTAACCTAGACACAGGCTGTATGACTATGATTTCAGGTAGTCACGAATTAGAGATACAAAAGCATGAGGATACTTACGCTGAAAATAATATCTTGACTAGAGGTCAAGCTATTAAAAATGTAGATCAAAGTAAGGCCGTTGATTTAATATTAAGGCCAGGAGAAATGTCAATCCACCATGGTGCAATTATTCATGGCTCTCAGCCAAATAAAAGCAATCAAAGAAGGATAGGATTTTCTCTTCAATCATATGCTCCACCATCAATAAAACAGGTGGTTGGCAGAAATATGTGGACTCATATTAGAGGTCAAAAAAGGGATGATATAGACGGAATTTTTTTAGATCGACCTAAATATAATATGGATCCAATAACTGTTTC
>Ga0209482_1002444_pt1 | contig 11562 bp, 9 predicted proteins | sample CoawatmetaG10DNA_FD_187512 | JGI IMG/M metagenome (GOLD analysis project Ga0209482, IMG submission 187512) | Marine microbial communities from the West Antarctic Peninsula - Coastal water metaG104-DNA (SPAdes) (version 2) | ecosystem: Environmental > Aquatic > Marine > Coastal ...
CATTTATATAGACACTTATTTAATTTATAAATTGCATATTTAAAATATTTTCTAAAAAAATCTATCTAATGACACTTTGTGAAGCAAGATACCAAGATTAATTAAAAACTCATTCTTTATCAACTAAAGAGCGGATTTTTATAACTAAAATCGACTATAGTTTTTCATTATTTCGTGTCATTCGGTAAAACATTGAGTTAGTATTTACTAGCTGATCATATTTGCCCTGATCAACCAACTTACCTCGCTCAAATAAAAAGATCGTATCACATTCTCGAAGTGTAGTGAGTCGATGAGCTATCACAATTATTGTTTTTTCTTTTGAAGAATCCAAAATAGACTGCATAACCTTCTCTTCAGTTATACCATCAAGTGCACTAGTAGCCTCGTCCAAAATCAAAACCTGCGGGTCATGATACAATGCTCTGGCTATGCTTAGCCTTTGCCTTTGACCACCACTCAATCTAACTCCCCTCTCACCCACTAGAGTATTATACTTTTCAGGAAGATCATTCTCAATAAACTCAGAAATTTCTGCTATATTCGCCACCTCGATAACCCGTTGCATATCCACTTCAGACTGAATCACTCCAAAAGCAATATTTCTTGCAATAGTTCCATCAGCTATATATCCTGATTGTGGAACATATCCAATGTTAGTTTGCCAATTAAACAGGTTATCTTTGGTTAATTTTTTTTCCTCTATTAGTATAGTTCCAGTGCAAGGTTCTAGGAGTCCAAGTATCAGGTCAACTAATGTTGTTTTACCAGCTCCACTTCCACCAGCTATACCAACCAAACTTCCTGAAGGGATTTTAAGAGACACTGAATCTAAAACCTTGCTTCTAGATTCTGGATATGTAAAACTTAGATTTTTAAGTTGAATCTCTTGCTTTAAAACACTATTATTATCACTCTTTATTGATATTTTGTCACCTTTATCAAGCAATGTGGCATTCAGAAGATCCTGATGAATAATATCAAATGATGGTTTATAAAATCTAATATTGCTAACTTGCATATACAAAACATGGATAGCAGGCAAAAGCCTCCTTAATGCAAGCACATACATTCCAAGCAGAGGAATAATTTCCTGTATATTTCCTGAGACGCCAATCATTAGAAGGCTAATAACCAGCATTCCTCCAAAGGCGACCAACTCTACAAGTCCCGTGGGTGCCTCAGAAAAAAGATATATTTTTACCTGTGCATCACAATAACGCTTTGCCAATGGATTAAACATCTGCAAATAATGCCGCTCATTTTGACGGACTTTAATTTCTTTTATGGCACTAAATGCTTCAGAGATTAACCCAAATACTTTTGAAGAATATTCCGGACTAACTTTTCCATAAGAATCTAATTTAACTTTTATTTTGGTATAGACAATAAAGTAGAACATTCCAACTATACTAAGCAAAGTCAGTGTCATAATTGGGGAGGCCAAAATAAGCGCTGAAAGCACAAAGAACAAACTAAATATAGAGCTAATTAATAAAAAAAATGGCGTTATAACACCTGCCACAGCTGCATTAAGTCTAACCTGTAACTTTTCAAGTAGTTCATTTCCAGAATTATGTAGATGATATACATATGGTCTGTGTAAATAATATGAGAACACTCTAATATGTAAAGTTCTCCATATCTTATGTGAAGTGAAAGTACTATACCAACCAGCACTTAATCGAATAACTTGATTAAGAGTTAACGCAAATAACGAAATACCACCCAGCATAATTATAAAACTATCATATGGAAGCCCTGTCCATTCTTGCAGTTTCATATACACATCATTAGTTTGCAATAGATCTGGATTAGCAAGAAGTGAAAGGAAAGGGTAAATGGACACTACACCTAACATATCTGTTAAACCAGATAAAATTTGCAGGAGTGCAACACCCAAAAGCTGTTTATGTTCTTTATGGTTTAAGATAAACCAAACATTTTTGAAGTCCTTTATCAAATCAACTCTCTAAGTAAATTATCATATATTATTTGTACTATTCATAATTAATATTGCTTTATTATTTAGTAATTAGAAGACCCTCCCGGGTTCAATAATTAATCTTCCTCGAGTAAATCATAATGTTTATGAATAAATTCCCGACTAATTGGGGCAAAAGCTTTCGCAGAATAATCGCCATACTTAGATCCACACTTTTCAGCAAGAGATTTGAAACGTATCTGAAAATCATCGCCAGATTCTAGTAAATTATTGCCTCTAGTTCGATCAATCATCTCCTTTGTTGCCATTTCTAATTCCTCTGATGTGTTATTTATCGATTGAAGACCAGCAGCATCATAGCTCCTTGCTGAAAAAAACATACTAACAGGTGGAGTCAAAAGTTCTTTAAAGGGTAAGTACTTATTAGTATTTTTGTTCTTCAGCAAAGTAAAAAGAGCCAAATCATGCTCCATTAGACTGAAGTATTCAACACTAGGTGCGCAGTTAGTATAGAGAACTGGTACCCCAAAATATCGAGGAATTCTAAAATAACCAGAAGAAGTGCCTATACAAAAAGAACAAGTTGCCCCAAGAAATACATCCATCACATCAGACCTAATTTCGTGATGTGCATAATCAATTAATTGAGGCAGTGGTGGAAGTTCTGTCATTGAGGGATCTCCCATGCGAAATACCCAACCACCAGAGTTGGTAACTACTTCAATAGCCTTAAGATAATCATTAGGACTAGCATTTCTAAAATTTTCTTTAGTGTTCTCTCGAGTTTCACCTCTGTAACCAGGCTCACGTACGTGAAGAGTAACATACCACGCATCTTTAGGCAGGCCTAATTTTTGTAAAGCCTTTCGCCCAATTTTCTCATGACTATCACTTATAGTAAAAAGTGCTGGATCTATACTTTTTTTTATTCGTTCTGCCTCATTATGATTAGTAGCAATGTCAAGAAATGGGCAGCCCTCTATTAAAGGGAGACATAATCCAAGTGGTAGCGTCATTAAAGACTCAATCTGCTTTAAAGTCTGAATTGACTCTCTGTCCTGGATTATATTAAGATGAGGTTTAAAATAACTAAAAAGTGCAGGGTTACGTAATTGAACATTTTTAGGTAATAAAAGGAATAATTTTTTTGCGGATCTTAATCCATATTGATTAGCTCTCAAGAGGCCTTCAAGCGCATAATGGTTACCTAAAGCTCCTATAACCATTGAGGGAGAGATAAATTCATTATCTATTTCTGAGAATCCAGTTCTTATTTTCCAAGCTTGCATGACTTCTGCATATCGGACCATCTGTTTGAATTCCTTAATATCATTCATTACATGAAGGCATTGAGCCAGGTTCAAGTGAGATAATGGATGTGTTGGATTCTTTCGTACAAGCTCTTCAGAGGAACTTAAACGAGACTTGAGATTAGCTATTGATCGAATTTTTCGTATCTGGAAATCCAAGCTATCTGTTTTTTGAATGCTAAGTCCCAGACTCTCGAACAGATCGAGTATTGGTATACCAACTCCTCTTATAATTTTTTGTATCAAACTCATAATTAGGTTAGTCAGATAGAATTTATAATAAATTTTTTATTGACTAAAAAATCTGTGACCATTGGTTCAGCATTAATTATTAATATATTTTTAGGCATATGTTTTAATTACTTTATGTCGATTAAGGTTGAATGAACCACCAAATTAAAATAATTTATTCCTTCTAAGGTGATTACAGACCTTAGTAAACGCATTAATATATTTGTCAATCAATTCTTCTGATTCAAATGTAAAGGTTGGAAGACTAAAAGTATTATTGAAGAAAAATTCACTAGCAGGCAAATCCCCTTTTTTATAATAGCCTCTTTTATTATGTTGATCAGTATTTGGTAATTCAAAATTTTTTATTACTGATACTGGCTCCTTAAATAAAGGAAGAAGATGTAATGGTGGATTATTACTTTGCCTAATTTCCATTCCTTCTGCCGACATAATATCAATAAATGTGGTGATATCTATATTATTAAGATCATTCTTTTGAATGAATGGACGATACCCATAATATGCGCCTCTATCAACATAATCTCTAGTAACTGGTGGAGTTAAACCAGGAATATCCAACAAACCTTGGCTAAGATAATCAAGTCTTTGTTTTCTTGATTCTATGTAGAAGTCTAATTTCTTTAATTTTTCCAGAGCAATTACAGCACATATGGGATTAATCCTATACTTACTTCCAAGTCCTGTTTCACGATACCTAAAATGTTTTTTTAGTTTTATACCACTTTCAAGTCTTGGGCCAAAATCACTAAAAAGTAATGCTCTTTCATATAACTCTTGTTTATCAGTAATAAGAATACCACTTTCACCAGCAGACAACATTTTTTGATTGTTCATACTAAAAACACCAATTTCACCAAACGTTCCTACTTTTTTTCCCTTATACGTGGATCCATGAGCATGAGAGCAATCCTCAATCACTGGAATATTATTCTTTTTTGATATCTTAATAATTTCATCCATTTCACAAGGATGCCCGCACAAATGAGTCACTACGATTGCTTTTGTTCTTTTTGTTATTTTTTTTTCAATTTCTATGGGATCAATATTTCCAGTATCTGGCTCACAATCACATAAAATTGGCACTGCATTCAATTGCTTTAAGGGTGAAGCAGTTGCATGAAAAGTTAAAGAAGGGGCGATTACTTCATCTCCATCGCTAACGCCTACTGCAAAAAATGCCGCATGAAGTGAAGAGGTACCTGAATTAGTAGTGAGTGCAAATTTAGCCTTATGGTAATTTGCAAATTCAGATTCAAATTCTGCAACAACAACTGGATACCCATTTTTATTTTTACATCCATTTTCCATGAATTGCGTTACGGCCTTTATCTCTTCTGGTGATGTAACTGGCCAACTCCAATGAGGATGGGGATCATTAATACTTTTTATGCCTCCTAGGATGGCTAGTTTTTCGATTTTCATATTGTAGTTATTTTTTCTGAGTTCAGTATGATAGTATTAAATAATATTTAGTTGTAAAAGCTAAAATTTTTCTTTGCGTTAAACAATCGTAATTCTATAGATACTCTGGTATCTAGTCCTAAATTGTAACTTTTACCATGCAATAGATTTGGGTCAAAGATAATTCCTTGCCCTAAATTTAATTTAGGACGATGATATTTAAATTTATCAGTGTAATTATCATCGTAAGTCATGCTTATATATCTATTATCCTCTTCAATTGAGCTTTCAGGATGATCATATTTATGGCTGCCAGGTGCAAAATTTAACGTGTATTCTTGACTGAATCCCACAATTGGAATCCAAATTATCAATAAATTTTTATCAGCTATATTCTTTATTCCTCCAGCATGCTTATCTACGTGAATCCCACCAACATCTCTTGAAATATTAGGCCTGGCTAATCGAAAACTACTATAATTTTCTTTAGTATCAAATTCCTTTAGATTTCCGATAAAAAATAAACGAAATTCATTATGACCCCAAGACTCATTCATAATTTTATTGATAGAACTATTATTTTTAATACAAGCATAAAAATCTTTAAAATCTATACGTCTAAATGAGGAACCAACAACTTTATTATGAATATCCTCAGTCAGAGGGAGATTATGATAGTCCTTCAAATTATTTAAATAAATTTCATCATTGGTCAAAGCACTTAATCTTTCATTAAGTACTCTTTTAATAGTTTTACTGATCATTTGATGCTCTTCTTTAGCTAAAACATCAACAATAGAAAAGCCATTTTTTAAAAAATTATTCATTTTATAAGTCATTACTATTTTTAAATTTTAAAACTTAGTTTATATTAAAAGCTCTTGATTCTGTCTAAGAAAATCAGCACCTACCCTTAAATCTGGACTCTTGATTTTATCTTGGCCAAAGAGTAGCCAGAATTGCTCCTGCAATTCCTCATCTTCTTTTTTAGTTTCCCAATTACCTGAAAGGCGCTCATCCATTTCGATACTTACTGCTCTTATTTCTTCCGGTGTATTCTCAATAAGCTCTAGATCAATTTTCTGAAAGATTTCATTAGTGTCAATGCCGCCAAACTCTAGATTTATTATTTCAGAAAATGTCATATTTCGATCTTCACTTCTAAGATAAAAAGTTTTGAATATAAACAAACCATTTAAAACCCAGGTGGATATTCGTAAAATAGCTGTCCAATTAACGTAAACAGCTGGAACTCTAAACATTTCCGGTATGATAGAAATCCCTCCATCGGAACACAAGAAAAAACGACAATGACTTCCAATGTAGATGTCATTAAAATCTGACCTATATTTGCTTACCGAATAATCTATAATTTTAGGGTTGGATGAGTCAATTGGGTTTTTAACAACAGACCCCATTCTGATAGAATAGTGGCCTCGATTTGACATTTCTTCAGCAGCAGACAAATAATTTTCTATGCTTGAATCACGATAATTATGATAATTCCAATCAGTATTTTTTGAAACCTTATTAAGGTAAGTATCATCCCTTGCATGAAAGCAGATATATTGCTCATTAGATGGAATTTTTAGTTTAGATAATAATCGTCTACCAATTTTATGTTCTTTTGAACTAAATGAAATATTAGGTTTAGTATTTTTAAGAATAGATTCTAATCGTTCATTATTTTTAAGTATAGAACCTGAATCGGGTTTCGCTATATGCTCTTGCCATTTTTTTAAAGTTGGATAAGCATGCGTTGTAGATATTTCATATTTCTCAAATCCATTAAATTTTCTGTTGAATTTTATTACATGATTCCACAACTCACCCCCCGGAATCCAAAATAAGGCTCTACGCCACATTTTTAACCACTGAGAATTCACATGATTAGTTGATTTTTGAAAATAAAAAATATCAAGATAACGCCCTTGATGCTTGCCATTTTTTTTTTCACTCAAGTACCAATCACTCAAGTATGCTCTTCCAATTTTTCCCTTATCATTTGAGGCTAATCGAATAAGAAAAAGTTGACTAAATAGTCTAATTATCAACACAAATAAAATTGCAAAAAAGCCATAGAAAAAATATTGAATAATTTTAATTAATAACGCTTTACTCCCCACTGCTTTTTTCTTAGCAAGAATCTTTTTAAAAATACTTTCATTCATGTTTTAAGTCTTTCATTCTTCGTGCGATCGATTCTTGTGCTACTAAGCCTAATCCTCCATCAACATTAATACTTTGTCCTGAGATAAAAGAAGACTTATCACTACAGAGGAATTCAACAAGATTAGCAATATCAATAGAATGACCAATATTATTTAATGGAGTTATTTCTTTTATTAATTTTGTAACTGGATTATCTTCTGTAAAGAAACTTCTATTCTCTTCCTTGATAATTGTTCCAGGTAATACGCAATTACATCTGATTCCTTTGGCACCAAGCCTTACAGCGTAATATCTAATTAAACTTTCCAATGCAGCACGAGAGGTATGGTATGCAATAGCTTGCTCATCAAAAATTAAATTACTAGCCTCAGAGCTTAACGCAACTATTGAGCCATTTTTTTTAAATTTTCCTTTTAACAACTCAATTATTTCACAAACTGCATTAACTGTTATCTGATATTCAATTTTAATATCATCACCACGATACCTATGACAAAAAATCAGATTATCAATTAATCTATTACTTAATAAATTTTCAATTTTTTTAATATTGGTTTTTGATCCTAAATCAATAGATATATGATTTTCATCTTTACTTTTTCTTCTTGAAAAAGTATAAACCTCATCACCTCTACCTCTTAAAACCTCAACGATAGATCTTCCAACACCTGTTTGTCCACCAATTACTAAACTTATCATAATGTTATTATATATTTTTGTAAAAATAAAGTATTAATGACATACCAACTATCTTTAATAAAATATTATTAGAAGTATAGGAAACCTCTTCATTAGATTTAGTCGATTTCATATTGAAAATTTTCACTTGCTAATTTAAAAATTGATTTTTTTTGCATAGAATGTGTAGAGGCAAAAATACCCCCCTCACTAATGAATTTATGATTTTTTTTTATAATTTTATCTTCATGTTGGATACTCAAACAAAAAAGACATAGAGAGATATTTTCTTTTTTTAAGAATTTAGATGACTTAATTTGCAAAGAGGTACCAGCTAAATATAGCCCCTGTTTATGTTCTGTATCATCAATAATAAAGTCAATAAAATGTTCAATTTGCATAGCTTTAATGTACATTACAGTCCTGTGGCCAGCACCTAAAATTGCAATTTTTCCTACACTTGAAGAATACTCTTGTAAATATGAATGGATAATTTGCCTGTATTGAAAAAAGTTCTCTGCATAATTTTCAGAGCTTGTGAAAGCTTTTGGGGAAACATCAACTAAAGTTGAATCTAAATTTTTCCTTTCATAATTCTCATTTTTTTGGACAATTGCAATCTGCACGTCTTCTGTTTTATAAGAGTATTGCTGGAAGTCAACTAAATCATAAGATGTATAATTAAAAAATGATTTAAGTGTTTCAGGGACAAAGTATAAGATATGCTCCTCCCAAGGCATAGTATAGTCATTGTTATTCATTTCCTTAGTACAGTCTGGAACTTCAAATACTATATAACCACCTGGTTTTAAAATACCCCAAATTATCGAAAGAAAAGCCTTAGTATCGATCGCATGCTCAAGGATATGCCTAGCGATAACAACATCAACATAACCATATTTATTAGTTATTTTATTGACTGAATGGGTAGTTATTTTAGGGATTATTGTCTCCCCAGCAATTCCCTTTTGAGCTATTCCTAAATCATGCTCTGGCTCAATCCGCCATGTTCTGCCAAATGACCTTTCATTGAGTCGTTTAAGAAGTGAGTCATCTTTATAGGTAATACCGCAGGCAACCGGCTTTTCTGGAAGATCACTTAGCGCACAGATAATATCTGAAAGTTCATCCAGATGCTCTTCTGGCTCATTATATTTTAGCCAATTTACTTTTGGTATGATTTCACTTGCAGGAACAAGGTCAATAAGTTGTATCAAGCTACAATTTTGGCATTGACCTAAAGTCAAAGGGTGAAAGTAGTCTTCTGAATGAGGTTTTCTAGCAAAACGATTCTGCACTGGCTGAAGCCCTAAATCTAAAAGCATCTTCACCTCAGTTATTCCACATGCTTGACAAATTTTCTTCATACTAATCCAATACTCAATATAATATGTTGGATAAAATTTCTCATATTGTGGCCTATCCTACAACACAAACATTTGGCAGTGGAACTATAAATTTTCCACCATTTTCAATAAATTTAGAATGTCTATCGCAAATAATATCTTTATGTTGCCATGCAAGTATCAAAATATAATCTGGACTATCAGCATACATTTTATCTGTCGAAAATACTGGAATATGAAGACCGGGAGAATATTGCCCATGCTTTGCTTCATTATCATCAACAATATAGTCAAAATAATCACCCAATTCAAAATGATAGATAAGTGTCGTTGTACTATGAGATGCACCAAGAGCTACAATAGATTTTCCTTTAGCTTTAAGATTTTTTAGTAATTTTATTAATTCTAGTTTTAACTCTTGCAGATCCTCAGAGAGACTTTGGTAAGTCTCATGTTGATAGATATTACTTTCATTTTCATTTTTAATAATAATATCTACAGATGGAAGCTTATCACGCAAACCATTTTGTTTTTGAGCAACTACTCTTATAGATCCACCTTTAGGTTTTGTTTTCTGAGCATCAATAATCTCTAAACCACATTTATTGAATAAGTAATTCATGACACCAACTGTAAAATAGGAAAAATGTTCATGATAAATGTAGTCAAACATCTTTACCTTAAACTGCTCAACATGGTATCCAGTTTCTACAACAAATATTCCATCTTTAGATAGTAAATTTTCTACAGATTTAGTGAATTGAATAATATTATCAATATTAGCATACATATAATTAGCAGAAATAATGTCTGCTTTTCCATGGCTAATTAAAATTTTTGAAACTACTTTATCAGTAAAAAAATCATTAACTGTTTCTACTCCAGATTGATTTGCACTCTCAGCAATAATCTTAGCAGGTTCTACTCCAAGAACATCCATATCCTGCTTTTTAAATGATGCCAGCATAGATCCATCATTACTGCCAAGATCTACTATAAAAGATTTCTTTTTAATTTTATATTTTGTAACAATTTTTTTTGCATAATCATCATAATGAGATCTCAGACCTGGAGTAACCCCACTTTTATACAAATAATTAACATAACTCTCTTCAGGATTAACTATATAAGGCAAATGTACATATCCACATTGATTGCAAATTGCTAATTCTAATGGATAAGACTTTTGTTCTATGTGTTTATTAGACTCATCAACAAATTGCTCTTCAAGTGGAGTATCCTTTAGTTTAAAGACAGTATCAATATTATTACTATTACAAATTCTACATGTTGTATCTTTTCTAATAAATTTATTCATTATTTAAATTCATCCATTATTAACTAAAGAAATTGGTAAGAAAATTGCAAAGTATTATGCTAAATAATATTCATTATTTTTATAATAAATTCAATAGAAAAAACTTACTGCTATTTCGTGCTCATAGACTCATACATCATTTTGATGCCAACTTCTAAGCTTGTAAAACAAAAGTCATTTGTGATATTCATAATTCTCTCATTCGAAAATACATGATCAACTTTTTCCTTACTCCTTGGTCTAGAAGATACTTTAAAATCAATGTTTATAGAATCTCTTAAAACTTTTGTTATGTCTAAATAATTATAGCTTGTTCCGCTTACTAAATTTACTACACCATTAAACTCTGAATTAGTTAAAGTTTTTACTATACTCACAATATCATTAATATAAATAAACTCCCTAAGTTCAGTACCATCACCCCATATTATAATTTCTTCTCTATCTAGTGCTTTACGCAAAAAACCAGTCGGGCCATACCCAAAAGAGAGATCTCCATCACCATATATAAGTGGCGGTCTTAGAATTACCAGTTCAGTTTTTACTTCTTGGCATGCTTTAGTAAGAAGTAATTCAGACATGTATTTTCCCATACCATAATAACTTCTATTTTGCACCAATGTATTCTCATCAATTTGGTTAGTATGCAAAAAATCTTCTCCATAAACGGAAGCAGAACTAAAGAAAATGATTTTTTTTGGTCTTACATTTAATATTACCCTAATAAAATTATTAATAATAATAAGGTTCTTTTCAAATACATCTATATTATCACCTAACTGTTTTTTGACACCAGCACACATTATTATGATGCTATCAGCCTTAACTATGCTATTTAATTTTTTAAAACTATCTTTATTGGATAAATCAACTTGGTTAGAAGAGATCCCCACAACATTATTATTTGGATCGATTTTTAGAGAAGCATAAACTTTATTTCCTATAAAGCCAGAAGATCCTATTACAATATAATTCATTGTAATTAGTTATGTGAAATATATAAAGTCATAATCACTAGCATATCCTAATTTTTCAGAGATCCAAGTCCATTAATCTTGATCAAAGAACAACTCGCAAGTGACAGCCCAGAGCTGCAGGTTAAACCGCTATAAATCATACGTGATTAAAGACTGATAA
>Ga0209482_1002450_pt1 | contig 11535 bp, 10 predicted proteins | sample CoawatmetaG10DNA_FD_187512 | JGI IMG/M metagenome (GOLD analysis project Ga0209482, IMG submission 187512) | Marine microbial communities from the West Antarctic Peninsula - Coastal water metaG104-DNA (SPAdes) (version 2) | ecosystem: Environmental > Aquatic > Marine > Coastal ...
TAGGGGCAGGTGGAACCTCAACAGAAAATGTGCTTAAAAGCACTGATGTTTTAAAAGAGAAAGGTATTCGCAGGGTGGGCCCTTATATGGTTGTCAAAACTATGTCCAATGGCGTAACTGCATGTTTAGCTACGGGAGCAAAAATTAAGGGAATTAATTACAGTATTAGCTCTGCCTGCTCTACTAGCGCTCATTGTATCGGTAACGCTTATGAGCAAATTCAAATGGGCAAGCAGGATATTATTTTTGCTGGCGGGGCAGAAGAGGAGCACTGGACAATGAGTTTTTTATTTGATGCTATGGGAGCAATGTCATCAAATTTTAATGAAACACCTGAGAAGGCATCTAGAACTTTTGATGTTAAGCGTGATGGTTTTGTTATCTCTGGCGGTGGAGGGATTTTAGTGTTGGAAGAGTATGAACATGCTATTAGCAGAGGAGCAAAGATATATGCTGAAGTGACTGGATACGGAGCAACTTCAGATGGCTTTGATATGGTTGCACCAAGTGGTGAAGGAGCTCAGCGCTGTATGAATTTAGCTTTAGATTCTACAGATTCAGTTGATTATATTAACACTCATGGAACAAGCACCCCTGTGGGTGACATTAAAGAGCTTGAAGCAATTAAATCTGTTTTTAATGACGGAAAGTTTGGAGCAGTTCCAAATATAGCATCTACGAAATCTTTATCGGGCCACGCTTTAGGTGCTGCAGGAGTTAACGAGGCTATTTATAGTTTAATTATGATGGAAAATGATTTTATAGCGGCATCAGCCAATATTGAGGAACTTGATCCAGCTGCAGAAGGGTTGCCTATTGTTAGGGAGAAGATAGACCAAAAAATAAAAACTGTTATGTCAAACAGTTTTGGCTTCGGTGGGACAAATGCAAGCTTAGTTTTTTCTACCAAAAACTTATAATTACATTAAAGTCGCTTACGTCAATTTGCTCATCTTTATATGTGTTTATAAATCTTTAATCAATCAGTTTTAATTAGATGAAATTTTATTTTAATTCAACTTTTTTTATGCTCTATCATTGGCTTAATTCTAATAGAAAGGTAAGATAACAATTAATTTTTAACAATCGAGATAACGATAATTTGACCCCTGTTTTAAAATCTAAAAAGCTTGATAATGTTTGTTATGATATTCGTGGCCCTATTTTAGCTCATGCTAAAAAGATGGAGGAAGAGGGCCATCGCATTATTAAATTAAATATTGGCAACCCTGCGGAGTTTGGTTTTGAAGCTCCAGATGAGATAACACAAGATGTTGTTAGAAATATTAATAAATCTTCTGGGTATACAGAAAGTTATGGACTTTTTGAGCCTAGGAAAGCCATCATGCATTACACCCAACAAAAATCAATTAAAAATGTAGAAGTAGACGATATTATCCTAGGAAATGGAGTTTCAGAGTTGATTGTTATGGCTATGCAGGGCCTTATCAATAATGATGATGAAGTTCTTATCCCCAAACCTGATTATCCATTATGGACCGCTGCAGTTACCTTGGCGGGAGGGAGCCCTGTTCATTATACTTGTGATGAATCAGCGAATTGGTTTCCTGATATTGACGATATTAAAAGTAAAGTTACATCAAAAACGCGAGCAATATTAGTTATAAATCCAAATAACCCAACTGGGGCATTATATTCTGATGAATTATTAGAACAAATAATTGAAGTAGCACGAACAAATAATTTAATCGTATTTGCTGATGAAATATACGATAAAGTTTTGTATGATGAAAATAAGCATACATCTATTGCATCATTAGCAGACGACATTCTATTTGTAACATTAAACGGCTTGTCTAAAAATTATCGGGCTTGTGGTTATCGTGCTGGTTGGCTTGTAGTTTCTGGCAATAAAATCCAAGGAAAAGATTATTTAGAAGGCCTTAATATATTGGCGTCGATGCGCTTATGCGCAAATGTTCCAGGTCAGCTAGCAATACAAACTGCTTTAGGAGGATATCAAAGCATAAATGATTTGGTTTCTTCATCAGGCCGCTTATTTAAACAGAGAGCGTTAGCATACGAAATGATAACCAATATTCCAGGGGTGACTTGTGTTAAACCTGCAGCAGCAATGTACTTATTTTTCAGACTTGATCCAAAAATATATCCAATAAAAGATGATCAAGAATTTGTACTTGAATTCTTGAAGAGAAAAAAGGTATTAATGGTTCAAGGAAGTGGCTTTAATTGGCATGATCATAACCATATTCGAATGGTGTTTCTTCCAAATGAGGATGAATTAAAAATAGCGATAGATAGATTTTCAGAATATTTAACAGATTATAGAAAGTAAAAAAATGCAAAATAAAATAAATGTTGGTTTAATTGGTGCCGGAACGGTCGGTAGTGGCACATATAAAATTTTGAAAGAAAACTTCAATGAAATTTATCGAAAAACTGGAAAAGAGATTGCTGTCTTTGCTTTAGCTGAAAAAGACATAAAAAGAGCAAAAGAGGTTGTTGATGATAAAACCTTAATTTTTGATGATGCTTTTGATCTTGTTAAAGATGAAAATATTCATATAGTTGTTGAATTAATTGGGGGCACAGGAATATCTAAGGATTTAGTTGTAGAAGCATTAAAAAATAACAAACATGTTGTTACTGCAAATAAAGCGTTAATTGCTATGCATGGCGAGGAATTGGTTGATTTGGCCATCAAACATAATGTAAATCTATCATATGAAGCAGCAGTTGCTGGCGGCATACCAATTATTAAAGCAATAAGAGAAGGTTTGGCCGCAAATAAGATAGAGTGGATTGCTGGAATTTTAAATGGTACAACAAATTATATTCTTACAGAGATGAAAGAAAATAATTTAGCATTTGAAGTTGCGCTCAAACAAGCACAAGAATTAGGTTTTGCTGAAGCGGATCCAACATTCGATATTGAAGGCGTTGATGCTGCTCATAAGATTACAATTTTAGCCTCAATTGCATTTGGAATCCCTATTAATTTTAATGCAGTGCATATTGAAGGTATAAGTAACTTAGCCCAAAAAGATATTATTTATGCTGAAGAGCTTGGATATAAAATTAAATTGCTAGGTATAACAAAAAACATCAATGACGCTATTGAATTAAGAGTCCACCCTACATTAATTCCAGAAAAAAGATTAGTAGCAAATGTTGACGGTGCTATGAATGCTGTTTTAGTCAAAGGTGATATGGTCGGACCTACTATGTATTACGGTGCAGGAGCTGGGTCAGAGCCGACAGCTAGTGCGGTTGTGGCAGATATTATTGATTTAGCTAGAAATTTAGAATCAAATAATACAACACCAATCCCTATTCTAGGATTTGTTAAAAATGCAATTAAAGCAAAGAAAATGCTTTCTATTGAGGATATAACTTCTGAGTTTTATTTGCGATTTTCAATGAAAAACGAGCCAGGAGTGCTAGCAAAAATCACTCAAGTTTTTGCTCAACATTCAATATCTATAGATGCAATGATTCAAAAAGAAATTCAAGAAGATGATGAGATAGTAGATATTATTTTAGTGACATCGAATATGATAGAAAAAGAAATAAATAAAATAATTAATGAAATTGAAGCGCTACCTGAGAATAAAGATAAAGTAGTTAAATTAAGAATTGAACAATTAAACAGATAGTAAAACTATGAAGTATATTTCTACAAGAGGGAAGTCCCCAGAATTAAATTTTTCTGACGTTTTGTTGGGTGGCTTGGCGCCAGATGGTGGCTTGTATCTTCCCAAAAGCTATCCTAAATTTACAGTGAATGATCTAGATCAGATGCGAGCTATGTCTTATCAGGAGCTGGCATTTTCTATCTTTGAGAAATTTATTGATGATATTCCTGCTGATGACTTAAAGGTGATTATAGATAAAACATACACACCAGAAGTGTTTGCTTATAATCGAACCAATCAGAATCCTAAGGAGATAACGCCAACTTTAAAGCTCAAAGATAACCTTTATTTATTATCCCTTTCAAATGGACCTACATTAGCTTTTAAAGATATTGCAATGCAGTTTTTAGGCCATATTTTTGAATATGTCCTCACTAAAAAAAATAAAACATTAAATATTTTAGGTGCTACATCTGGGGACACTGGACCTGCAGCTGAATATGCAATGAAGGGCAAGAAGGGTATTAATGTATTTATGCTCTCACCTTATGGAACAATGAGCCCATTTCAGGCTGCACAGATGTTTAGTTTGGCTGATGAGAATATTTATAATATTGCTGTTAAAGGAGTGTTTGACGATTGCCAAGATATCGTGAAAGTAGTCTCTAATGACTTACAGTTTAAGAAAGATAATCAAATTGGTGCAGTAAATTCAATTAATTGGGGAAGAATCTTAGCTCAGATTGTTTATTACTTTAAAGGCTATTTGTCGGTAACTGATAGTAGCGATAAGCTTGTTGACTTTACTGTCCCTACAGGAAATTTTGGAAATATATGTGCTGGTCATATTGCAAGGATGATGGGTTTACCTATAAGACACTTAGTAGTTGCTACCAATGAAAATGATGTGCTCGATGAATTTTTTCATACTGGAAAATATCAGCCTAGGAATTCTGAAAATACCTTCCAAACCTCAAGTCCGTCGATGGATATTTCAAAAGCTTCTAATTTTGAGAGATTTATTTTTGATTTAATAGGTCGTGAAGCTTCAATTTTAAGAGACTATTGGAAGCAGATAGATAGTGGAGGTTCATTTCAAATAGATAAAGAAACCATGAAGAAGGTCTTAGCCTTTGGATTTATATCCTCTTCAAGTAAGCATGAAAATAGAATTAAATTAATTAAACAATTTTATGAAGACTACGATGTCATTATCGATACCCATACGGCAGATGGCGTTAAAGCATCCCTTGATCATTTATCAGAAGATATACCAATGTTAGTTTTAGAGACAGCATTACCAATCAAATTTGAAAAGTCAGTTTTGGAAGCAATTGGTAAAAAACCAACCAGGCCAGAAGCTTTAGTTGGTTTAGAAGAAATAGACCAAAGATTTAAAATTTTTGAAAATAAAGCTTCATTAATTAAAGATTTTATTTTAGCAAAAAAATAATATGAAACAATATTTAGACCTCTTAAGCTACGTAAAAAGAAATGGATTAAAAAAAGAAGATCGAACGGGCACAGGTACATTGTCAGTATTTGGCTATCAAATGAGGTTTGATTTAAATAAGGGTTTCCCATTACTCACGACAAAAAAAATTCATCTAAAATCCGTAGTCCATGAATTACTCTGGTTTCTTTCAGGTAATACTAATATTCAGTATTTAAAAGATAATGGCGTTTCTATTTGGAATGAGTGGGCAGATGAAAATGGAGATTTGGGTCCTGTTTATGGCTCTCAGTGGAGGAGTTGGCCCTCAGTAAATGGTCAATCTATTGATCAAATTAAAAATGTGATAGATGGAATAAAGCATAATCCAGACTCTAGGAGATTGATTGTTTCAGCCTGGAATGTAGCTGATATTGATAATATGAAATTGCCACCATGTCATGCTTTCTTTCAATTTCATATTGCAGATAATAAACTTTCATGTCAGCTTTATCAAAGAAGCGCTGATATATTTTTGGGCGTTCCTTTTAATATTGCTTCCTATGCACTTTTAACTAAAATGGTTGCACAAGTTTGTGAACTAGGTTGCGGTGATTTTGTTCACACACTAGGAGATGCCCACATATATTTAAACCACATCGATCAAGTAAATGAACAGCTAGGTAGAACTCCCAAGAACTTACCAGTGATGAATATTAATCCTGTAATAAAAGATATTTTTAAGTTTGAGTATGAAGATTTTAAACTTCTTGGGTATGATCCAGACCCACTAATTAAAGCACCTGTTGCAGTTTAATGAGTAAAATTTCAATCATTGTTGCAATGTCTCAAAATTCTGTGATTGGCTTTAAGAACGAATTGCCATGGCATATTTCTGAAGACTTAAAAAATTTCAGGAAGATTACTTTAAATCATTCTGTAATTATGGGAAGAAAAACATATGATTCAATTGGTAAGCCATTAAAAGATAGATGTAATATTGTTATTAGTAGGGATGCTTCATTAAAAATTGATGGTGTAGAAGTTGTAGATTCATTAAAAAAAGCAATTTCTAAGACTAATAAACTCCCTGAAGTATTTATTATTGGAGGAGAGCAAATATATTCAATCGCTTTACCAATTGCAACTCATATGTACATTACAAAAGTTGATGGAATTTTTGATGGCGATGCATTCTTTCCGGACTATATTCAAGATGAATGGAAGGAGATATCTAGGGAAGACCTAATTACAGAAAAAAACTTAAGATTCTCTTTTTTAAAGTACGAAAAAATTATCTAACTAGGCTTGTCTAGTTAAATAAGTTACTTTAATTTGCTTTGGTGAGAAGTGTTTATTGACTACTGATTTCGCAGTTTCTATGTCAAAAGCTTTACAGCTGAAGATATCAATATAGCAATCACCATTTTTATCTACAAAATGCCCTGTAATTGAAGACGTTTCTATTAATTGCACAAGGCTATATCCAGCAGCATCATCATTATGTGTTGCAAAATGTTTTATGTTTGGCGCACCAGAAGCTACCATATCTATTTCCTTTACTAATTCTTGAACAAAGTTTTTGATAGTGTCAGCTGATTTTACTTTTTCTAAATCCCCATTTTTACAATCTAATATGAGATGATATCCCCAATATTCCAATGCTATTACTCCCTATATAAAAATAAAAAAAGAATTATATTTGAAATTTTTAAATTTTGGTAATTTATTTTAAAGGTATTAAATCTTAGGTAAAGTTACACCACTTTGCCCTTGATACTTGCCGCCACGATCCTTATAAGATGTCTCACAAATCTCATCTGACTCAAAAAATAATACTTGTGCACAGCCTTCGCCAGCATAAATTTTTGCAGGCAATGGGGTGGTGTTGCTAAACTCTAAAGTGACATAGCCTTCCCATTCAGGTTCGAATGGAGTTACGTTTACGATAATGCCGCAACGGGCATAAGTTGATTTACCAACACATATTGTTAATACATTTCTTGGAATTTTAAAAAATTCTACCGTTCTTGCTAAAGCGAAAGAATTTGGCGGAATTATACAATGATCACCATTAAACTCTACAAATGAATTTGGATCAAATGCTTTAGGATCAACAATAGTGCTATTTATGTTGGTGAAAACTTTAAACTCCGGTGCACATCTAATATCGTACCCATAACTTGATGTCCCATAGGAAACAATTTTTTCACCATCTTTTTCACGAACCATTTTTGGCTCAAAAGGGGTAATCATTCCATGGCCTTCTGCCATTTTTTTTATCCACTTATCGGATTTTATAGTCATTAATTTCCTTTTCGCCAAAATTGATTTTGGTTTTCAAATATTACTTCTGACTCTTTTGGATCAGATGTTCCAGCAGTGTATTGATGAATTTTTTCTTTATTATTTACCCAGTTTTCAATTATAGGGTCAATCAGTGACCATGCTGCTTTAACTTCATCTATATGTAGAAACCTTGATTGATTTCCTTCAAGTAAGTCGAGCATTAACGTCTCATAGGCATCAATTTTTTCATCTTGATCAAGCCTATTCATTCCTTCTAATTTAGTAGTCCTTAAATCGACCTCACTGAGACCAGGAACTTTTGTTTGAATTTCAAAATAAGTACTTTCTTTTGGTTGAATGCTAAATACTAACCAATTATCAGCCAATTTCTTTTTGTCTTGATTATTTTTAAATTTTATTGAGATAAAGGTGCCACTTTGGTTTAATCTTTTAGCTGTTCTTAAATAGATGGGTATATTTTTCCATCTTGGGGTATCAATAAATATCTTTATTGCTGCATAAGTTTCTACAACACTTTTATCATTTTCTAGCTCTTCAAGATAACCCTTGACGTTGCCTTCTTTTTCAATATTTCCTGATTTGTATTGCGCTCTAAAAGCATATTTATCAATCTTATCTATTGGTATAGGCCTAATTGCTTTGAGCAGTTTTATTTTTTCAATTCTAATATCATCAGGTGAGAATGATTTTGGTTTCTCCATTGTCGTAAGTGCTAACATCTGTAGGAGGTGACTTTGAGTCATATCTCTTAGTGCACCAGTTGCATCATAAAACTGTGTGCGTTCTCCAACCCCAAGAGTTTCATGATTAGTTATTTGTATGTGGTCTATATGTTCATTATTCCACATATGTTCAAAGATACTATTCGAGAATCTGGTCCATAAAATATTTTGTAATGCTGATTTTCCTAAATAATGATCTATTCTATATATCTGTGTTTCTTTAAGATGTTTAGATATAGATGCTTGTAATTCAATTGCACTATCTAAATTTGTTCCAAATGGTTTTTCAATCAGCACTCTTCTCGAGTATTGGTCCTCATTTAGTAAACTCTCTTGGGCTAATTGATCAACTATTAATGCAAAATCAGATGGCCTGACTGACAAAAAGAATGCAAAGTTTTTAGGAAATCTATCGTCGTTTAGAAGTAGTTCAGCAAATTTTTTAAATGCATTCGGGTCATCTGGAAGATTTGCATGGTAAATATTTCTTTTAATAAATCGCTCAAAGACCTTCTGGTCGTATTGATTATTAAATTTTTCATCCAGCATACTTTTGATTGTTTTAACCCAATCTTCTTGTGAGACAGATTGCCTTCCAACTGAAAGAATTTTCATTTCATCAGGTAACTTACCTGCTTCATCGAGATGGAAAAGGCCTGGTATTAATTTAATTCTTGAAAGGTTACCTTTGGCACCAAATAGTACTAATGTTGAATTATCACTCATTAACTAACTTATCCTTTTTTTTTCATCGTGTGCCCACCAAAGGCATTTCTCATAATCGAAAGTATTTTATAACCATACCCTTTAGATTTTTCCTGACTTCTAAATCTTACCTGAAGTGCCTGAGTTAAGACTGGTGCTGGAATACCTTGCTCAATTGCCTCAACTGCTGTCCATCTTCCTTCACCAGAGTCGGCAACAAATGGCTCTATCTTGTCTAAATCTTGATCTCCTTTAAGTGCTTCAGCTGTTAAATCTAATAACCAACTTCTAACAACCGAACCATGTCGCCATAGTTCAGTTACCTCGGCTACATCAATTGCATATTCCTCCCTGCCTTTTAAAAGCTCAAGTCCTTCAGCAAAAGATTCCATCATCCCGTACTCAATTCCATTATGAATCATTTTAGTAAAATGCCCAGAACCAACCGGACCCACGTGTAGCCATCCAGTTTGTGGTGTTGGAGATAATGCTTTTAGTAATGGTTCAACAGCTTTAGCCACCTCAAGTGAAGCACCTACCATTAAACAATACCCTTCACTTAATCCCCAAACTCCTCCAGATGTTCCACAATCCATAAAGCCGATATCATATTCCTCCAGCATACTGCCCATCTTGACGCTGTGTTTGAAATTTGAATTTCCTCCATCAACTATAATATCGCCTTTATTAAGAAGGGGAATTAGGTCAGCAATTTGTTTTTTTGTAATTTCACCTGCAGGTAGCATCATCCATACTATTTTTTGACCTTCTAGCTTTGATACGGCTTCTTTAACTGATGATGAGGGAATTAATTTTTCTGTTTTTTCTAATTCAGTTATAACTTCATGGCTAGTGTCGTACCCAACGACTTCATGACCATTTCTTATTAGCCTAGTGGCCATATTTCCACCCATTTTACCTAGTCCTAGCATTGCAATTTTCATATTTTTTCCTTTGTTGAGGTTTAATATTCAATAATCTTTTGGATTATTTTTTTTTGAGTTATGATGCGAGCATTATAGCAAATACCTTCAATCACTTATACTTATGTTTAATAATTCTTGAAATTTATTTAATAAAAAATTATGGTTCAAAAAAATACAGTTTATTTCTCATGCAAATCCCAAAAAGATCTTGATAGCAAGGCAAAAAAATTCATTATTGAAAGGGCAGAGCTTGCAATTAAGAATAAGGGAAGCTTCTCTCTTGTTCTTTCAGGTGGCACAACACCGGTTAATGTTTATAAATTATTAGCCAAAGAGCAAGTTGATTTCGAGAAATGGCATATTTATTTTGGTGACGAAAGGTGTTTTCCTTTAAATCACTTAGAAAGGAACAGTTATGTTGCTGAATCAACCTGGCTATCAAAAGTAAAAATTTTAAAATCAAATATTTTTATTATTCCCGCTGAATTAGGTAATATAGAAGGTGCTCTAGCATATGAAAAGATACTTGATAAAAATAAACCTTTTGATTTGGTTATGCTTGGGCTCGGAGACGATGGCCATATTGCAAGCCTATTTCCAAACCATCAGTGGGATAATTCGAAGCAAGTCATTTCGGTTTCAAATTCACCTAAGGCCCCAAGTGATCGGATATCATTAACACCTAGCAGGCTAAGTAATGCAGAAGACGTATTATTTCTTATTAGTGGGAAAAATAAAGTAAATGCTTTTAAGGAATGGAAAAAAGGTGTTGATTTGCCTGCAAACTTAATTTCTGCTAGAAATAAAATTTCAATAATGACTTTTAGTGTTACCTAGTTAACTCTGTTGTATAACAATATTTGGAAACTTATTAGAGTGATCTTCAGCCAAACCCGAAACTTTTAAAGCAGATTTTCGTGCAATTGATTTATATATTTCTGATATATCACTATCTGGATCACTAATAATTGAAGGGTTACCTTCATCAAGCCCCTTTCTAATTTTAATATCTAATGGCAAGCTACCAAGAAGCTCCGTATCGTAATCTGAACACATTTTTATTGCACCATCTTTACCAAATATATGCTCTTCATGGTTACAATTCGAACAAATATGAGTGGACATATTTTCAACAATTCCAAGTATTGGAATATTTACTTTTTCAAACATTTTAAGACCCCTCCTTGCATCAAGGAGTGCAATATCTTGAGGCGTCGTTACAATTATCGCACCTGTAACTGGAATTTTTTGGGCTAGCGTTAATTGAATATCACCAGTACCAGGGGGTAGATCAATTATTAAATAGTCTAAATTATCCCAATTAGTTTCTTTAAGCAGTTGTTCTAGGGTACTTGTCACCATGGGTCCACGCCATACCATTGGAGTTTCTTGATCAACTAAAAAACCAATAGACATAACTTGAATTCCATGTGCGGTTAAGGGCTCCATTGATTTACCATCCTTGCTATTTGGCTTTTGAGAAATACCTAACATCTGTGGTTGACTAGGACCGTAAATATCTGCATCAAGAATCCCAACACTGGCACCTTCATATGATAAAGCAAGGGCTAAATTAACAGCTGTAGATGATTTACCAACTCCACCTTTACCAGATGCAATAGCAATAACGTTTTTAATTCCTTTGATTGGATTAATTCCTTTTTGAGCTTGCCTAGTTAATATCTTAAGTGACCAGGTGATGATAATATCTAAATCTGTAATTTTTTTAAGCCCATCTTTAATAATATTCTCATATAGAGTAGTTTGACTTTTAAATGGAAAATTTAACTCAATCGATAAATTAATTTTATTATCTTCTATGG
>Ga0209482_1002453_pt1 | contig 11530 bp, 2 predicted proteins | sample CoawatmetaG10DNA_FD_187512 | JGI IMG/M metagenome (GOLD analysis project Ga0209482, IMG submission 187512) | Marine microbial communities from the West Antarctic Peninsula - Coastal water metaG104-DNA (SPAdes) (version 2) | ecosystem: Environmental > Aquatic > Marine > Coastal ...
AAATCAGGGAGATGCTGCTTGGACTAATGTTTATGGAAATCTTGTTTATGAAAATTTTGAAGATGATATTCTTACAAATGGATATGGAGCTGCTGTTACTTATGGTAACTGGTGGTACGATGAAAATCCAGAAAACTATAGAAATTATATAATTGAGTATGGACCTGTAACAAGTTCTGAGTTGCCTTCAACAGTAAACCTGGTGTTTAGTGATCTGGGAACTGCAACTAAAGGAGATACGGCAGATGGAACGGCTGATTATAAAGCTCAAGCTGAATCAGTTACTATTGCTGCTGGAGCTCAAAGTGCTTCTGTTACTTTAACAGGTTTACAAGATGTTAATGAAGAACTTATTGAAAACATATTAGTTTCAATTGCTCTTCCAGAGAGTCCAACAGTCAATTTAGGATCTGAAATTTCTTTAGATATAAAAATTAGTGATGATGAAGCACCTGTTGTAACATTTTTAACTACAGATGCTGCAGGAACACCTATTACCTCGGTTCCAGAAAATTCTGGTACGGTTGTATTAACTGCTAATCTCTCTAATCCTAAACTTGAACCAACTACTATTTCTGTTGGTTTAACAGGGACATCAACTCCTCTTTTAGATTATACGATCTCTTCTATTTATAAGTATGATAACTTTATAGGTGAAACAGATAATCCAGGGACAGCTGATGGTATAGGTGCTGCTGCGAGATTTGTAAGACCTTACAGTATTATTGAATATAGTCTTATTGATGATGGTAGAGAAGGTGAAGCTGGATTCTTAATTTCTGACGAAGATTCTCATTTAATTAAATGGGTATCTAAAAGTGGTGAGGTTGAAAAAGTTATTGGATCTGCTTATAATTGTGGAAATCCAGAAGGTGATAGTGATGAAGCTAAAATATGTCAGCCTCGTCAAATTGCTGCGGACCCAAGTGGAAATATATACTGGTATCAAGGAAGGAGAATATATATCCTTAATGCGGCTGACGGTCAAGTTTATATGATTTTAAATGGTGATGCCGATGGTTCTATTGGATATATTGGTGGAATTGCCGTTCATAACTCAGAAATTTATTTCTCAGATAGAGAACAACATACTATTTCTAAACTTACTTGGAATGGTGCTGGATTTGATAGATCATTAGTTGCCGGAGTAAAAGATAGTGGAAAAGAATGGAGCTTAGATAATTTTGATACGGTTTCTGCTTCAGAAGCTTCTTTAGTAAATCCTTCTTACTTAACTGTCGATGCAGCAAGAAATAGAATTATTGTAAATAGTGGGACATTTGATTATCAAAGTGATGGGTACTCTCGTGCAAAAATTCAAATACTTGATCTTTCGACTAATACAGTTTCATTACTTAAAAATTCTTGGGAGTTTTATTATAATGCTTCGGGAGGTAGACATCCAGCATTTGGAATGCCAGGAATTGATAACAATGGAAGTTTATACATTCCAATTTCAAATTATGTTGATATTGTCGCTAAAGTATCCTTTAACGCTGATGGGGTAGACTTTGTTGTAAATACGCTTTTTGATGAATCTATCGGATCACCATCATCTGTTGTTGTTTCAGGAGGTTCTGCATATGTAGTTAACAGAGGGAAATCTACAATTGGTAAAATTGGATTGAGTGCAACTATTGAAATTCCTGCGATGCAGACAACTAATAATATTATTTTCTCAACATTTAAAGATCCTTATTTTGAGGAGGATGAAATAATGGATATTAATGTTGCTGGAATGGATAACGGTAAAACTACCGATGATGTCACAGATATTTCGGAAGTGACAATAGTAGAAGCTACTAGATTAACTTTAGTAGAGGATGCGCCATTTGATGGTGTTGAAGACGGTAAAGTTAGCTGGGGTGATTATGATCAAGATGGCGATATGGATTTAGCCTTAATGGGACAGTCTAGTACAGGTACTATTACTAATGTTTACATTAATAACAACGGAACATTTGCAAATACTAATCAAAATTTCACTAAATACATAGGAGGTGATATTGAGTTTGTTGATGTTAATCAAGATGGTTGGTTAGATGTCGCTGTAACTGGAAACTCACCTGAAGGCAGAAAATCTGAACTTTACATTAATCAAGAAGGTGCTTTCTTTGAGTTAATGGAAGATTATCAAGTAATAGGATTGTCTCAAAGTGATATGGAATGGAGTGATTTAGATAATGATGGAGATCCTGATTTAATTATTTCAGGTATTGATTCAAGTAATAATTTCCAAACGTATTATTACACTAATCTTGGTAATTTCGAATTCTTAAATGAGTTCTTATTTGGAGGTGTTGGAGTTATTAACGGAGAAATTGATATCGTTGATGCTGATCAAGATGGAGATAATGATTTATTTACTAACGGAACTGGAGGATCTATTGGCAATCAATTTGTTTGGAGAAATAGTTTCACAAACACGTATTATAGAGATGATTATGATGAGCAATCAGATGATGGTGGTAATTCATTTAATGTAGGTGTTGGGTTAGTTGATGGAAACACAATTTATGCAGATATTGACGGAGATGGTGAATTAGATTTCTTAACTATGGGTTATGAGGATTCTAGTAAATCATCTGTTAAAATCTATAGTAATCTAAATGCTTTATCTGGTCTTTCTACATTAAAGAATGTTGATTTTGATTTTGCAGATTATAATAATGATGGACAGAGTGATTTAATTATTGCTGGTGAAGATCCTAGTACTGGTCAAGCTGTTACAAAACTATTCACAACTTTCCCTGCATACTTTGGAGATACTTATGGAATAGTTGAATCTGACTTAAATGTGCAAGGACTTAGAGAAAGTAGTACAGACTGGATTGATTATGATAATGACGGAGATTTAGATCTTTTCTTAACTGGTTTAGATGATAGTGGACAAGCTAAAGCGATTTTATATAAAGCGGAAAACACTAATAACTTAAACACAGCTCCAGGCAAGGTTACAAACCTTACTGCTACATCCGATAATAACGGTGCAGTATCGTTTGATTGGGATGTGCCAACTGATAACATATCTACACAATTTAGATACGATATGAAGATCGGAACAACATCTGGAGGAACTGATGTTATGTATGCTAACGCTAACGCTACTACAGGTTCTACTTTGATTAATATTCCTTCTTTATCGACACTTAATGAAAAAGATGTTATTTTAAACCCAGGAACTTACTATGCTTCTGTTCAAGCGATTGATGGAGGTAATAGAGGAGGTCTTTTCTCAGATGAAATTGTTTTCACTCTTGATTACGAATGGAAACTTTTAAATCTAGGGGGTATAATAGATAGACAATTAAGACCTTCAGCATCTTCACAATTAGGATTCTTAGATATTGATGGTGATGGAGATAAGGATTTAATTAGTACTAATGTTGGGATGGACGTTAATCCTAATGTGGATGGACTTGAAATTCCTCAAGCACCAATTAATATTTATGTTTTTGATAATGAAGTCTTTGTCCCAGTAAGAACTTATTTTGGGAATGGAGAATCTTCATTTGAATTCGGAGATTTCAATAAAGATGGTCAAAATGATATAATTGTTGCGGTTGAAGAAAATGGAGGTACTAGAGTTCATATGTTATTGAACACTAGAAAAGCTGATGACGACAGCCCACTTGATTACAGAGATTATTTCGAAGAGTATAATCCATTTATTGATCAAGCAAATCTTTTAGAAAGTGTATACAATATCAAGTTTGCAATTAAAGATTTAGATAATGATGGTTTAGTTGAAATAATTGCTGCTGGACAATCTTCTAAAATATCCTCTGAAGCAACTACAATAATGGCGATGGTTTCAGTTGTTCCTAAAGAAGGAAGTGAATCAGTTGGTTTCAACGACTTTGAACTTACTGAAGCGGTTAGTGTTGTAGATGAGAGTAAACTTAATAACTTAAGTTTTGCATCATATGACTTTGGAGATGTTGATAATGATGGAGATTTTGATTTCTTAATCTCAGGTTATTCTTTTGATGGATACAAGACTATTCTTTTTGAAAATAAAAGAAAAGTAGATGAGAATGATGTTGTTGTTCAACCTATAGAAGTTTATTTTGAAGAAAAAGCGAATGATTTCGTTTCTGTTAAGCAAGGAACAACTGATTTTGTTGACTTTAACTCTGATGGAAAACTTGACGTACTGTTTAGTGGTCAATCCGCCTCAGGTGATATAGTTAAAGCATATAAAAACGATGAAGGTACCTTTACTGATATTAACGTTGGCCTTCCTGCTGTAAGAGATGGTAGGTTTGTTTTCGGAGATTTTGATAGTAATGGATATAATGACGTTGTTTATTCTGGAACAGTTAGTGGTCAAGGTAAGGTTACTAAGATGGCTGTTTGGGCTCCTGAAACAAATGTAATGGTAGATGATGTTTATAATCTGTCGGCTTATATAGATGCTAATATCGGAGTTGCTGATTTTGATGGTGATTTAGATGCAGATTTAGTTATCACTGGAAAAAATAAATACGTTACTGACTCAAGTGAATATATTTCTGATGTATTTATTAATGTTAGAGGTTTTGCAGGTCCAGCAGATAATAGTGGAGGTATTGCTAACGATGGTAAAGGAAATGATTATAGAGAGGGTAAACCATTGAAAAAAGCAGTTGGTGTTAAAAAGGTATATGGTTTAAATGCAAGACCAAACGCACCAACAACCGTAACTTTCCAAAGACAAAGATTAGGTATTGCTAGAACTGACGATTCAGGAAATAAAACATCTAAAAGATTTGGAGCAGCTGCTGATGAAGATCCAACTTTGTTTGAACTGACAATTAATTGGGATGGGGCAACTGATACAGACGCTGATGGTTTAAAAACACCGGATGAAGGTCTTACTTATTCCATTAGAGTTGGAACAACTAAAGGAGGTGAAGAAATATTATCTAGTGGAGCGGATGCTGACGGTGTTAAAACTGCAGCAGATGCAGGTAATGCTGAAAACAATACTTCTTGGAAAATAAGTGTTCCTGTAGGGAAATATTATGTGGCTATTCAATCTATAGATGGTAGTTTCATTGGATCTGAGTTTAGTACAGAATCTGAAATTGATGTTACTGCTGCCAATAAGCTTGGAGATTCTAACGGAGATGATGGTATTAATATCTTAGATTTAACAACTAATTTAGATTACATCTTAGGAAATGATCCTAAAATATTTGTTAAAGAAGTTGCTGATGTTAATGGCGATGGATTAATTAATGTTGTTGATATTTCAGCTATAGTAAGTCTAATCTTAGCCGGAGATGCAGGAGTAGCTAGAGGTTCTAACTACGATCCATATGATTGGGAATATTTCTCAAGTAAACCTGTTGGAGATGCTAGTTTAGTTTATACTCGAGATAGAGTTTACTTAGAAAACGATAAGGATGTAACTTCATTACAGTTCTCAATTGATTCTACTGTTCAATACGAACTTTCGGAAGAACTTGATAACATGACTGTTGTAACTTTTGTTGAAGGAAATAAAAGAAACTTCCTGATATATAGCTACAATAATCAGCCAATTAATGAATTAACTAATGTGATATTTGATTATTTAGATATTAATGATAACGATAAATTTGAAATCGGCGATTTAAAAGCTGGTACTACAGATGGACTATCATTAAGTCTTAAATATTCAGATGAGAGATTCTTTGATTCTTCTGACAGTTCAGTGAAAATGTATCCGAACCCAGCGAGTTCAAATGTTAATTTATTAACTGATATCACTAAAGAAGTTGAATCTTTAGATGTGAATATTTACAACATCTTAGGAGTTTCAGTTTATCAAATTTCTATGGATTCCATGGGAAGATTAAATGATATGGATGTTTCAATGTTAGCATCTGGACTTTATACTGTTCAAGTAAGAATGATAACTAAAGACAATGAAGAAGTAATAAGTGTTCATAAGCTAATTAAGAAATAAGGATTTATGAAAAGACTCATACAAGTATTCGTTCTCCTTTTAGGAGTGTCGTTATATAGCCAAGATACCCTGTCCGTTAAGGATGGGGCGTATGGCTTTGACAAAGATTTCAACCTAGATTTACATATCACTACTGCAACTGGGATAAAAGCCTTGCAATTTGATATTAAATATGATGGTACGAATTTTAATTACAAATCCCAGTACGCTTTAGTTAAAGAAAGATTAGGGGGAGAGGATTCAGATCATGTAATTACAGTCAAAGAAGTTGTCAGCGGTACAGTTAGAGTTCTTATTTACTCACCTTCTAATAAATTAATTCCAACGGGTGCAGGAAAGTTATTGAGTGTTGATTTCCATTCTGGAAACAATTATGGATATTTTGATTTTCAGGTTGCTAGTGTTGTTGCTTCAAAAGAAGATAATACTAATTTAAATTTAAAATTAGAAAAAGGCGTCATTACTGTTTTAGCACCAAGTTTTGGATTTTCATCTAAAGCTATTGCTTTTGGAAGCATTTATAAAGGAGCAGTAGCAGATAAAGATTTTGCTTTGAAAAACATAGGAACAGACACTTTGACTGTTAGTTTGGAAAAAGATGAGTTAACTAAATTTGCCTTGACTGACTTTGACACTAAAACAACTGTGATTACTTGGCCTCAAAAAATATATCCGGGATCAGAGCTTAAGATTAATGCAAGATTTGATTCTTCAGTAAATGGAATATTTAGTGAAAAATTATCACTTAAAACCAATGACCCAAAGTCTGAAGCTAATAAAGTGGAAGAATTTATTTTTTCTGCCAAAGCTTATAATGATAATAGAATAACTGTTGAATCAAGTGTTGACGCTTATAATAAACAGTCCTCTGACATTAAAGTATCTATTAATGGAGATGAAGATGTTACGAGTTTTCAGTTTGATATAACTCCTCAAGACTCTAAAATCGATTTTGTTAGTAGTAGTGCTGCGTTATTAAAGTCTGGAACAGATCATGTAATTAGTTCAAATATAATAACGGACTCTGAGACCGGAGTAAAATCACTAAGAGTTGTTGTTTATTCTCCAAGTAATGAGTTGTTTACTCAACCCGTTGGAGAAGTTGTTAAGTTTTCAATACGTCCAGATAAAATTGTAATACCTGCGCTTTATTCTATTAATATGAGTAATTCAGTTTTAACTAATAAAGATTTGACTAATGTTGTTTCTGAATCTGAAAATGGAAGTATTAATTTAATAACTGGAAAATTAGCCTTTGACTCACCTGTTAGTGGAGATGATACTAAGCGAGAATATGCTTTAGATTTAGGGGAATTAAATCGAAATAGTTACAATGAAAAAAGTATTTCTTACACCAATAGTGGTAATAAAAAGCTTATTGTAAGCGGAGTTTCAAGTAGCAATCCTGACATTTCAATAACCGGAACTTTTCCAGTGGAATCCGATGCAAATGGAAAGACTACTCAAAATTTCACAATTATTCCATCTGGATCATCTGATGATTTTAGTGCTTATATAAAGTTTACTCATGATGGAGGATCTGAAATTGATTCTGTTTTAATTACAGCATCTTTAGTTAATAGAAATAAAATAGTCATTAGAAATACAAATGTTTCTAAGGCTATTACCAATACAGTTCCTGTTTCAATGCTTAATTCTAATGAAATAAAAGGAATGCAGTTTGATTTAACTCTTCCAAAGGAAACGAAATCTTTTACGTGGACTTTGTCAGCTGATTCTAACGATGATTTTATTTTTAAAGAGATAGGTGATGCTAAAGATCCAGGCATTACTCATTACGTTGGAGATGAAATAAATTTTATAAATAACGCCGGATCTACTCACCCATTATATATTGTTACTGGCTTTAATGCTGACGGTGGATATGATTCGACTAAACAATTAGCTGGTGTTACAAATCAAGGTGCTACATCAGGTACTGTTAAAGTGGATTTATCTGAAGTTGCTCCAGGAACTTATTATTATATATGTGGAAATCATAAGTCAATGCAAGGTCAGATAGTAGTTTTACCTAAATTTTCTATTTCTGCTAATTCTTCTAATTTAATTGCTGATAGGTCTACGGATTTTATTTTAACTCAATCAACTTTAGGGGCTAGAAAATATAGATTTTTAATATATTCAAATTCAAATTCATTATTTACAGGAAACAGAGGAAATATAATTAATTTACCTTTATCAATTGCTTCTATTTCAAATTCAGCTATGGATATTGCTGATGGATCTTATGATTTGGTACTTGATAATATTATTATTTCAGGAAAAGATAACTCTAACGTTTCTACTAAAATTACAACAACTAGTGTAATTATAATCGGTGGCACAAATGATTTTAATCCTGTAATTACTCCAAACCAAAGTCCTAGTTTAAAAGAAAACTCATCTGCTCTTACTTATTTTTATAAGATTAAGGCAACTGATGCAGATGAAGATAGTTATGTAGATGATTTTAAAATTGTATCTGGGAATGATGATGGTATTTTTGGTGTAATTCCTGAAACAGGAGAGCTTTATGTAGTTAAGCCGGTGATTGATTATGAAACGAAATCTTCGTATTCCTTAGGAGTTACTGTTTCTGATGGAACTAAAACTAGTGCTGAAGAAGCTATTGTAATAAAAATAACTGATGATCCAAATGCTTTTGTTGTAAATAATTTTACAGTTAAGATTTTTTCAAGCAGTGGCAAAAAAGGAATTTCAAATGATTCAGACATAAGAACAACAGCTGCCGCTGCCGGAGATGTTTTTATATATGAGTTGAAAGGTGGAAGTGATAAAGATTTATTTACTATTGATTCTTCAACAGGTAAGTTAACTTTTAATGCTGCACCAACCTTTTCAAGTCCAAGTGATTCTAACAAGGATAATCTTTATGAACTTTCTATTAAATCTTTAGTGATTGATGATACTTCTGAAAGTTTTCCTGTGATAACATCAGAAAAAACAGTCTCAATTGCAGAGAATAGCATAGATGCTTTAACAGTTTCATCAATATTGTCTTCTAGTGGAAGTGATATCGATGGAGATGGTATTGTGGACTCATTAGATAACTGTCCTAATACTGCAAACTCTAATCAAAGAGATTCTGATTCAAATGGTGAGGGCGATGTTTGTGAGGATTCAGATGGTGATGGTGTTTTAGATTATAAAGATGTCTGTCCTTATATTCCAAATGCAGATCAAAAAGATTCTGATTTTGACGGAGTAGGTGATGTTTGTGACGATTCAGACGGAGATGGGATTTATGATCCTAGCGATAATTGCCCAGCTACATCTAACTCTGATCAATCAGACATAGATGGGGACGGAATAGGTGATGTATGTGATAGTGACACAGATGGGGATGGAATTAATAATGCTAGTGACAATTGCCCTACTATAGCTAATTCTGATCAGGCCGATTCGGATGGAGATGGAATTGGTGACCTTTGCGATGATAACGATGGGGATGGTATAATAAATTCTTTAGATAATTGCCCAGATATTGCCAATTCGGATCAATTAGATTCAGATGGAGATGGAATAGGCGATGTTTGTGATAATGATAATGATAATGACACGATACTTAATGATGTAGATAATTGCCCTTCAATAGCAAACACCGATCAAGCAGATTTAGATGGAGATGGAATAGGCGATGTTTGTGATGACGATAAAGACGGAGATACGATACTTAATGATGTAGATAATTGCCCTTCAATAGCAAACACCGATCAAGCAGATTTAGACGGAGATGGAATAGGCGATGTTTGTGACGACGATAAAGACGGAGACACGATACTTAATGATGTAGATAATTGCCCTTCAATAGCAAACACCGATCAAGCAGATTTAGATGGAGATGGAATAGGCGATGTTTGTGATGACGATAAGGACGGAGACACGATACTTAATGATGTAGATAATTGCCCTTCAATAGCTAACGCTGACCAATCTGATGCAGATAAAGATGGTATTGGAGATGTCTGTGATACTGTTTTTAACTTACCGTTTAATAATAATAAGGTTGCTATAACAAGTGCTACTTGTATTGGAACTAGTGATGGTTCTTTAGAGTTTAGCATTGAAGATAATAGCCTTGATTACAAAGTTGTAGTTTCTGGCGATACTGATAAGGAAACTCTAATTACTGGTGAGAATAAGACGGCTTCTATTACAGGTTTAGCTAAAGGTACTTACACAGTTTGCTTTACTGTTGACGGTCAAGCAGATTACGAGCAGTGTTTTGAGGTAGTGATAGGCGAGCCTAAAGCTTTATCAGTGTTTATTGATGTAGATAACGATAAGAGAACCACCAGTATTCAGTTAAGCGGATCACAATTATATAACATTGAAGTGAATGGACAGAGATTTGAGGTGAAGGGAGATAACTTTACTACAAGTCTTCCAACGGGACTTAGTATTATTAAGATCTCAACAAACCTAGACTGTCAAGGAGTGATAGAAAAAGAAGTGTTTATCTCAGAAGATATTCATTACTATCCAAATCCAACACCAAGTGATGTGAGTGTTCACATCTCGGGTGAAGACACCAGAGTTCTAGTGAGTGTGTTTAGTGAGAAAGGTGATCTTATTTATTCAAAAGAACAGCAAATCCAAGACTTCTCTAGAAAAACAAACATTGATCTATCACTACAAATTACAGGAACTTACTTAGTAGTGATGGAAGGACCAACAGTCAGGAAAACCTTTAAAATTGTTAAAAAATGAGACACCTATTAAAATACTTTAGTTTTCTTTTCACTCTGACTTTAGTAAGCTGCGGTGGTGGTGGTGGCGATGATGATGGAGGTGGAGGTTCAGGTGGTGGTGGTGGTGGTAATGTTGTCAACTCACCAGGGAAATCAACACTAACAGCGCCTGCTAACAACAAGACTTGTGAGACAGGAACGAGTGTTTCTGACACGAAGAGTGAGGTAACTTTTACGTGGGGCACTTCGGCAGATACTAATACGTATGATCTTAAAATTACTGATTTAAACTCAAGTACTATTACAAACAAAACAGGGTTGTCAACCACAACTACTAAAGCCACTTTAGATAAAGGCGTGCCATACTCTTGGAACATCACATCAAAAAGCACAGCTAGCACTACCAGCACAGCTAGTGATACTTGGAAGTTTTACTTAGCAGGAACAGGGATTGTTAACTACGCTCCGTTTCCTGCAGATCTTAAAACACCAACCTCAGGATCGACAATCACTAGAGATGGGGATGGTAAAGTAGCTTTCACTTGGGATGGTAGTGATCCAGATACAGGAGACACACTTACCTATACACTGTATGTAGATACTACAGATGGAAAACAAACACCAGCGACAGCACTAACAAACTTAACAGAAAAGACGGCTAGTGTCACTCTAGAAGCTGCAACCACGTACTATTGGAGAGTTAAAACATCAGACGGTATAAACTCGAGTTACTCTATTGTCTATTCTTTTAAAACACAGTAAGGTTTAGTATAACAAAACAGGGTCAAACACTGTGGTTTAATATTCTTATATACAGTGGTTTGAGAGGGTTAAAAGGTGTAACTACTGCTAACTATTTTGATTGTACTAAGAATTAAAATTT
>Ga0209482_1002454_pt1 | contig 11528 bp, 9 predicted proteins | sample CoawatmetaG10DNA_FD_187512 | JGI IMG/M metagenome (GOLD analysis project Ga0209482, IMG submission 187512) | Marine microbial communities from the West Antarctic Peninsula - Coastal water metaG104-DNA (SPAdes) (version 2) | ecosystem: Environmental > Aquatic > Marine > Coastal ...
ATATTAACTAGCCCTGATAAATTATTAGAGAAGAGGCAACTGATTTCAGAATTGGGACTTGATTTTGTCATTCCTTCATATAATACAAAAACCATTATTGATGCTGCAGCTCTAATAGAACAGCTAGATTTAATTATTACCCCTGATACATCAATAGTTCATATTGCCGCATCTTTTGATAAGCCTGTAGTATCGATTCATGAAAATAATAAAGATAGTTTTCGTTTATGGTCTCCAACCTCAACACTCAGTAAGACTGTCTTTGCTTCTAGTAGTTATGGACTTGTTAATTATAGTGTTGATGATATTATTGAATCAGCAAGTGATTTTCTTAAAATTATTGAGTTAGATATATGAGGATAATGGGAACTAAGTATTGCGGCCATGATAGTGCATTATGTGTTTTAGATACAAAACAAAAAAAAATATTTGCTATTAGTACTGAAAGAGTAACAAGAATCAAACATGATTCAATAGATATTACTCCAATTATTAGTGCCTATGATTTTAAAAGTATTGATTTTGTTGCTCATTCATATAGCGATTTTGAAGATAAAGGTCACGATGGAGAGTTGCGAGAAAAAATGACCCTTAATAAGGATATTGAAAAAGCTCTTAGACTTATTATTAAACCAAATTATGCAGCAGACTTAGGCTTAACAAGGAAAGAAAAAAATATAATAATTTTTAAGTCTTTATTTACAAATTATGCAGCAGTTAAGGCATATTATGGCGCCAAGTTTAATAGAGCTTTAGTGAAAGAGACACCTCAAGGCAACAAAAAGGCATTTACTAATTATATAAAGAAAAATTTAGCTAAATTTGACTTAATACCAAAAAAAGTATTTTTTTATGACCATCATTTATGCCACGCTGTTCCATCATATTATTTATCTCCTTTTAATGAAGAAAAGGCTCTTGCATTGACAATTGATGGACAAGGAGATGGTTATTTTAGTAAATTGTTTTATTTTAATGGCTTGGATGATTATAAGCTAGTGGGAGAGTCATCAGCAGACTACCTGGGCGACGGCGATAAATTCTTGTCAATTGGTCGCTTATATAATTACTTTACAAAAGCTATGGGTCTTCGTCCCAATAGTGATGAGGGCAAAGTGGAAGCACTAGCAGCGTTTGGTCAGTCAGACAAAGATTTGTATATGCGCTTAATGTCGGCAACTTTTATAGATAAGAATTTATTAAGTATTAATTTTGATGTAAAGCTAATTGAGCCTTTTTACAACATCGATTGGTTAAAAAAGCAAAGAGAAAGAACGGGTGATGAAAATTTTTGTGCCTCAATTCAGACTTATCTTGAAGATATTATTGTAAATTACCTTAATCTTGCGTATGAAAAATACCCTACCAATAATTTGTGTATTTCAGGTGGAGTTGCCGCAAATATTATTATGAGTCTTGCGATCTATGAAAAGACTAATTTTAAAAATATCTATGTCTACCCAGCCATGGCTGATGATGGATTAGCAATTGGAAGTGCTATATTATCTGCAATTAGCTTAGATCAGGATATTAAATGGCTTAAAGATTTGTCAATGCCTTATTTTGGTGACTCATATAGTCGCGAAGAGGTTAAAAAAACGCTTGATGGATTTGACAATATTTCTTATGAAGATTTTGGAGGAGACTGGCCTGAACGAGCCGCAGTATCTGTTGCAAAAGGAAAAATATGCGCCTTATTTCACGGGAAAATGGAATTTGGACCAAGGGCTTTAGGTAATAGATCAATTATTGCGAATCCAATGATTGAAGATACGAGACAAAAAATTAATTCAACTATTAAAAGACGTCCTTCTTACCAGCCTTTCTGCCCATCAATATTAGAAGAAGATAGAGTTAGGTTGTTTAAAGATAGTTTTCCACATAAACATATGGCTATTGCCTTTAGAATGAAAGATGAGTTTATTAATGATTTACCTTGTGCAGTTCATGTAGATGGAACAGCTAGGCCTCAATTTGTAGAAAAAAAAGATAATCCAAATTATTATCGTTATTTAAAGGCCCTTAAAAATATTACAGGCTATGGAGTAAGTCTGAATACGTCATTTAATTTACATGGGAGAACTATTGTAAGAACCCCAAAAGATGCTATTATTGACTTTATTGATTGCAATATAGACGAGCTTTTTATAGAAGGTTACCGAGTAAAAAGGAATTAGTATGAGAATTAGTGCATTTACTTTTATTAAAAATGGCCAAATATTAGGTTATCCATTTTTGCAGTCGATTCAATCTGTGTTGCCAATAGTTGATGAATTTATTATTAATGTAGGTGAAAGTGAGGATGATACATTATCACTTATTGAGTCAATCTCTAGCCCTAAAATTCGTATTATTAGGTCTAGATGGAATGATAATATTAAGGATCGTGGGTATGTTTATGGACAACAAAAAATGATCTCTCAATTTAATTGTACTGGTGATTGGGCTTTTTATGTTGAGGGTGATGAGGTTTATCATGAAAATGAATTAAAGAAAATAAAAAAGTCGATGGAAGTTAATTTGGATGACTTAAATGTTGAGGCGCTTGTTTTTGGTTTTTATCATTTTTATGGAAATTCAATTAGTTATATTGATTCACCAGGTTGGTATCGAAATGAGGCTAGAATAATCAGAAATTCGATTAGATCTTATGCGCCTGACGGACTTTTTTGGCTAGTATTGGATAGTAATAAAAAAGGGCGATACCCTCGAGCAAAACATACTGGAGCGCATTGTTATCATTATGGATGGATACGTAGTGAAGAACAAATGAATTTAAAAAGTAAAAAAGTAAAAAAGTATTGGGGTGAAAATCATGAAAGAATTGATTATTCTCAAATGGACCAATCTATTATTAAAGAATTCAAAGGAACTCATCCAGCTATTATAAAAAAATGGTTATCAAAAGACTCTGGAATTTACAGAGTTGATTCAAGCTATAAACTAAATAAAAAGCAAAAAAAACATCGTTTAATGATCCAACTTGAAAAGTTTTTTGGTTTAGAGTTGAGTAAAAAACACTATAAGTTGATTAGATGAGGATTTTAGTAGAGCTTCCCTCTTGGCTTGGTGACGCAGTGATGGCTACTCCCGCAATTGAAAATTTAATTAATTACTATGATGAATCTGAAGCTATTCTTGTTGGTTCATTACCCTCAATTGAGGCATTAAAGAATCATCCAAAAGTATTTAGTTCATTTGTTCTTGAGAAAAAATATAACTCACTATATAAGATGTCTAAAAAATTAGGGCAATTTGATATTTTTATTTCTTTTAGGGACTCCTTCCACTCTAGGTTTTTTAAGCAATTTATTTCAAGTAAAAAAAAGTTCCAATTTAAAAAAAATAATTATCAAAATCGCCATCAAGTTCAAAAATATAATGATTTTATTAATGATTGTATTAGCTCTAAACTCAATCCAGGGAATCTAATCATACATCAGTTTTCAAAACAAAAAATTAAAAAATTAAAGCCAATCATTGGAATTAATCCTGGCGCCTCTTATGGTGATTCTAAACGTTGGCAGCCTGAAGAATTTGCCAAAGTTGTTATTAATCTTTCAAATAAATTTGACATTCTTATTTTTGGTGGTGATTCAGAAAAAAAAATTGCTAACAAGATTGAAAAGCTATTAATTGAAAATAATGTTTCAAATTATCAAAATCTTGCAGCTGAGACATCCATTGATCAATTGATTCATCATATTTCAACTTTAGATATTTTTGTTACTGGTGATAGTGGGCCAATGCATATAGCTGCAGCTTTTAAAGTGCCAACAGTTTCAATTTTTGGACCAACAAATCATAATGAAACTTCTCAATGGATGAATGATAAAGGCGCAATATTAAAAAAGGAGCTTGATTGTCAACCATGTATGAAACGAGAGTGCCCTTTAAAACATAATAATTGTATGAAGCTTATTAAAGCAGACGAAGTATTGAGATCAGTTAAATCTTTAATTTAATTTTTATTAAAAGCATGGTCAATCAAATGACAAATCGTGTGACCTATAACAATATGCATTTCTTGAATCCGAGGAGTGTCTGATGCAGGTACCACAATATTCACATCGCATACCTTATTAAAATCACCACCATCTTTGCCACTAAAACCTATAGCTTTACATCCAAGATCGTGGGCAATTTTTAACCCATTTACTACATTAGCGCTACTTCCACCAGTACTAATACCTATAAAAACATCCCCCTTATTTGCTAATGCTTCTACTTGGCGACTAAATATATTCAAGTAGCCATAATCATTAGCAATAGCAGTTAATGCAGAAGTATCTGTAGTCAATGCTATAGCAGGCAAGCCCCTTCGCTCAGTTTTATATCTGCCAACTATTTCAGCAGCAATATGCTGAGAATCTGCTGCGCTACCCCCATTTCCAAATAACAAAATTTTATTGCCTTTTTTGAGGCAAGATATACAAAGTTCTGCAGCAATTTCAATCGAGTTACTTGCAGATTCCATTGTATTCTTAGAGGTTTTTAAGTGTTCATTAAACTCATGATTGATCATTGATTTCATTATTAAATTCCTTCCTGAATTTTTTTTATTATTTGTGATGTACTTTTTTGCTCAACAAATTCTACTAATTTTAATTCATCAACGATATCTTGACCTATAACCTCTTTATTTTTATAGTCTCCACCCTTTACTAATGTTTTTGGTTTTATTGCTTCAATCAATTTATATGGAGTATCTTCTTCAAAAATTACTACATAGTCAACAGCTTCAAGTGCAGCAAGTAAATAGGCTCTGTCCATTTGCCCATTAATAGGACGATTATTACCCTTAAGGGTAGAAACTGATTGATCAGAATTAAGGCCAACTATCAAAACATCACCAAAACTTTTGGCAGTTTCTAAGTACCTGACATGGCCAGCATGTAAGAGATCAAAACATCCGTTGGTGAAAACAATTTTATTATCTTTAACTTTCAGTTCTTTGCTTAAAGTTGTAATTTCTTCTAGTGTTTTAATATGTTTGTCACTTGAAGATTTATTAAGGCTTGATTCATGTTGAATGATTTCATTCAGAGTTGCAGTAGAACTGCCAATTTTACCAACTACAACTCCTGCTGCTAGGTTTGAAAATTTAACTGCATTATCTATCTCATAACCACATGCTAGAGAATATCCAAGTGAAGCAAGTATAGTATCACCTGCACCAGTAACATCATATACTTCTCTAGTAATTGTTGGGTGAGTTCGAAGATTTTTGTCATAAATTGCGATACCCTGCTCACTAAGGGTAATTATTGACACATCAAGTCCACATTTATTTTTAATTTGAACAATGGCTTTAGCAAGGCTGACATCATCAATAATATTAATTTTTGTGGCTTCACTGGCCTCTTTTTTATTAGGCGTAAGTAGGAAAGCGCCTTTATATTTTAAATAATCTAGGCCCTTTGGGTCAACAAGTACTTTGATATTATTTTTTCTAGAAAACTTAATTAGTGACTGAGTTAATTTTTTCGTCAAGACGCCTTTATTGTAATCAGATAGTAAAACTACTTTGTATTTTTTAGCAATCCTCTTAAAAATATCAATAAGAAGTTTTTGTGATTTAATATCAATTTCTTCAGTGCTTTCATGATCATAGCGAACTACTTGTTGTTGTGACGAAATAATTCTGCTTTTTTTAGAATCAATACGATTTTTTTCTGTAATTAAATATTTTGTATCTACCCCAATTTCTTCTAATAACTTTCTAAGTATTTCAGAATTTTTGCTATCACTTACCACGCTAATTACATCAACTTTTGCTCCTAGTGATTTCAGATTGTTTACAACATTTCCAGCTCCCCCCAAGACAACATTTTCTGAATCAATATTAACTATTTGAACTGGAGCTTCTGGGGATATTCGATGACACGAACCCCAAAGATATTGATCAATTATTAAATCACCAATGACTAAAATTCGAGGTGACTTATTATGAAGATCAATCATGAAAAATCTTTACCGTGGAGACGTTTTATTTCAGGCATATAGTCTTTAATTCCTTCCTCTAATGAAATTTTTGGTTCAAAGCTTAAGTTCTCTCTAGAGGTGCTAATATCTGCTTGAGTATGAAATTGATATCCATCATAAGGATTAGAGAAATACTCTGTCCCTAAATTAGTCCCTAGTTCTTTTTGTAGAATATCAGCCAATTCTTGAAAGCTCCTAGGGGTTCCTGTAGCAATATTATAGACACCATTCTTTAAGGGTTTACAAGCTTTAATATTACCTTGGATAACGTCATGAATAGATACAAAATCACGCAATATTTTGTTTGAATTATTAAATAAACGAGGCGCCTTACCATCTAAAATTTGATGACCAAGCTGTATTACCATAGATGATGTTGAAGCCTTATAAAACTCTTTAGGACCATATACATTAAAAAATCTTAGTCCAACTAGTGTCAAATCTGGATATTCTGCAGAATATTTTGCTGCAATTTTGTCCATAACGTATTTGCTATACCCATAGGGATTTTCAGGGCTCTCCTTTCCTACAGTCTGAGGTGAGGGTAGATTGCCATAAGTTGCTGCAGAACTTGCATAAACCATCACTGATTGATCTTTAAGTGCTATTTTTAATAAATCATAAAACGAATTGACATTCGTTTTCATTATGATTTCTTGATCATATACTCTAGTATCAGAAATTGCTGCATGATGAAAAATATAATCAAATTTAAAATCATTGAGTATTGATAAATCTGATTTAATATTTATATTGCCACATATTACTTGCCCAGTGAAGCCAACTAAATTTTTATAATGCCCAAAACTTGCCAAATTATTATTTGGCAACTTCATGCCACTTCTAAAGCAATCAAACACTACCACAATTGAATCTGGATAATTATCTTGAAAATAAAATGCTAAATTACTGCCAATAAATCCTGCACCACCAGTAATTAGTATGGTTTTATTGTTAAAATCAACATTATTATTAATCATATAATTATTATTTTTGAAATGCTTAAACTGATTTTAATACAAAGCATAGTTGAGTGATAAGTTTAATTGGAGCAAGTTTTAAGTATAATTATTTTTTTTAAAAGCTATTTTAGATTTAAATATTGCTTTGAGTCAAAAATTTATAAAATTATTGATTACTGGTGGATCTGGCTTAATAGTTTCTGCTGTTATTCATCACATAATTTATAACACAAGCAATAGTGTTATTAATGTCGATAAGTTAACATATACCAGTAATTTAGAGTTGATATAATTTAAAGATATGAAAATTATTCCAGTAATTCTTTCAGGGGGTTCAGGAAATCGGCTTTGGCCACTTTCTAGAGCTCAGTTTCCAAAACAATATTTATCCTTAGTTGGAAAAAACACTATGTTGCAGGAAACCATTCTTCGTTTGGATGGGATTGAAAATTTGTCTCAGCCTATTATTGTGTGTAATAAAGATCATCGTTTTATTGTTGCTGAACAATTAAAGCAAATTGATGTTGTTGATGCCACAATAATTCTTGAGCCAATTGCTAGAAATACTGCACCTGCAATCATTGCCTCAGCACTTCAATCATTGCAAATGAAGAATAGTGGGGATGATATTTTGCTGATACTTTCTGCTGATCATTTTATTCAAGATACCAAGGCTTTTTATCAATCCATGAGTGTTGCTTTGATTCATGCAGGAAAAGGGAAAATAGTTACTTTTGGTATTGTACCAACTCATGCAAATACTGGTTATGGCTATATTCAGGCTGAAATCACGCCAGATGAATACAATTCTACTGTGTTTAATATAAAGTGCTTTAAGGAAAAGCCTGATAAAAAATTAGCTGAAGTCTATTTGTTAGAAAATGATAAATCAAGAGATAATAATTTAACCTTAAATTGGTATTGGAATAGCGGAATGTTTGTATGTCAGGCAAAAACTTTAATTGATGAGTCTTCTATTCACTCCGGTGAAATATTGAGCAAGGTTAGAAGCTCCGTAGAAAATGCCATTTATGATCTTGATTTTATTCGTCTGGAGAAAGAAACTTTTGCTTCAAGCCCAAGCATGTCAATTGATTATGCTTTGATGGAAAAAAGTAAAAATATTGTTGTAGTTCCAATGGATGCAAAGTGGATTGATGTTGGTTCTTGGTCTAATTTATATGAGGTAGGCAAAAAGGATAGCAGTAATAACTTCATAAAAGGTGATGTTGTTTCTCTAGAAACGACTAATTCATATATTAATGCGTCTCATCATTTGGTTGCAACCATTGGTATTGATAATCTGATTGTAGTAAGCACCTCTGATGCAATCTTAATTGCAAGTCGAGATAAATCTCACGAAGTTAAAAATATTGTTGATAAACTTCAGCTAAGGAACAGAGATGAAGCACATTCTAATCGCAAGGTTTATCGTCCCTGGGGTTGGTATGACTCTATTGAAATTGGAAAGCTTTTTCAAGTCAAAAGATTGCATGTTAATCCTGGTGCAAAGCTTTCTTTACAAATGCATAAAAAACGTGCAGAGCACTGGGTTGTTGTTAATGGAATAGCTACTGTTACTATTGGAGAGGAAGTTAGCATATTAAAAGAGGGCGAGTCAACTTACATTGATATTGGAGTAGTTCATTCCTTAGAAAATAGGACCAATAAAATGCTCGAAATTATTGAAGTCCAGAATGGAGTTTATCTTGGAGAAGATGATATTATTCGTTTTGATGATGAATATGGAAGAGAATAAGGATGTAATCCTTTTTTTTTATAAATAATTAATAAAAAAGAGACCTGCTATCATGTATTCAAGTACAGCAGAAACTTCTGAAAATCTACTCCTCCTAAAACTTTAGTTAGTTGATTCCAAGACTCCAGAAATTCATTCTGTATGTATTATTAACACAATACTAACGAATATTTCATTAATAATTAAAAATCTAATATTAGCTTGTTCAATATTTGAACATGGTTTATAATAGATGTGAAATTCAACTAAGTTGTGCTAAATTCTACTTGCATAACCTGGCGGTAGCATGCCCAATAATCAAAGCAAATATAAATTATTAAAGTCTTTAGAGCAGGACGCTAATCTCACCCAAAGGCAATTATCCCAAGAATTAGGGATAAGCCTTGGTAAGGTTAATTATTGCCTGAAAAGCCTTATTCAGAAAGGCTTTATCAAAATTAATAACTTTAAAAATAGTAAGAATAAAACCCAATATTCATACTTACTTACGCCAACAGGTATTGAAGAAAAAACTAAATTAACGATTGATTTTTTAAAAACTAAAACCAAAGAGTACGAAGCGCTAAAAAAAGAAGTGGAAAAATTAAAAAATGCACAAAAAAAACAGTAAATCCCTAATTCTTTCAATTTTTAGCATAATCCAATGAGCTTTTTAAGTCGATACGGACTTGAGGCTGGGGTTAGTTTAAAATGCTATCTAATTTGATCTTGGATAACTACATGACAGATAACTTTATAGATTTGAAAAATAAGCTCTACTCAAGGGATTTTTAATGGTAATTAAAGTAGTTATATGAAAATACTGGTAACAGGTGCAGCTGGGTTTATTGGTTCAGCGCTTTCAATTAGACTCCTTGATAGGGGAGATGAGGTACTGGGTATTGATAATCATAATAATTATTATGACTCCAATCTTAAAGAAGCGCGCTTAGCTCGTCATATTAACCATGAAAACTATACCCATATACGCATGGATATTGAGGATGGTAAAGCTGTTAAAGGGCTATTCAAAAACCATCAGTTTGATGGAGTGGTAAATCTAGCAGCGCAGGCTGGTGTGCGTTACTCTATCGAAAACCCACTCGCTTATATTAATACTAATATAGTTGGTTTTGCCCATATTCTTGAAGGCTGTAGGCATAGTAAAATTGACCACCTTGTTTATGCTTCAAGCAGCTCGGTGTATGGATCTAATACCAAAATGCCATTCTCTGTGCACGATAATGTTGATCATCCATTAAGTCTTTATGCAGCAAGTAAGAAGGCAAATGAGTTAATGGCCCACACTTACAGCAATTTATATGATTTACCTACAACAGGACTGCGTTTTTTTACCGTATATGGTCCTTGGGGTCGCCCCGATATGGCACTATTTAAGTTCACTAAGGCGATCTTAGCAGGTGAAAAGATTCCAGTGTTCAATTATGGTAAGCACCGCAGAGATTTCACATATGTTGATGATATTGTTGAGGGTGTAATTCGTGTTTTAGATAGGCCAGCAATGTCAAACCCTAATTGGCAAGGCTCGCAGCCAGATTCGGCTTCTTCAAAGGCCCCATGGCGTATATACAATATTGGTAATAATTCACCCGTAGAGTTGATGGATTATATTGAAGCGTTGGAAGAGGCGTTGGGTATTAAAGCAGATAAAGAATTACTGCCTCTTCAGCCAGGAGATGTGCCAGATACCTTCGCAGATATGAATGATTTAGTAGCAGAGTTTGGCTATAAGCCCAAGATGGAAGTTAAGCATGGTGTGGCTAATTTTGTAGCGTGGTATAAACAATATCATTCCTTATGAAAGCCAAAAAAATAGCCGTTATTGGTCTTGGATATGTGGGTCTCCCGCTTGCTGTTGAATTTGGGAAAAAACGAGAAGTTATTGGTTTTGATATAAATCAAGAAAGAATTACTCAGTTAAAGGTTGGCAATGACTCTACACTTGAGATAACGATTCAAGAACTCAAAGACTCAACTAAACTCAGTTACACAACTAATATTGATGATATCAAAGACTGTGAATTCTATATTGTTACTGTTCCAACGCCAATTGATAAAAATAAAATGCCTGATTTAATACCACTTGAAAAAGCAAGTGAGACAGTTGGTAAAGTGCTTAAAAAGGGCGATATTGTTATTTATGAATCTACAGTTTATCCCGGTGCTACAGAAGAAATATGTGTGCCTATTCTAGAACAGTATTCTGGCCTAAAGTTTAATCAGAGTTTTTACTGTGGTTACTCACCAGAACGTATTAATCCAGGAGATAAAGAACATCGAGTGACAACAATTAAGAAGGTTACGTCAGGTTCAACAGTGATAGTGGCAAATATTGTTGATGAACTTTATCAAGAAATTATTGTAGCTGGAACACATAAGGCAAGCAGTATTAAGGTGGCAGAGGCTGCTAAAGTCATCGAAAATACCCAAAGAGATGTCAATATTGCTCTTATAAACGAACTCGCCTTAATCTTTAATAGGCTAAATATCGATACCGAAGAGGTATTAAAAGCGGCGGAGTCAAAATGGAACTTTTTACCATTCAGGCCAGGTCTTGTAGGTGGGCACTGTATCGGGGTTGATCCATATTACCTTACTCATAAAGCCATTGAAGTGGGTTACAACCCAGAAATGATTCTTGCAGGGCGAAGACTCAACGACAATATGGGTATTTATATTGCGGATCAGGTTTCCAAACTAATGATCAAAAAACGCATTCATGTAGCTGACGCAAATGTATTGATTATGGGTTTAACTTTTAAAGAAAATTGTCCAGATTTGCGAAATACTCGTGTGATTGACCTAGTTTCTGAATTTGAGAA
>Ga0209482_1002456_pt1 | contig 11523 bp, 12 predicted proteins | sample CoawatmetaG10DNA_FD_187512 | JGI IMG/M metagenome (GOLD analysis project Ga0209482, IMG submission 187512) | Marine microbial communities from the West Antarctic Peninsula - Coastal water metaG104-DNA (SPAdes) (version 2) | ecosystem: Environmental > Aquatic > Marine > Coastal ...
GATCTCTAATATGACCATAACTTGCTAATACAATATAATCATCACCTAGATATTTATTGATAGTTTTTGCTTTAGCTGGACTTTCTACGACTACAAGATTCATTACTAAACAAATTACTTAAAAGACCTAGATAGTCAAATCAATAAATTTTAGTCTTGGTTTCTTCTTTGTTTTTCAATCGTTTGACGTTTTCTCTATGTGTATAGAATATAAGTACAAACATTATTATGAAAAAAATTGAATTATAATTTTCAAAAATTATTAAATAAATTGGAACTATTAAACTACCAACAAGTGATGAAAGTGATGAGTATTTTGAAATAAAGAATGTAACTGTCCAACTAACAACAAATACCAAACCCAAAATTATATTTATTGAAAATAATATTCCAACATATGTTGCAACACCCTTACCCCCTTTAAACTTGAGCCATATAGGGAAAACGTGACCCAAGAACGCACTTAATGATGCAATAAAGATATAATCGGGATAATTAAATTTTACATATAAAACAGGCAATACAGCTTTTGTTATATCTAGTAATAAAGTTGTGTAGCCTAACGTTTTATTACCCGTTCTAAGAGCATTCGTAGCCCCAATGTTTCCTGAGCCAATAGCTCTTATATCTTTTTTTAAAAATATTTTTGTAAGTATAAAACCAAAAGGTACTGATCCTAATAAATATGAGCTTAATGCAACAATTAAATATTCCATTATTATAACTTAAATAATTCTTCACCTTTTACAAATGTATTAGTGACTTTACCTTGGAGTTTCTTGTCTTCAATGGAGGTATTTTTTGATTTGGAAATAAGTTTATCTTTTTTAACAACCCATGGCTTATCAATATCTACAATGCAAAAATCTGCTTCATTACCTACTGAAAGATTACCCTTATCAATTTTTAAGATCTTAGCAGGGTTTGATGTTAAAGCTTTAATTATAGTTTCTAATTTAACAGAGCCATTGTGATATAACTCTAGACTTAGTGATAAAAGCGTTTCTATTCCAGAGGCTCCTGTAGATGCTTGTGCAAACGTCAATCTTTTTTGTTCTTCATCTTCTGGTTTGTGATCAGATACAATAACATCTATTGTTTCATCCTTTATTCCTTGCACTAGAGCAATTCTATCTTCTTCAGTTCTTAATGGGGGTGATAATTTTAAGAAAGTTCTGAAATCTCCTATATCATTTTCATTTAATGAAAGATTATTTATGGAGACACCTGTCGTAAATTTAACTTTATTTTTTCTTTCCTTAATAATTTCAACTGATTTTGCAGCTGAAATCTGTGATATGTGATATCTACATTTAATATTTTCAAGCAAGGTTAAATCTCTTTCAATAATTATTCTTTCAGCAACAGCAGGTATTCCAAATAATCCGAGTTTAGTTGCAATAATTCCAGAATTAATCATTCCATTTTTAGATAAATCATAATCTTCAGCGTGTTGCATGATTAATGTGCCTAAATCTTTAGCTGAATTCATTATACGAGACATTAATCTAGTATTTTGAATTGTTTTAACTCCATCAGTAAACCCAATTATTCCTCTACTTTGAAGTAGACCAAATTCAGTCATACTAGTTCCTTCAATATTTTTTGTAAGAGCGGCACTTGGAAAAACATTAATTTTAGATTTATCTCTTCCACGTCTTTTTAAAAAATCTACTATTGAAACGTTATCTATTATTGGATCTGTATTAGGCATAGTAACAACTGAAGTAACACCCCCTGCAAGAGCTGCATTACTTAGAGTTCTAAAATTTTCTTTATATTCGTAACCAGGCTCACCCGCAAAGACACGCATATCAACAAGACCTGGAAATATATGTTTACCTTTTAGATCTATTACTTTTTCTCTTGATGGTATGTTATTAGTATTTACTTTTTTACCAATAGCTTCAATTAAACCATCTTCTCCAATAATTAATCCACCCCTCTCATTGATAGAGTTATGAGGGTCAATTATATTCGCATTTATAAAGTATTGTTTTTTCATTTATTCGCAAAATATTTTTAAACAAGCCATTCTTACTGCAACACCTAGTTCTACCTGTTCTTTAATTACGCTTCTGTTAATGTCATCTGCTAATTTTGTGTCAATTTCGATCCCTCTATTCATAGGGCCTGGATGCATAATTAAAGCATCATCTTTTGCATGAGCAAGTTTATCCGGTGTTAGTCCATAATATTCATAGTATTCTCTATTAGAAGATAAAAAAGAACTAGTCATTCTTTCATTTTGCAACCTTAGCATCATTACAATATCACAATCTTTCAGACCTTTTTTCATATCTGTAAATGTATTAACACCAAACTTTTCTATTTCTTTTGGCATTAAGTTTGATGGTGCAATAATGTTAACTTCTGCACCCAACATATTTAGAAGATAAATATTTGATCTTGCAACACGTGAATGAGTTATGTCACCACAAATCGCAACTCTTAAACCTTCAATTTTCTTTTTACGATTTATAATTGTTAAAGCGTCTAATAAAGCTTGAGTAGGGTGTTCACGGCTTCCATCACCAGCATTAAGTACTGCACAATTTACTTTTTGAGATAAAAGATTACATGCACCTGAATCCTGGTGTCTAATCACAATTATATCTGGATGCATTGCATTTAAAGTCATTGCGGTATCTATTAGTGTTTCACCTTTCTTAATAGCTGAATTTGCCATGTTCATTGACATAACATCCGCACCTAATCTTTTTCCAGCTAATTCAAATGAACTTTGTGTTCTTGTTGAAGGTTCAAAAAACAAATTAATTTGAGTTTTACCACTTAAAACATTTAGTCTTTTGTTTTTACTTTGATTTAATTTAATGAAACTTTTAGCTTCTTCTAAAATGAAATTAACATCGTTAATTGATAAATCTTGGATACCTAGGAGGTGTTTTTGGGAAATTCTAATAGCTTTATTTATTTTGGTTGCCATTAAAATTAACTCTATAACTATTAACCATCACTATGGCAAGTATTAATTATTTAAAAAGTCTATTGCCCCTTGCAAAATAAAGGCTGCAGCATTTTGATCAATTGTTTTAACTCTTTTTGAAACATTAACGTCTAATAAACTTGATAAATTAAATGCACCAACTGTTGAAAGTCTCTCATCCCATAATATTACAGGAAGGTCTATAGATTTTGATATATTTGATGCAACATCATTAACAGATTGAGCAGATCTACCGAGACTACCATCCATATTAACCGGGTTTCCGACAATTATTCCACCAATATTATTATCTTTAATTATTATCTTAAGTTCATCAATTAGTTCGTTAGTGTTGGTTTTGTTTATGGTTTTAAAGGGTGTGGCTATAGATTGTCTTTCATCACAAATTGAGACACCAATTCTTTTAGATCCTAAATCTAATCCAATAAATCTCACTTTATTTGAGTGTGTTATTTTAAAATCTTCAATTGTGATCATATTGTATATTTTATACTTAAGTGATAGTTTGCTGACATATTTAATTACCACATGACAATTGATCTTAAAACAATAAAGCATATTTCTAAATTATCAAGAATCTCAGTTGATGATGCAAAAGCTGATAAATTAGCTGGAGATCTTAACTCTATATTTGATTTTATTGAAAAATTGAATGAACTCAATACTGACAATGTTGAGCCTTTAACCTCTGTTGCAGAGACCACATTAAAATTAAGAGCCGATGAGGTTAAAAGTGAAAATATAAGAGATCAAATATTAAAAAACTCACCAGAGGAAAATGAAGATTTTTTTGTAGTACCAAGGGTTGTTGAATAATGTCAGATATCACATCACTCACTTTAACTGAATTAGTTAAAAATATTAAAGATAAAAAAATTTCTTCTGAAGAAACTACCAAAGCTTTTATTGATAGAGGAAAAAAGTCTAGAGATTTAAATGCTTACATAACTGAAGATTTTTCTAACGCACTTTTGAAAGCTAAAAGTTTTGATCAAAAACCTAATTTTGATTTAAAACTTCCGGGCGTTCCAATGGCAGTTAAAGATTTATTTTGCACAAAAGATGTAAAAACTACAGCAGGTAGTAAAATTTTAAATAATTTTATTCCACCATACGAGTCTACTGTTACTCAAAATATTTGGAATGAAGGTGCAATATTACTTGGTAAGTTAAATTGTGATGAATTTGCAATGGGTTCATCTAATGAAACTAGTTTTTTTGGAAATGTACAAAGTCCAATAGATAAAGGTTTGGTACCAGGTGGCTCTTCAGGAGGCTCTGCATCAGCTCTAGCAGCCAATTTAACACCCATTACAATTGGAACTGATACAGGTGGCTCAATTAGACAACCTGCTTCATTTACAGGTACTGTTGGATTAAAACCAACTTATGGAAGTTGCTCAAGATACGGAATTGTTGCTTTTGCTTCTTCATTAGATCAAGCAGGGCCAATGTCTAAAGATGTAAAAGATTGTGCATTGCTTCAGGAAATAATTAGCACTTATGATGAAAAAGATTCAACTTCAATAGATTTTAAAAGAAATGAATACAGTAAAGAGTTAACAAACAATATTAAAGGTAAGAAAATTGGAATTCCAAAAGAATATAGAGTTGATGGAATGCCAACAGAGATAGAAGATTTATGGACTAAGGGAATTGAGTATGCAAAAGATTGTGGGGCTGAAATTATAGAAATTTCATTACCTCATACAAATTATGCTCTACCTACTTATTATATAGTAGCTCCTGCTGAAGCTTCTTCAAACTTAGCAAGATATGATGGTGTTAAGTATGGTTTTAGATCTAAAGGTGAAAACCTTATTGATATGTATGAAAAAACAAGATCTGAAGGTTTTGGTAGTGAAGTTCAAAGAAGAATAATGATTGGTACATATGTTTTGTCCTCTGGTTATTATGATGCTTATTATCTAAAGGCACAAAAAGTTAGAAAATTAATTAAAAATGATTTTGATGAAGCTTACAAAAAAGTTGATGCAATTTTAACTCCATCAACACCAAGTGCTGCTTTTAAAATTGGTGAAAAAACTAATGACCCAGTTTCAATGTATTTAAATGATATATTTACAGTTCCAGTAAATTTAGCTGGATTACCTGCGATTTCTATTCCAGCTGGTGTAGATGTTAAGGGTTATCCATTGGGACTTCAAATTATTGGAAAAGCTTTTGATGAACAAAATATTTTAAATATTGCTTATGCAATGGAAGAAAAAATTGAATTTAAAAATAAAATTACTGACTGGTGGATTAAATAAATGACAAAAGATAGTTCAGAATATTTAATCGAAAGATATAATAATGTTTATGAAGTAGTAATTGGTCTTGAGGTCCATGCACAAGTTACATCAAACTCAAAATTATTTTCATCTTCATCAACAACTTTTGGTGCAGAACCTAATACTCAAGTTAGTTTGGTCGATGCTGCTTTTCCTGGAATGCTTCCAGTAATTAATGAGTATTGTGTAAAACAAGCAATCAAAACTGGTATAGGTTTAAAAGCACAAATAAATAAAAGATCTGTGTTTGATAGAAAAAACTATTTTTATGCAGACCTTCCTCAAGGTTATCAAATTTCACAATTTAAATTTCCAATAGTAGGAGAGGGTACTGTTATACTTGATATGGAAAACGGCCCTAAAGAAGTTGGTATTGAAAGATTACATTTAGAGCAAGATGCTGGAAAAAGTATTCATGATATGGATCCACAAAATACATTAGTTGATTTAAATAGATCGGGTGTAGCTTTAATGGAAATTGTTAGTAAACCTGACATGAGAACTCCTGATGAAGTCAGCGCTTATGTAAAAAAACTTAGATCTATTATGAGATATTTAGGAACTTGTGATGGGAATATGCAAGAAGGTTCTTTAAGAGCAGATGTCAATATTTCAGTTCGTATTAAGGGTTCTGATGTACTTGGAACACGTTGTGAGATTAAAAACGTAAACTCAATTAAATTTATGCAAATGGCTATTGATTATGAAGCTAATAGACAAGTTGATTTAATTGAAGAGGGTAAAACGATTGACCAAGAAACAAGATTGTTTGATACTAAAAAAAATGAAACAAGATCAATGAGGTCAAAAGAGGATGCTCATGATTATAGATATTTCCCAGATCCAGATTTATTGCCATTAGAGGTAACAGACGAGTTCATTGAAAAACTTAAATTAGATATTCCAGAACTACCAGACGAAAAAAAGAAAAGATTTATTGATAAATTTAAAGTGTCTCCTTATGAAGCAACAATTTTAGTATCAGATATTGATACGGCAAAATATTTTGAAGAGGTAGTTGCAAAGATGGGTAAGAACTTAGATATAAAGTTAGCCGTTAACTGGATTACAGGTGAATTGTTTGCTGTTTTAAACAATAAAAATTTAGAAATATCTGAAAGTCCAATAAGTGCAAAAAATTTAGCAAAATTAATAAATCTGATTAAGAATGGAACAATTTCAGGAAAAATAGCCAAAACAATATTTGAATTAATGATGGATGGAGACAAAGATCCTCAAATAATTGTTGAAGAAAAGAGTTTAAAACAAGAAAGTAACCCTAAAGCATTAGAAGCTTTAATTGATAAAATAATCAACGATAATAGAGAAAAAGCTATTGAATACAAACAAGGAAAAGAAAAACTTTTTGGTTTCTTTGTTGGACAAGCCATGAAAGCTTCAAGTGGCAAAGCTAACCCTCAATTAATTAATGAGATATTAAAGAAGAAACTTTAATGCCATGGGTAAGAACCTTGAAATTACTGAAAAACTTCAAAAATATATAGATAATTTTAGTTTAAAGCTAAACCCAGTTCAGCAAGAAATAATTGATTATAATAATACACTTGGTGACGTTAAGAGAATGCAAGTAGCTACATCCCAATGTCATTTTCTACATTTAATCATCAAAATTTCTAATATTAGAAATGTACTGGAGATTGGAACCTTTACCGGTTTAAGTGCATTATCAATATCCTTAGCATTACCCGATGATGGTAAACTTGTAGTACTAGATAAGAATGAAGAGACTAATAGAGTTGCAATAAATTTTTTTAAAAAAGCCAATCAAGATCATAAAATTAAGACAATAATAAAACCAGCTCTTAAAAGTTTAGAAGAATTAAAAAATGATAAATTTGATATGATTTTTATTGATGCGGATAAAATGAGTTACAAAGAATATTATGAAAGATCATTAAAATTATTAGATAAAAATGGCTTAGTTATTATCGATAATGTTTTGTGGCATGGTGAAGTTGCTGATGAGGATAATTTAGATAAATATACAATAAATATCAGAGATTTTAATTCTCATGTTGCAAACGATAAAAGAGTGGAACAAATTATAGTACCCTTAGGTGACGGCATGACCGTTTGTAGACTTTTATAATGTTTGAAATATTTGGTTTTTATAAATTTAAAAAACTTAACACATTAAAAAAAATTAAAATTTTACTTCAGGATTTTTTAGTTAAGAAGAATATTAGAGGAACTGTTATTATTGCTAGTGAGGGTATTAATGCAACAATATCTGGTAAACCTTTAGATCTTAAAGCAGCAATCACTGAGATTAGAAAAATATTAGACTTTAAAAAGTTTGATAGTGAAAATTTCTCTAAATGTAAATTTCAACCATTTCACAAAGTTAAAGTTAAAATTAAAAAAGAAATTGTTCCAATGGGGCTTACTTTATCCTCAAAAAATAAAAAAGGTAACCATGTAGATCCAAAAAAATGGAATAAACTTATTGCTGACGAAGAAACATTGGTACTAGATTCAAGAAAACCATTTGAATATGAGGTTGGTACTTTTAAAAAATCAGTTAACCCTGACGTAGTGAATTTTAGAGAATTTCCAAAATATCTAAATAAACTTGATAAGAAAAAATCCATTGCTATGTTTTGCACAGGTGGAATTAGATGTGAAAAAGCTTCTGTTTTTTTAGAGAAAAAAGGTTTTAAAAATGTTTTTCAATTAAAAGGTGGAATTCTTAATTACTTAAAAAATGTCAAACAAAATGAGAGTTTATGGAGTGGTGAATGCTTTGTTTTTGATAACAGAATCAGTGTTAAACATGGGTTAATAACCGGCACTTATTCAATATGTAGTGGTTGCAGAAAGCCTGTTTCACCTAAGGATAAGAAATCTAACAAATATGAAGAAGGTGTTTCATGCACTAATTGTCATGATAATTTAACAGAAGTTCAAAAGGGTAGGTTCCGCATGAGACAAAAACAGATAACCCTTGCTAAAAAGAGTGGATCAAAGCATATATTTCAAAAAGAATTCAAATAGGAATATTAATTGTCTAAAGCATTAAAATTAACCAAAGATCCCATTTGGGAACTACTTAGAAAAGTAACAATCCCCGCAAGTGTAGGTTCATTATTTCAAACATTTTATAATCTAGTTGATACTTGGTTTGCTGGTAGAATTTCTGCTGAAGCTATAGGTGCAATCGCTAAATCATTTCCTATATATTTTGTAATAATTGCTGTTGGGGTTGGTATTGGTGCTGCAACAAACTCATGCATTGGTAATTTATTAGGTGCAAAACAAGATAATAAAGCATCATTGTTAATCGCTCAATCTGTAATCTTTGCACTGATTATTTCTGTTGTTGTCACCTTGTTTGGATTAAATGCATCTAATTTTCTTTTAACAGTAATGGGCTCTGATGCAGCTAGTATAGCTTTAACAAGAGAATATTTAGATATAATTTTTTATGGTACTTTCATTGTAATGATTCAAATCTCTTTAAATGGAGCCTTGAATGCTCAAGGAGATACTAAAAGTTATAGAAATGTTTTAATATTTAGCTTCTTTTTAAACATATTTTTAAATCCATTATTTATCTGGGGATACGGAATTGTTCCAGCTTATGGTATAGGTGGTCTTGCTATAGCAACTGTAATTGCACAGTCCGTGGGTACTTTTTATTTAGCATATAAAATCTACGCATGTAAATTGAGAAAGTATTTATCAATTAAATGCTTTATTCCTAAATTAATATTATTAAAAGAATTGTTCACTCAAGCGTTACCTATTATGATTAGCATGTTGTTTATTGGTGTAGGTATTTTTAATATTTTATATTTTATTGGTCAATTTGGTGATCTTGCAACAGCTGGTTATGGTGCAGCCTTAAGAGTAGAGCAAGTTTTTTTATTACCAGTTATTGGATTGAACACTGCAGTACTTTCTATTGGTGGGCAAAATTTTGGTGCTAAGAATTATGATCGTATAAGAGAATTGTATTCTAAAGCTCTATTATTCGGATCATCTTTTATGGCTGTAGCAGGTGTTATATTATTTTTTGGTGCAGAGTTTTTTGTATCTCAATTTACAGATAACCAAGAAGCTATATTTCATGGTGCTATATATTTAAGAATAGCTGCATTAATTGCGCCTGTTTACCCTGTGTTTTTTATAACTACAGCTGTATTTCAAGCTGTTAAGAAACCTATCTATAGTCTTTATTTAAGTGTTTTAAGGTTATCAGCTTTACCTTTTTTGTCTCTTTGGTATGTAATTAATATCAGAGGTGGGGATTACTCAGATATATTCTACACTATAATGGCAACCAATTGGTTTATAGGTATTGTAGTAATTATATTCATTGGATATTTTTTAAATAATGTTTTTAAACAAAAAAAAAATCATTTTAGTTATTAGTGTTTCTTCACTAATATTTTTCTTAATTTTTAATCAAGTCAAATCACAAGATCTTAGAGTTGTAGATGGTGACACAATTCATCTTAATGGAGAAAAAATTAGATTTACTGGAATAGATACACCTGAATTAAAACAAACTTGTCTTAAAGAAGGTTCAAAAGACCCTTGTGGAGTTACAGCAAAGCAAATTCTCATTGATAAAATTGGAAATAATAATGTTGAATGTATTAGTGAAGGAAAAGATCAATACAAAAGAACATTAGCTGAATGTTTTGTAAATAATGAAAGTCTATCGAGTTATTTAGTTAGAAGTGGCTATGCATTTGCTTACAGAAGATATTCAAAAAAGTTTGTACTAGATGAGGATTACGCAAGAATCAATAAAATTGGCATGTGGTCTGTGGAGTTTGATTATCCTTGGGATTATAGAAAATCTAAGAAAAATTAAAAACACTAAAATTGGAAGATTTACATGGCATTCCTTGATTACTTATAAAAATTTTAGTTTACAAATTTTATTATTGCTCTTATTGATATGGTATTCTTAATTTATAATGATAATTTTAAAAAACTTTCAAACAAATAATATTTGCTATTTATGAACAAGACTAATCTAAAGATAAAAAATAAATAAATGCTTGTATTGATTATGAACACCTTAAAATGAAAAAACTTTTTATAAAAATATTTTCACGAATAATACCAGTTAAGACTCTTGCTATGCTTGAATTGATTTTCCAAAAAAGTTTAGGTAAAGGTATCTCTTTGAGTTTAGTAAATGAAATTAATTTAGTAAGAAAATTTTTAAAAGAAGATGTTGATGTGATTTTTGACATTGGTGCTAATTATGGAAATTATACTGATGAACTTTTAAAGCATTACCCAAAAGCTAAATATTTTTTATTTGAACCTGGAAAGGTGCCATATCAGCATCTTTTAAATAAATTTAAAGATTATCCTAATATTAAAATTTTTAATAATGCTGTATCTGATAAAAATTCAACACAACCTCTCCATTATGATAAAAAAGGTTCAGGATTAGCATCTTTAACTAAAAGAAAACTTGATCATTTTGATATTAAATTTGATGAATTTGAAGAAGTTGAATTAATTTCATTAAATACCCTGTTCAAAGATAATTTTGATAACACTTCTTTTAAAGTGAACTTTTGTAAGATTGATATTGAAGGTCACGAATTGACTGTCCTTCAATCTATAAAAAAAAATTATGAAAAATTTAGTCTAATCCAATTTGAATTTGGAGGTTGCAATATAGATAGTAGAACTTATTTCCAAGATTTCTGGTACCTGTTAAAAGATAATTTTGATATTTATAGAATTGGCCCATCTGGTCCAATTTTAATAGAAAAATATAGAGAAATAGATGAGTCATTTGTTATGACTAATTATTTAGCAGTTAATAAAAATTAATTTTTAATTAATAGTTTTTTTTACTAAGCTCCATTAATCTCTTATTTGATAGTTTTGAATAGTCTTTCGCCCAAAGGACTGATTGGGTCTTGAGGTGTTGGCTCAATTTTAGTTTTTTCTTCAACGATACTTAATAGCTTTTTAGCAAGTCCTTTACGCCTGAAGATTGGATTTACAAAAATATACTCAATTTCTGCCTCTTCATTATATCTAACAAAACCAATTGTAGTATTGATATTTTTGAATGTGACCACACCATCACTAAACGAAATATCATAGTTTGTGTTATTTAATTCATTCATTAGTTATTTCCATCTTTCTTAAGTTTTTTTTCTAATTTTCTTACAAAGAAAGAAACAATTAATATTAAGATTAAATATTCTAGAATTAAGAATGTATAAATCTCAAGAGGTCTATATGTTGAAACAACTAGTT
>Ga0209482_1002461_pt1 | contig 11514 bp, 9 predicted proteins | sample CoawatmetaG10DNA_FD_187512 | JGI IMG/M metagenome (GOLD analysis project Ga0209482, IMG submission 187512) | Marine microbial communities from the West Antarctic Peninsula - Coastal water metaG104-DNA (SPAdes) (version 2) | ecosystem: Environmental > Aquatic > Marine > Coastal ...
GATTCATACAATAGTAGAAAAATTCGTTTGTTCTCTTTTTTTCATAACCACAATGTAAAAGTATATTTAACTTGGAATAGAGTTGGCAATCATCATATGGTCGCTGCAGATGCACTTAATGATAATAACGGGATTTCAGTATATTGGCCACTATCTTTTGATGGCTATAGACAAGTTGATATTCAAGTTTGCATGGATGTTATTTTTAGCTATTCAAAATTTGGCTCAGATATAGAAAAACAAAGTAACTCAAAATTTAAGTATAATATTATTCTTGGCTATCCAAAAGATTACGCTGGAGATTTATTAAAAGCTGAGGCTAACAAATTACGTAAAAAGCTTCAATCGAATGGCGCTAAAAAAATAATATTTGCTATTGATGAAAATTCTGTTGATGATTCCAGATGGCATACTGGACATGAGCTCCAACAGGAAAATTATAGCTACATATTAGAAAAAGTAATGTCTACTTCATGGTTGGGCGTAATATTTAAACCCAAAAATTCAAAAAATTTAAGAGAGCGGTTAGGTGCTGTTTCATTACTACTATCAAAGGCAGAGCAAACGGGACGATGCTTTGTTTATGAAGATACTGGCCGTTTTACCACAAGTGCTCCTCCTGTTCTTGCAGGCCTTAGCGCTGATATTGCTATACATGGCCATCTTTGTGCAGGTACAGCTGGATTAGAATGCGCATTGCAAGGTATACCAACACTTTTAATAGATAGAGAAGGAGCTTATCATAGTAAATTATCTGAGTTACCTGAAGGTAAGGTTGTCTTTAAAAATTGGCAGGTAACTATTGATGCTGTTATTGAACATTTTTCTTCACCAAAAGGCATCCCAGGTTTTGGTGATTGGTCATCAATAATTGATGACTTGGATCCATTTAGAGATGGTAAAGCTGCATATCGAATGGGAACATATCTAAACTGGCTAATTCAAGGATATGAAAAAGGCTTATCGAAAGAAGTTGTTATGGAAAATGCAGCTGAAAGATATAGGGATAAATGGGGAGATGATAAAGTTTTAACTGAGTGATACTTTGTCATTTTATGTAAAATCAAGTTCTAAGATATAGTCACTTCTCAGAATTATGGGTGGGCTTAATATTTAATAATAACCAAAAAATCATTGTTATGCAGAAATCTTCTCTAATATTACTTGATTGCACTTTACGTGATGGTGGATACTATAATTCATGGGATTTTAGTACTGAACTAATCAATGATTATCTTCAAGTTATGTCATCAATATCTACAAATTATGTAGAGTTAGGTTTTCGTATGTTTGATACTGAAGATTTTAGAGGTGCATGTGCATATACAACTGATCATTTTATTAATCATCTCACTATACCTGATGGACTTAAAATTGGCGTAATGGTAGATGCTAGTGAAATTGAAAGTTATAAAGAAGGGCGGGTTCTGGCTTTATCAAAGCTATTTATAAATGCTTCTAAATCACCAGTTTCTTTAGTGCGTATTGCGACTCACTATAGCCAGTTTAATGAGGCCTTATTAAGTTGTAGATGGCTTAAGGAAAAAGGATATGAAGTTGGTATAAACTTAATGCAGATTGCTAGTTGTAGTGAAAAAGAGATAGAAATTTTTGCGCATGCTGTTGATTCAAAATTTGTTGATGTGCTTTACTTTGCAGATAGTATGGGGAGTATGCATCCGGATAAAGTATCAAAAATTATTACCTCCTTACGCAAAGGTTGGGATGGGCCAATAGGTATACATACGCATGATAATATGGGCCAGGCTCTAGCAAACTCTATTAAAGCTATTGATGATGGAGTAACTTGGGTTGATAGTACTATAACTGGAATGGGGCGAGGTGCTGGAAACGTTCAAACTGAGTATCTTGTGATTGAACTTGCAGAGCGAAGAAAAATACCACTTAATATTATTTCTTTACTTTCTATAATAGATAAGTATTTTAAACCATTGAAGTTGGAATATGGTTGGGGGGTAAATACATATTATTTCCTTGCAGGAAAGAATGGGATTCACCCCTCATTTGTTCAAAAAATGCTTTCAGATTCAAGATATGATCATGAAGATTTGATTGCAGTGCTTGAGCATTTGCGCACTCATGGAGGGAAAAAATTTAGCATTCAAGCAATTGAATTTGCCCGTAATTTCTATAAGGGTGAGCCTCTCGGTAATTGGAGTCCAGTTGATTTAATAGAAGGTAGAGAGGTTTTGATATTAGGTGCAGGTCCAAGTGCTAAATTACATAGGTATGCTTTAGAAGAATACATAGCTGTAAAAAGACCAATAGTAATCGCATTAAATGCTCAAGTTACAGTTAGAGAAGAATTAATTGATCTTCGTGCTGCAAGCCATCCAATTAGATTGTTAGCTGATTATCAGCTCCATCTTTCTCATCCACAGCCATTGGTGGCTCCAGCTTCCTTGCTGCCTGAATCATTGAGAATATCTCTTAAAGGTAAGGAGTTATTGGATTTTAGTGTAGCAATAGAGAAGGATACTTTTTCTTTTGAAAAGAGTCATTGTGTTTTGCCATCATCATTAGTAATCGGCTATGCCTTAGCAATTGCAACAAGTGGCCATACTAGTCGTATTTTATTGGCTGGGTTTGATGGGTACCCTTCAGATGATCCTCGTGCTTCTGAAATGGAAGCATTGCTATCAGGATATCAGCAGACTCCGGATTCTGCATCGCTATTAGCTGTCACTCCAAGTAGATATAATATCCCTATAACTTCAATTTATGCTATGTTATGAGAAACCTTAAATATGCCTTAATTATACCTGCAAGGTACGCTTCTACAAGATTTGAAGGGAAGCCACTGGTTAATATATCCGGTATCCCTATGATTATTAGAACATATTCTCAGTGTATTAAAGCCTGCCCTCCTGAAAACGTATTTGTAGCTTGTGACGATGAAAGAATTAAAAGCGCATGTGAAGAGTTTGGAATTAATGTAATTATGACTTCTAAAGGTTGCTTAACAGGTACTGATCGTATTGCAGAATGTGTAAAACATGTTGATGCTGATACTTATATTAATGTTCAAGGTGATGAACCTATATTTAATCCATCTGACATAGATATTATTATTAAAAATGCAATAAAGTATCCTTCTGAAATTCTAAATGGTTTCTGTGAGATTGGTGATGAAAGGTTATTTAGAAGTCGAAGTATTCCAAAAGTTGTCATGCGTGAAGATGGTCGCTTATTGTATATGTCTCGAGCAGCAATTCCAACAAATAAGCAACATGATTTTATTAAATCATGGCGACAAATCTGTGTATATGCATTCCCTAAAAATGCATTAAAAGATTTCTCTAGTCAAAAAAATAAAACGCCATTAGAAAATATTGAAGATATAGAAATTCTTAGGTTTCTCGAGATTGGTTGGGATGTTCGAATGGTGGAGCTTTCTTCAGATTCTATCTCTGTTGACTTACCTGAGCATCTAGAGCTTGTTGAGGATGCCATTAAACAGCGAGGGCTTTAAAATTAGGGATATCAGAGAATATGCGACATTAGTATTTGATTGTGACGGCGTTGTGCTAGATTCTAATAAAGTTAAGACTGATGCGTTTTATAAGTCTGCGTTGCCTTATGGAGAAAAATTAGCAAATGAGTTAGTTAGATACCACAAAGAAAATGGCGGAGTATCCAGGTATATAAAGTTTGAGTATTTTTTAGACTCTATTCTTGGGGTGTCGATCAAACAACACATGTTAAATGAGTTACTGAAAAGCTATTCAGAAAATGTTTATGATGGGTTAAGATCTTGCCAAGTTAACTCAGGACTTAAAAAGCTTCGAAACTATACCAATAGTCGTTGGATGATTGCCTCAGGAGGTGACCAATCTGAATTAAATGAGATTTTTTTGTTAAGAAATATATATGATTACTTTGATGGTGGAATTTTTGGGAGTCCAGATACAAAAGACACAATACTTTCCCGTGAATTAAATAATGGTAATATTAAATTACCCGCCTTATTTTTAGGAGATAGCCAGTATGATTACCAATCTTCTATTGACGCAAAAATCGATTTTGTTTTTCTATCTGATTGGACTGAATTCAAAAATTGGAATGATTATTGTAATAAGCATAAATTAAATGTTTTTGGAAGCCTATCTTCACTAATTCTTTTAGATTCTTGACATATGACTTTGAGTGAGAAAATTTCTTCATCAGAAAAAATAAATAATATCTAAATTAAATAATTCATATCTAGTTATCAAATGAAAAAATCTTTAGATCTAAGCTTTAATGGTAAATTAGAATCGAGGGTAAATAGTCTTTTCAATACAATTTCGTATAATAAGCGAAGCGATTTTAATGAATTTGTATCAAATATATCTATAAATCATATTAACTCACTAGATTGGTGGGTTCAAGGGCCGGCAAGTAGAAATACTTATGCCAGCCCCTTATTTCATTATTATTGTTGTTTGCATTTATTACGTCATTTGATTGATAAAGGTCGGTTTGAATTTGAAGATATTACAATTGATTCAGTAATTATGCGTGATATTATTAAAACTTTATTAACCGACTCAAATATTGAAGGATGCAGTGTTTCATCTGGATTAAAAATCCAACAGCGTATAAAAATTAAAGTTAAAAAAAAATTATTAATTTATGTTTTATTTATTAGAAAGTTATATCAGTTTTTTGTTGCAAGAATTACTAACATAAATAATAGACAAAGTATTCCATCAAGGCCGTTAGTGCTTATTGATACTTTTGTGATGCCAGACTATATCGAAGATGATAGATGGTATGGAACACTATGGACTAACCTTACGAAAAAGCAACAAGAAGAAACATATTTTGTACCAACTTTTGTACTTACCCCCATAGTCAGAATGCATTCAACCTATGCTAAAGTTCGGTCCAATATTCGCAATTATATTTTAAAGGAAGATTATCTAAAATTTAGTGATTTACTTTATGCATTTGGCCATAAGAAAAGAATACTACAACTTGATATAGGACCAGTAAATGTTATGGGGTATGAATTTTCAGGCCTAGTAAAAGAAGAATTAGATAATAATTCTGATTTACTTACAGTGATAGAATCTATATTGATTTATAGGTTTATCAAAAGATTAAAATTAGCATCAATAAATATAAAGTTATCGATTGATTGGTTTGAGGGGCAGGTTATAGATAAGGCCTGGAACATGGGTTTTAAGAGTTTTTTCCCTGGAGTAAAGACTTTAGGATACAGGGCCACTGAAGGTTTCACATTTTATCTTTGCTCATATCCTATTCCTATAGAAAAAAAAGCCGGCGTCATTCCGGATATCATCGCAGTTCAGGGTAAGGGTATGCTTAATACAGTAAATGAATTTATGCCTGGTTTAGATACAATTGTAATACCATCATTTAAATCAAGTTATGTTTGGGACTTTAAGCGAAAAGAAGCCAAAAATAACCAAAAAATAATTTTAATTTCACTTCCGATATCTATAAAGTCGTCAAAAATTATTATTGAAAAATTGGTAAAGGCATTCAATTCAAATTTATTTAATAATTCTAAGATTACCTTTTTATTTAAATCTCACCCTGCTCAAGAGCTAAAAAAATTAAAATCTGACTTAGTTGATTTTTCTAATTATATTTCATTTACAAAAGAAAAATCATTTGTTAAATTACTTGAGTCAACTAGTTTGTTAATTACAGAGGCTTCCAGCACTTGTCTAGAGGCTATGGCTTGCGGTGTTCCGGTTATTATGATGGAAAATCAGGAAGGATTAATATTTGATTCCATTCCAAGTACTATCTCTGAGAAAATATATCGAAAAGTAAGGACTAAAAATCAGTTAATTCAAGCAATTAAATATTTTATTTTTTTAGATATAAATGATGTTAATCAATTAGAGCTGGAAGGTAAAAAAGTTAGAAAGAACTATTTTGAGCCAATTACTAAAAATGGGATTAATCGTTTTTTTAAGTCAGATATTTAATTTAAGGAATAAAATGCAAAAAATTTATATGGCAGGTGTTGGGGGGATGTTGGGAGAGGCTTTTTATGCACAATTTAAAAATGAATATGTTTTGAAGTGTTCAGATATTGATGTGAATGAAGACTGGCTATCATATTTGGATTTTCGTGATGCTGATGCATATAGAAAAGAAGTTGTTGAATTTAACCCTGATTATTTATTTCATATTGGTGCGTATACTGATTTAGAATATTGTGAGCTGCATGAGGAAGATACATATGAAACAAATACCGAATCAGTTAAGCATGCGGTTAGTATTGCAAATGATTTAAAGATTCCGTTATTGTATATTAGCACGGCTGGAATATTTGATGGCGCTAAAGATGTATATGATGAGTCAGATAAACCGAAACCACTTGGGCATTATGGGCGTTCTAAATATTTAGGAGAAGTGTATGTTCAAGAAAATTCAAATAATCATATAATTTGTCGCGCAGGTTGGATGATGGGAGCTGGACAGTTGAAAGATAAAAAGTTTATTCAAAAGTTAATTAAGCAGTTATCGACAGGGAAGAAAATTTTACATATTGTGAATGATAAGCTTGGAACTCCAACCTATACTCACGATTTTGCAAATAATGTCAAATTACTTATTGAAAAAGATCAACATGGTTTGTTTAATATGGTTTGTGGAGGTCTTACAGGTCGTTATGAAGTAGCAGAAGAGATGATTGAATTAATGGGATTGAGAAGTTCAGTCGAAATTAAAGAAGTTTCTTCTGATTTTTTTGCAGAAGAATATTTTGCAGAGAGGCCTGCTTGCGAGCGGTTGGTTAATAAAAGGCTGGATGATCTTGGATTGAATATTATGCGTGATTGGCGAGTTGCTCTAAAAGAGTATTTAAATGATTATTATCCAAAATTGATTGTAAAGTAAAGTAAAGTAAAGTAAATTAATTTATCTGCGACTTATTTTATGAATATAGTTCCAATTATTGAAAAGGTACTTTCATGGATAGAAAAAGATGTTTCTTCTGAGGGACACCAGTTAAATAGTGAAAGGTTAGCCTCTGAAATAAATAAATATTTAATAAATAATAGGAAAGGTAAAGATGGAAAGGAGTTTAATCGTCTAGAATTAAATATTAATAACTCTTTAGGTAAATTTTTACAAGGCGATGAACTCGATATTATTAATGTTAATAAAGTACTTTTAAGTAATGACATCGATTCGATTGTTGATGACTCTAGCTTGTTGTCAATTTATATGCAATTGCAAGAATTGAATGATAATTTTCTAGAATATAGTGAAAATAATCCTGCTTTAAGTCTCAAAATTGAAAATTTACTTAAGAATGCATCATGGATTGGAAATCCAAGAGAAAAAAATAATGCCCATATTGTTTCTAGATTAATTTATTGGGGGTTGAAGATGAAGTTTCTCGATGGGGAATTCGCAGCTTTGAAAATAAAATTATTGGTAGAAGGACTACCTTCAAATAAGTTATTTAATTCAAATGGTATGATATTTGGCTCTTCTTTTCTTCTTCGTTCATTACTTATTCTAGTTAAAGAGGGTCTTGGAGCAGAGTTTATGGACTATACAAAGGATATAAGTGAATTAATGCTTCGAAGATTAGAAATTAAAAAGGAAAGTGTCGTTCTAATGGATGCTAATGGTCGAAATGAAAAATCATCAATACTGGAGCATTTAAGATGCATTAGAGCTGTTCTTGAAGTTTATATAGTATTTGGCGATGTTCGATTTTTAAACGCAGCATTAAAGGCAAATGATAGGATATATCCTTATATTATTAAAATAAAAATTAATATGAAGATGTCTAGTAGAAACCTAAAAAAAATTTTGATATCGTGTAATTATATGAAGTCAATACAAGAGCAAGAAAAAAGATTTTCTTTATTATGTCAAACTTAAGAGTTGCAATCTCAGCGTCGGTAGATAGCAACTTATATTCACTATTAGTAACGCAGGGGTGTATAAACCTAGAAAATGTGGAAATTGTTGGTGTGACTGCACTCAAAACCTTGACGGTTAAGAGGTTAAGGTTTGAATATAGTCGAGTTGGGGCAAAATTATTTAGAAAAATATTTAATAAATATTTTAATACGAAAGCATCTTTGAAATCAAGTCCTCAAAACCAGGCAATGGATTCTCTAGCGATGGATTTAGGATTGATGTGTAAATCGCTGAAAAAGTTAACAGATAATAATAATATTCCATTTTTAAAAGTCGAAAGCCCTAACTGTAAAACTTCATTAGAGTTTTTTAAACAACATAATCCTGATATTATTCTTTCAATCGGAAGCTCTATAATCAAAAAACCCTTCCTTCAAATACCAAAACACGGCGTATTTAATGTTCATATGGGAATTTTGCCTGAGTATAGGGGTATTGGCGTAACAGAGTGGCCTATTATTGAAAATAGATTAAAAGATATTGGCCTCGGGGTAACTTTGCATATAATGGAGGGTGGAGTTGATACTGGGCCGATTCTTATGAAGAAAAACATCTCTTTAAGCAAGTCTGATACCCTTGTTAGTTTAGAGTCGAAATATTTAAAAGAAATGGTTAATCTTATGATTTCAGGTGTTCAAATTTTAAGAGATGTTGGACTGAAGGCTGCTCCTCAAAAAATATCGGAAGGCAAGCAATACTTTGAAACCCATAAAAGAATGAAGGAGTTTGCCCAACAACGGATTCCTTATATTGCCAATGATAAATCAATTTTTTGATCTTATTGATTTCCTTATTATGTGTAAACTATCAGATAAATTTCTTTAGGATACTTTTAGATGATACCTAGCGTTACCGTTTTGACCTGTGTATATAATGGCTTGCCTTACCTAAAGGAAGCTATAGACAGCACTTTAAATCAAACTTTTACTGATTTCGAATATTTAATTATTGATGACTGTAGTCCCGATATAAATGTAGTGAAATTAATCGAATCATATGATGATCCTCGAATTCGTTTTATTAAGAATAAAAAAAATCTTGGAGTATCTAATACTATTAATAAGGCTTTAAAACTTATAAAAACACAATATGTTGTTCGCATTGATCAAGATGATGTGAATCTTCCAAATCGTATTGCTGAACAAATAGGTTTTCTGGAAAAAAATCCAGATTTATCTATTGTCTGCTCATGGCAGCATGCCATTAATGATAAAGGAGATAGGCTTTTTGATTGGAAGCGCTCACTTGAAAACTATGGAAGTTTTCTTGGCTTTGTACTTGTTGGTTTATGTCCTATATGGCATCCATCAATTGCATTTAGAACTGATACCATTATAGAGGCAGGTGGTTTTAATATTGAATATACACGAGCAGAAGATTTTGAAATGACGACTCGTCTGGCGCTAAAACGATATGGTGCTGCCGTAGTTCCAAGGTTTCATTTATTACAACGGCAGCATGAAGATAGTCAATCAAGAGAATTTAATCACAAACAATCAGAGGTTACAAAAAGAGTTCATAATGAAAGTTTGCAATATTTCTATGCGCATCCTGAAATTGAAGAATTAGCAAAATTTATTCGATTAGAAAAAAACTCTAATAATAAGTTTAATCAGAGTTATTTATTACGAATATCTCTGGTGTTAAAAGAGTTGTTTGTGAATATCAAAAACAAACAGAAAATGAATGATGTGGAAATGAAATCATTAAAAAAAATAGTTTATCGAAGATCAGGCTATGGAATTAAATATGCTTCTTTATTAAGTAGGTTGCCTACTATCTTGTTTTATCCAGTTTTTTATATATTATCACCTTTTCAATTAAAATTTTTTAAGCATATACTTTCTTCTATTTATCATAACTTTCTTAAGTTTCGTTATTTATTTAAATAATTATAAAGATACTATTTTTCTTTATATAATTATTACAATTATATTTGGAACCCTTACTAAATGAAAAAAAAATCTATTATTCTTGGCGGTGGCTTATCAGGCTTAAGTGCTTGCTATCATGGTAATGGCATTATTTATGAAAAATCATCTCAAGCTGGAGGACAAGCCAGCTCAAGTAATAAAGATGGATTTATCTTTGATGAAGGAATTCATGTGATGCATACTAAAAATGAATACATATTGAGTTTGATGGAGAAACTAGATGTTGATATGGAAGTCCGTGAAAGAAATGCATGGATTATGTCAAATGGTGTTATGACTAGGTATCCTTTTCAGGCCAATACTTATGGATTGCCAGAGAACATTGTTAAGGATTGCGTAGAAGGTTTCATTGATAATGATTTTGTTCAAATTGATAAAATTAAAAACTACCAAGACTGGATTTACTATATGTTTGGTAAAGGTATAGCAGAGCATTTTATGATTCCTTACAGTCAAAAATTTTGGGGAATAGATGCAAAAAAACTTACAACTGATTGGGTTAATGTTCGTCATCCTAAGCCTACTAATGAAGAGGTTATAAAGGGATCACTTGAAGATCAAACCAAAGGCTTTGGAATTAATGCAACATATAGATATCCTAAGAATGGAGGCTATGGATTTATTGGCAAAAAATTAGTTAATGAATGTAAGGACTCAATTAACATTAATATGGAGGCAACAAAAATAAATGTTATTAAAAAGGAAATTGAGTTTAATCATAATCAAATAGTCTCATATGAAAATATCTTAAGTTCAATTCCGTTACCAGAACTAGTAAAAATTATCCCAGATGCCCCCCAAGAAGTTCTAAATGCTTCTTCTAAGCTTAAAACTAACTCCATGTTTGTTGTTAATATTGGAGTTAATAGGCCCAATATTACAGATAAGAACTGGATCTATTATCTTGAAAAGGAATTTTCTTTTGTTAGGGTTAGTTTTCCATTTAACCAGTCAGATAATGTTTGCCCTGATGGAATGAGCTCTATTTCAGCAGAAATTTCGTATGGGCATGATAATTCATTGCCAACCAGTAAAGAATTGATGGCAGATCATGTCATTAAAGAATTGATTGAGGCAAGCGTAATTGATATTTCAGATGAAATAGTCTATATTGATACTGTTGATATCAAGTATGCTTATGTAATTTTTGATCATGACCGTAAATCATGTATTAAAATTATCCATGATTACCTAAAGAAGTTTGATATTATTCCATTTGGTCGTTATGGGATGTGGGCTTATCTTTGGAGTGATGAAGCAATGTTAAGTGGAAAAAAAGTTGCACAGATGCTATGTAAAAATAATAATATAGGGTCTGAGTAATCTATTTTCTTATGTCTTTTCATCATCAATTTCTTATAATAACGAGACCCATTCAGAAGCTAGTACGTCAAATTGGATGCAAATTAGGCTTTACAAGCCCAAATAGACTCAGAGTTCTTCTTTATCATGATATTCCTGTCGTAGAGGAGGATAAACTTTATAAGCAATTGATTTTGCTAAAGAAGGATTGGAACTTTTTAACTCCGTTGCAATTTGAAAAAATGGCTTTAGGAGAGATACCTATTGAAGGCGATAACTTACTAATTACATTTGATGATGGAATGTTTAGCAACTTAGCTGTTGCCGAAAAAATATTAAATAAGTTAGATATTAA
>Ga0209482_1002464_pt1 | contig 11498 bp, 7 predicted proteins | sample CoawatmetaG10DNA_FD_187512 | JGI IMG/M metagenome (GOLD analysis project Ga0209482, IMG submission 187512) | Marine microbial communities from the West Antarctic Peninsula - Coastal water metaG104-DNA (SPAdes) (version 2) | ecosystem: Environmental > Aquatic > Marine > Coastal ...
TTATTTAAATGGAGTATTTTCCCATTGTGGTGTTGATTTATTTTATTTAGTAAAAAATAAGGACACCTGGAAAATTGCTCATTTTGGATATACTCGAAATAAAAAATGTAAATAACGTGTATGAAAAGAGTCCTTTTTTTGCCACCCTTTCTTTGCGCTGCCAATACTGTTTACTTTAAACAAATGGCTAAATTAATTAAAAGTACCAAAAGACCTTCTGATCGCTGAAATGCCGCTGCTTGTATGGAAGCATACTCGCTGTTTTTTAATTACACATACAAAAGGCCGCAACTTTCGCTGCGGCCTCTAAAAAAATTTGTTCGCTATAAAAATTACTTTGCGTAGTAAAACCTTTTAGTTTGTGGGTTGATTGCACCAATCCACATTAAGATTTCGTCTTCATGCCCGTTAATAGCAGACCAAAACTTCATACCCGATGCATCCATAGATCCGCCAAAATTACTTTCTTCGTACGCTGCAAAATCTGACCAGCTATTGTAAAACATATACATGTGCCAGTCCATTCCAGCACCGTATAAGTGACGACTCGTATATACTGCCTCTACTTTTCCACTTTCTTTAAGTACTTTTAAATTTACGTCCACCAATGCTTCTCTAAAGTCGTTATTCTTAGCCCATTTGGTATTGTATTTGCTAAGTACCACCACTTTTTTCACAGACCAATCGATGCTCTCATTTTCAAACTTAAGTGCCTCTAAACCTTTAGAAGTTCTTATTTGATCTGAATGCCCTTCTACATACATACTGATATAACTTTGATAATCTGCATTCATTGCAGCCTTTCCTTTATCATCCAAATTCATTGCCTTAATATTGGCAGCCATAATAGTATTTGCAATTGCAGCATCCGATACCAAGGCTACCTCTGACTCATAAAAATCGTAAATAGCAAACGTAAAATCTCCCGCAAACGCATGAGAAAACATCGCCGACTGTTCTAGCTTTCGCTCCTCACCTAAAGATAAATTAGTAAATTTTTCATGCAATTCTAAAAAGGTTTCAGAGTTTTCTCTTGGAACCGTAACGTAGGTGATGCTTACAATACTCTGCGCAAATAAGCTACAAGAGATGGTTAAAAATAAAGCAGTAATTAACTTTTTCATAATATTTTGTGTGTTTTAATTAATAAATTCAATCAAAAGTACACTTTTAATTGCAAAACAGAACTAATATTCAAATTTACTTATTTCTTTCATTTATAAAAACAAAAACCTAGATGTTAACTATAATTGTAATTAACACGGATGTATATTTATTTTACTTGTTAAGAAGAAATCGATTGTCCCAACAATAACATAGGTCCGAATCCTTTTTTGTAGTTCTTTATTAAATTGAGTTTCAGGAAGCTTCTATTTGCAGCATGTTAGCCTAAAATTGTATCTCAATTGATTTAATGTTTTTATATTGCAATAAAATTATCCATTTGAAAAGAGTTATTGTAAGTGTCACTAATGATCTAGTAACAGACCAAAGAGTTGCAAAAGTTTGCAATTCACTTATTAAGAACAACTTTGATGTTCTTTTGATTGGAAGAAAACGATCCACTAGTAAACCATTAGTGCGCAAGTATCCCACTAAAAGATTTCAACTATTCTTTAATTCTGGCTTTCTTTTCTACGCTGAATATAACTTAAAGCTTTTTTTCTATTTATTATTTCTTAGAAAAGACATTTTAGTGGCCAACGATTTAGATACCTTACTCCCCAATTATTTAGTGGGCAAATTCCAAAGAAAAAAAATAGTTTTTGATAGCCATGAACTTTTTTCTGAAGTTCCTGAACTAGTATACCGTCCGCATGTGAAAAAAATCTGGACTTCTTTAGAAAGCTGGCTGATTCCAAACTTAAAAAATAAATATACAGTATGTGCTAGTATTGCTAATTATTACAGAGAAAAATACGGCACTAATTTTGAAACTATTAAGAACCTTCCGAATAAAAAAGAACTTATTAAAGGACGTTTTTCTTTTGACACAAACAATAAAAAAATTATTTTATACCAAGGAGCAATTAATGTTGGTCGTGGCCTAGAATTGTTAATTGAAGCCATGAACTTCTTAGAAGAACATCTTTTAGTAATTATTGGAGATGGAGATATTTATAAGGATTTAACTAAACGTATTTCATCACAAAAACTAAATGAAAAAGTTCTTTTATTAGGACCGATTGCTCCAAAAGAATTGCAATATTTAACACCCTTAGCTGACTTAGGGATTAGCTTAGAAGAAGATTTAGGCTTAAATTATAGGTTTGCCTTGCCAAATAAAATATTTGATTACATCCAGGGAGAAGTCCCTATTTTAGTTTCTAATTTACCTGAAATGAAAGCTGTTGTACTTCGGCATAAGGTTGGGGAAGTGCTACAAAACAGAGATCCGAAGCATCTATCAAATCAGATTATAAAAATTTTAAACAAAGACTTTACAAAAGAACTAAAATTAGCGAGAGAAGCATTGGTTTGGGAAAAACAAGAGGCTAAATTAATGCAGCTCTACAATAATTTAAAATAATCACTTTTTATATCGGTGTGGATTCTCTCGAACTCCTTTTTTAAAAAACCGGCGCACATTAGCGCGCAAACCGTTGTCTATTCTTAAGATTAAATCTCTTACTTTCTCAGAAGATCTCCCTCTAAAAGTAGTCACATGAAAGGTATCTGAAGGTAATATTGGGTTGTCCGAGAAATAATAATTCGAGACACAACGCCGTATATGCTCCGTTGTAACTTTACTTACGGAGTGCCACGAATTTTGATGCGTGGTCATGACCACCAACCTGTTAAAGATACTTTCTATCGTTATTTGTGGTTGCTGTAATCCGTTTGGCCAAATTTCTAAATTCCCTCCATGCACTGCACTCCAATCTGGAGTCACATAATACAGTAAGTTTAATACCCGCCAGCGGTCTCTATCTTTATCATGGGAATTATCTAAATGCGGATTCAAAAAATTATCTTTCTCCATTAAAGACAATCCACCAGCATACAAGTTTTCATCTCCGTACACTTTTTCTAAACTGCAAATTTCTGAAACTATCTGAATGACTCTTTTGTCTTGAAAAGCATAAATCACTTCCTCTAAAAGAGCATCATAGGTATCCATTTGATACGCTGTAAACTTAAACTCTCTTAAATTTTTCTTTCGAACAGCTTCTTCTGTTGAAGGAAATTTATCCTGAATCTCTATTGCTAATTCTTCCGGCAATAGATCATCAATAAAAAAATAACCTATTGTATCTTTAGATTTTAAAAACTGCGTTTTAAGAACAATGCTATTCTCCCTTAATCGATTGCAAATTAAATTGGCTATTTCACTTCTTTTCATATTCCGATTTTAAGTAACATATATAACTTATTTTCGTGCAATTTAAGAAAAAAACCGAGGAGCGACTTATAGTTAACTTTTCGAAAAAAAGATGGAATTTGCCAACTATACGCGTCATTTTAAATTTTGAAATCATGCTCACTAAATCTAATAAAGGCATTTCTTTCATGTCAACCAACTGATGCTGGGCTAAGAAAACGAGGTTTTCCATAGCTTTTTTAGTTTTTGAAACGAACAATGCATTTTTATCTAAACCTAAATGATATATTTCATTATTTAAGTGCTTTATCTGATATCCCTTTTGGATCAATGCCATAGAAAACAACAAATCTTCTCTACCATATTGTGTTAGTTTTTCCTCAAAATTCACAACATTAAAAACAGTTTTTTGTATCAAAAAATTAGCGGTAAAAAAATATTTCTCTGAGTTTTCAGATCGCTTTTCTAAGGAAACTTCTTCGTGTTTTTTACCGTATTTATAGCGCAGTAAACCGAAGTTCTCTTTTTTATTTTGATATAAAATTCCTCCACAAAAAATAGTGTTGTCCTTTTTGAAACAGGCAATATAATTATTTATAAAACTTGGTTTCACAAGAGCAACATCTGCGTCTAAAAACAACAACCAATTATATTGTGCTTTTTCTGCTAGTAAATTCCGGATAGCACTTCTGCCTCGATTTTTTTCTAAACTTTTGAAACTTGAAAACGATAAAGAATTTATTACTTCATTTTTAATATTTAACAGCGAATTTGAACCATCGTCTAAACAAATAATTTCAAAATCAATTGTTTCCAAAATTAATTGTTGATGTATTTCTTTCACCAGAAAAAAAGCGTTGTAATTATATGTTGGTATAAGAACCGAAAGCATTAAACGGTAACTTGTTGTGCAACTTCAAACAATTCGCCGCCTTCACATTTTAAGGTTTTTTGCTTAAATTTCACGATTAGCTGATAATCATGTGTGGCCATTAAAATCGTTTTTCCACTTTTATGAATATCGTTTAATAGCGCCATCACCTCTAAAGACGTCTTTGGATCTAAATTACCTGTAGGCTCATCTGCTAGAATTAATTCCGGATCGTTTAGAAGCGCCCTTGCAATCGCTACCCGCTGTTGTTCACCTCCAGAAAGTTCAAAGGTTTTCTTGTAGTACTGGGATTTTAAACCCACTTTATCTAAAACTTCATAAATTTTTTCTTTCATCAACTCCTTATCCTTCCAACCTGTTGCCTTTAATACAAACTTTAAATTATCAAAAACATTGCGATCGCTTAACAATTTAAAATCTTGAAAAACAATACCAATTTTTCTTCTTAAAAACGGAATCTCCTTTTCTTTTAGCTTCGTAAGATCAAAATCTACAATACTACCAGTTCCCTTCTTCAAAAACAAATCACCATACAAGGTTTTCATAAGACTACTCTTTCCGCTGCCTGTCTTCCCTATTAGATAACAAAAATCTCCTTTATTCAATGTTAAATTCACTCCAGAGAGCACTAAGTTGTCTCTTTGGTAAATCGCTGCATTCTCTAATTGCAAAACAATAGTACTCATATTATAAACAGTTTTTACAAACTTAAAAGTTTCCAGCCATTTTTCACTACGAAATGGTAACAATTCTTATTTTTGAGTAAACTTGTCATAATAATCTTCCTATCTATCCAACAAACACAGAACTTATTCGTTCTTTATAGAAAGATTAAAAAAAATATGAACTATTGCTTTTTCAAAAAAGCTGTGCTTTTTTCACTTATATGCTGCTTCCATACATTGGTATATACACAGCAGTCCATTGCAAAATCTAGCAATATGACTACATTTAGCGAGGGTCTTAAATTGTACCACACCAAGGCATATGCCGCGGCTCAAAAAACATTTCAAGAAGCAAAAGAAAATGCAGATTTGGGTGCTCAATTAAAAGCAGAGGCCTCTTATTATGAAGCCATGTGTGCTGTGAAGTTAAAACAAACAGATGCCGATAAGAAAGTGCTTTCCTTTGTTTCTGATTATCCCAACAGTCATAAAAAAAATGCAGCATTCTTCAATATAGCAAATTATTATTTTGCAAATAAAAAACCATCCTATGCTCTTAAATGGTATAAAAAAATAAAAAAGAATACACTTTCTGCACAGAATCAAAAAGAAGTGAATTTCAAAATGGGCTATAGTTATTTAGCTACTAATAATTTAACACTCGCGAAAAAAAGTTTTACACCCTTAATTAATGATGCCAAATACGGTAATGACTCCCGCTATTACTACGGTTTTATCTCCTACAAATTGGAAGATTATGGAATTGCAGCGTCTACTTTAAAAGAAATTGCCGACAATGACTCTTACAAAGCAGAAATCTCTTATTATCTCTTAGATATTAGTTTCAAAACTGGAAAATTTCAACGTTGCATCGCAGTTGGTTTGAAACTACTTCCCACAATCACTAAAAAATTAAAATCTGACGTCTCTAAAATTATTGGTGAAAGTTATTTTAATCTTAAAGACTATACTAAAGCAATTCCTTATTTAAAGGCCTATAAAGGAAACGTGAAAAAATGGAATAATACAGATTTTTATCAGTTAGGATATGCCTACTATAAACAACAAGATTTTGAAAATGCCATCAATAATTTTAATAAAATTATTGGCGAAAAGAATACTGTTTCCCAAAATGCCTATTATCACTTAGGGGAATGTTATCTAAATTTAAATCAGAATGCAGCAGCCTTAAATGCTTTTAAATCCGCTTCTCAGATGCCTTTCGATAAAGAAATTCAAGAGGATGCCACTTTAAATTATGCAAAACTAAGTTATGAGCAGGGCAACCCTTTCCAATTAGTTTCTGACGTGTTACAGGCGTATCTAAAAACATATCCAAAATCCAAAGCATATCAAGAAATAAATGAATTGGTCGTTTCTTCCTTCGTGCACCAACAAAACTTTGAAGGAGCCTTGCAATTCTTATCAGAAAATAAGTCTATAGAAAATAATAACTTTCGCAAAGAGGTTTCCTTGTATCGAGGAATTCAACTGTTCAATGAAAATAACTATCAAAAGGCACTTGCTTATTTTGTTGTTGGAAAAAACGCAACAAACCAAGAAATAAAAGAAAGGTCGGAGTATTGGGAAGCGGAAACGTGCTACAGAATGGAGCAATATCAGCAAGCCTTAGAGAAATTCCTCCGCATAGAAATCAGCACAAATACTCAAAAAACAGGAGATCTTGCAGACCTTTCTTATGCTATTGGATACAGCTATTTCAAGTTGAAAAAATATCAAAAAGCCGGAGCATACTTTACTGCTTTTTTAAAAATAAATACAATTTCTGATGCGCTGAAATTTGACGCCCTTCTTCGATTAGGAGACAGTTATTTTGCTGTTGGAAAATATACGAAAGCCATTAGTTCTTATAAAAAAGTAGTTGCTAATTATGGTTTTGAATCGGATTATGCTTCCTATCAAATTGGAATGAGCTATGGTTTTACAACCCAACAACAGGCTAAAATTACTGCATTGAAAAAAGTAATCACTGCTGGCAATACCTCCAATTTAAAAGATGATGCCTTGTATCAACTTGGCAATACCTACTCCAAATTAAAAGAAGTAACAAATGCTCATTATTACTACAGTACCCTTTTAAAAGAACATCCAAAAAGCGCCTTTACTTCAAGAACCTTATTAAGACAAGGTTTGTTGTATTTTAATGCCAATGCCAACGAAAAAGCACTCATAAAATATAAAGAAGTAGCCATGCGGTTCCCAAATTCTCCTGAAGCACTTGAAGCAGTATCCAATGCTAAAAAGGTCTATATTTCGGAAGACATTTTAGATGCCTATATCGACTGGGTTGCTACTTTAAAATTTATAAACATTAGCAATTTAGAAATAGACAATGCCACTTTTGCCATTGCCGAAAAAAAGTATACTACAGGGAATACTTTCGGAAAAACAAGCAAAAGCCTGCAAAGATATCTTGAGAAATTTCCTGAAGGTGCACATAGCGCAAAAGCACTTTCTTATTTGGCAGATATTTTCTTTAAAACAAATCAATTCGAAAAAGCACGTTCAAATTATATTTTACTGCTAAAAGAAAAAGACACTGAATATACTGAAACAGCACTCAATAAATTATCTCAAATTTACTTAGAAAAAGAAGACTTTAAGAAGGCACTTCCACTTCTAAAAAGACTAGAACAAGAGGGGTATGTTTTAGAAAATATTCTATTCGCCCAAAGTAATTTAATGAAAGGATATTATAAAACTTCCGAGTACGGCATCGCCATCGCGTATGCTCAAAAAATGCTGCAAAAAGAAAAGATAGACACCGCTATAGAAAATGATGCAAAAATGATTATTGCGCGCTCCTCTATTCAAAACAAAGATTTTTCTACTGCCGAAGAATATTACAGTCAATTAGAAGAAACAGCAACCGGAAACTTAAAATCGGAAACTTTATATTACAAAGCATACTTTAAAAATATAGAAAAAGAATACCAGCAATCCAATGCCGTTGTTCAAGAATTAATTGCAAACTATTCAGCTTATAAGTACTGGGCGGTAAAAAGCTACGTCCTTATGGGGCAAAATTACTTCGGATTAAAAGATGTATATCAAGCTACTTTCGTTTTAGAAAACGTGCTCAAAAACTTTAGCGAGTTTAAAGATATCATCAAAGAGGCGCGCACAGTGCTTTCAGTAATAAGAGACCCTGAAGCCAAACCAAATGCTACGGTACTAATAGAAAAAGAAAACTAATGAAGCGCCATCTCTTTACTTCCATTCTCTTAATGAGTCTTTTTTCTGCAAACGCACAAGAAAAGAAAAAAGATACCCTTGTGGTTACAGAGATTGTAAATGTAATTACAAGATACAACCCCAAAATTGCAGATGTTAAAAAGATAGCAAAGAATCCTATAAACAGTCTGCTTGAAAAAAATAATAAGAAAAAACTAAAATATTTAATTTACTCCGCACCTGTTGCTTCCACTTTTATTCCTAAAACAGGCGTTGTAAAGGGCATCAATATTGGAGTAAAAGAACGGGTGTACCAGCATTATCTAGCTGCAGGATTTGGAAATTATAAAAGTCCATACGCTGAGCTTTTTATTTCTAAAAGCAAACGTTTTGAAAATGCATTTGGACTGCATGCAACCTATAATGCCTCCAATGAAAATATCGATAAGACAAAGCTAAATAGTACTTTTTCAAACTTTAGTACCAACGGATTTTATACGCAAAAAGAACGTTATTTTGATTGGAAAATACAAAGTGGAATCCAAAGAAACGCTTATAACTGGTATGGGTTGCCTCAGGACCGCACTTTTTCAGAGACCGTTGTAAACGCCATTGATGCAAAACAAAATTACACCTATATTGAATTGTCGGGAGATGTTAACTTTTATGATTCTTACTTAAAAACAGGAAATGTTTCTATGGGGTATTTCATTGATCGTTTTAAAAGTTCAGAAGTCCTTGTTAATTTTAATTTTGACGCGCGCTTTCCAATACCTTTTTTTAAAAACACGCTGAATGACATCGGTATAAAAGGAGGATTAGAATTCCTTAAAGGTTCTTTTAAAAATAATTATCAAAACACGAACGCGCTCCAATATCAACAAAATACATTGAAAATAATTCCTCAATACAGTATGGACTATCGCGGTCTTTCTTTAAAAGCAAGCCTCCGGACTTTTGTTTCTCTAGACACCGAAAATAAATTAACTAATTTTTTCGTATTTCCCGAAGTACAATTACAAACGGATCTTTACAAAAATTATATCCATGGAACAATTGGCTTTACGGGAAACTTACAGACCAATACCTACCAACAGTTTACCGAAGAAAATCCGTATGTTTCACCAACACTCTTCATTACTCAGACCGCAGAAACTGCCCATCTATACATCGCTTTTAACGGAAGTCTTTCGAGAGAATTAAGCTACCATATAAAAGTGAGTGTAAAAGAAGAAGAAGATAAGCCCTTGTTTTTAAGAAATATATCAAAGTCAGGTGTTCTAGAAAACCCTTTTAATGATAGTACTCTAAAAGGATATGAATACGGGAATTCATTTAAAATCTTTTATGATGATGTTCAGACCTCTTCCATTTTCGCAGAAGTGGAGTACCATTATAATGAAAATCTTCGTTTGTCTGCACAAATTAAGTACAATAACTATACCACCACCAATGCCTCAGAGGACTGGAATTTGCCCAGTTCACAAAGCTCCCTAATTGCAAATTATAAGACTCAAAAATGGTATGCTACTGTCACTGCCTTTTATATGAGCGAACGTAAAGATGCACTTTACAATACCACTTCTGATGCTACCGCGTTTGCAGTTGCTCGTTTGAATTCTTTTATAGACTTGAATCTAAATGGTGGATATCATTTCAGTGATCAATTTTCAACCTTTGTAAGGATCAATAATCTGTTCAATACAAGTTATCAACGCTTTGCAAATTTTGACACCCAAGGGTTGCAAATTTCAGGAGGAATCACCTATAAATTTGACCTATAAAAGTCCTTACGAGCAAATGCACAATACTAGAAAATAAAAAAGGGAATACCATTTTCTAAAAAATAAATACTTCGAAAAAAGGCGTAGCTTCTTTTTAATATCTGATGCGGCAACAAATGCTGCGTTTGGTATCGAAAGTATTCAAAAAAAATGCTCCCCTAAGCATTCTAAGTAGTTAAATAAACTTTATACAAGAACGTTCTCATTTGATTTTTGTAATTTCCGCAAGTACTAAATAAGGATTCATGAAAAAAAAAATTTTACTCTTTGGTTTTGCACTCTGTATTATTTCCTGTAATACAGAATTAGAAAAAAAAATATCTGAAGATCTTTCTTCAGAGCAGCGCAAAGATTCCTCCGCAATCAAAAAAATATTTAATAGTGTTCTAAAAGAAGGAAAATCCTACGAATGGCTCAGAGACCTGACTCAAAACATTGGTGGCCGCTTGTCTGGTTCTCCAGAAGCTGCAGAAGCCGTTGTTTGGGGAGAAAAATTAATGAATCAAATTGGTTTAGATTCTGTTTGGTTGCAACCGGTAATGGTTCCGCATTGGGTGCGGGGAGAAAAAGAGTCTGCAAGCTATACCTCTAACGGAATTCAAAAAAAAGTTCCTATCTGTGCTTTAGGTTTCTCTATTCCAACACCTGAAAAAGGTATTTCTGCGTCCGTTATTGAAGTGCAAACTTTGGAAGAAGCGGCGGCCCTTGGAAATAAAATGAAAGGAAAAATTGTGTTTTTCAACCGACCTTTTGACGATACCTTACTAAATACCTTTAGCGCATATGGCGGCTGTGTGGATCAACGCGTTCAAGGAGCTGCGATCTGTGGGAAATTTGGTGCAAAAGGGGTAATTGTAAGGTCGATGACTAATTCAATTGATGATTTTCCACATACCGGAACCATGACCTACAATGATTTACCCCGAGCACAATACATTCCTGCTGCGGCCATAAGTAGCAAAGCAGCAAATGCACTGAGTACCGATTTAAAGAAAAATCCGAATTTAAAATTTTTCTTTAAACAAAGTTGCCAAACACTTCCCGACACCCCTTCTTATAACGTCGTAGGAGAAATTACAGGAACAGAGACTCCTGAAAATATATTTGTTGTTGGTGGTCATTTAGACTCTTGGGACCTCGGAGAAGGTGCTCATGACGACGGAACAGGAATCGTGCAATCCTTAGAAGTTGCTTATCTATTCAAAAAAAATAAAATTCGCCCAAAAAACACCATTCGTATTGTGTTTTTTATGAATGAGGAAAACGGTACAAGGGGTGCAAAAAAATATGCTGCACTTGCGAAAACAAATAACGAAAATCACATTGGAGGCATAGAGTCGGATGCAGGAGGTCATACCCCTCGCGGTTTTTCTATTCAAGCAAATACCGCGAATACAAAACTACTCCAAAGTTGGAAAAAACTACTCGGTCCCTATGGCTTGCACGATTTAGATGCTGGTGGCTCGGGTGCCGACATTGCTCCATTGCAGGGGGAAAATGTAACCTTGGTTGGTTACAGACCAGACAGTCAGCGATATTTCGACTACCACCACACCAGCAGAGATACTTTTGATAAAGTAAATAAACGTGAGTTAGCATTGGGCAGTGCTTCCATAGCTAGTCTTGTTTATTTAATGGAC
>Ga0209482_1002469_pt1 | contig 11476 bp, 7 predicted proteins | sample CoawatmetaG10DNA_FD_187512 | JGI IMG/M metagenome (GOLD analysis project Ga0209482, IMG submission 187512) | Marine microbial communities from the West Antarctic Peninsula - Coastal water metaG104-DNA (SPAdes) (version 2) | ecosystem: Environmental > Aquatic > Marine > Coastal ...
AAGTTAAATAAGACAATATTAGTTTCAAAACTTTTTCTTTATTTTTACCAAAACTATAGCCTGAAATCTTTGAGTAAAGTAACTCTCTATAATCATTTTCATAGACTAATTTAGAAAAAGTACTTCTAATATCAGTAATAGTACTTTCGCTTATAACACCAAGATTCACAAACCCTCTTTCAAGTTTTGCAAAATCATGCGTTGACTCTCTTTCATGGTGTGAAATAATGATTGAAGGAATATTCATTTCTGCCAATTCAAAAACTGTACGTCCATTTGAAGATATCGCTAATTGAGCTTTAGCCATAATTTCTGATACTGATGCAATAGAGTGATACAAATAAATATCCTTATATTTACTTTTTTCCAAATGAGCTCTTAATTTGTCTAAGAATAAATACCCACTACCACAAATAATATTAATTTTTATATTACATTTTTCACAAATATCACTAATTGAGTTTAATGCTTTAAATGTTAAATCATTTTGATCGCTACCACCAAACATAATTAAAACTTCCAAAACATTGTCTTTAAATAAATTTGGCTTAACATCATAGAACTCATCTCTAAGTGTTAAATATTTATGACCCCAATAATAATGATTACCTTGTTTTTGAGCTCCCTCATACAATTCATTAAATACAATATCAGCATGATCTGCTCCACTTCCTAGGTCTTCAAAGTTTACTACTACGATTCCTTGCTCTTTGAGATTTAGTATAAATTCATCTGTTGTATTAAGAACATCATTAATAACCATATCTGGATTTAAATCAAGAATTGAACTTTCTATATTTTTTGATGTGACAACCTTATAGTCCATTGAAGCAATTTTATTAAGCGCAAGTTCATATCTTTCATCACATATAAAAACTATCTCATGATCAGTAATATCATGAGCAAGAGACAATGAATGGTAAATATGTCCCATACCAATTTCAACACTTCCAAACACATTAAAAACTATCCTTCTTCTTTGAAGAATTTTTTCACATACCCACCAGCTTTGATAATTACTAATCTCTATTGACTGCTCATCTGGAATAATATACGGAGTCCTAGTAAATCTAGCCTCATTGATAGAATATTTATTAAAGATATAAAATCCACCAATCTCTTCACATAAATTCTGAGTCTCTATACCTTCTAATTTATTATCTTCTATTGTATAAATATTTTGAGTTTCTTGCTTGACAGAAACTAGTAAATTATTTTCCAATTCTAAAAATTTAGAATAAGCTGACTTTAAAATATCTGATCCTAGAAGTGGTGTATTCCCTCTAAATAGAAGTATATTCTGTTGGCTAAATTCTATGGTTCTGTTAATGACCTCTTGAATTATATTTTCAGAACTTAATGATAATGACTGATCTTTTTTATAAGCAATATTATTCCTTTGAGCAATTAAAGAAATTTCATCTGAGTCTGTGATAATTAATATTTGTTTTTTATTAGAAGTTATTTCTAAAATAGTATTAATAGCTCTTTGAATAAGAGATACACCATCCAGTTTTTTGATTAACTGATCAGGAATAACTGCATTTTTTTTTGTTGCAGGAATAACAATAAGCAAATTATTCATTTATTTAATTTTTTCTAGTGTTATTATTGTAGAATCTAATAAATACTGAAAATCATCATCCGTCATCATATGGTGAAAAGGAAAAGAAATCATATTGTCAAAAAAATTGTCAGTATTTGGGCAGTTATAATAACTCAATCCAGCCTTTTTATATAGGTCATAACGATAAAGTGGATAGTATTGAACAACACACTGAATTTTTGCCTCTTCAGACATAATTTTTATAAACTTATCTCGGCTTCCATTGCACATTTGAGCAACTAGAAGATGGTAATTATGCCTTTTAGTATCCTCTCGGTGAAACTTAAGTTCTGAGTAACTTGAAAGTGCATCAATAAATCTCAACGCTCTTTGTCGCTTCTGATTATTCATTTGATCTACTCGATCAATTAACTTAACTCCAAGAGCACACTCGACCTCTCCAAGACAATAATTATTTGGCCAGAGTGTCTTACCATTAAGCTCAGGCAGATCAACATTACCCATGGCTGGAATCCAGTAAGAATCTCTTTCGTAGTCAAAGGCACAATGTCCATTATGACGTAACATAGGGATAACTTCTGCGATTTTCTTATCCTTTACAACCAACATACCGCCTTCGCCTAAAGTTGTGATATTTTTATGTGAGTGAAAAGAAAAAACACCAAAATCCCCAAAAGTTCCTGCCATTTTTCCATTTATCTCAACCCCAAAAGCTTGAGCAGCATCCTCTACAACCATTATTCCTCTCTCTTGAGCAAGCTCCATGATTGAAAGCATATCTACACCATATCCATACAAGTGAACTACTACAATCACCTTAGTTTTATCTGTAATACACTTTTCAATGGTTCTAGCACTAACTACTCTGGTGTCTGTATCGATATCAGCCCAAACAATCTTTGCGCCTTTCTTAAGAAAAGGGTAAGCTGATGAAGTATAAGTATGGCCAGGAATAATAACTTCATCATGGCTCTCAAACTGGCAAAGTTGCGCAACTAGCTCTAATCCTGCTGTTGCATTATTAACAGCAAATGAGTATTTTGAACCAATATATCCAGAGAATTTTTGTTGAAATTCTTGTTGAAATTTTCCTTGAGTTAATGGAATTGCTGATTGCATTGTTGAAACTACACATTCAATTTCATCTTTGGTATAAGAATGACCACGGCCATTAAATGGTATTTTATATTGCACAACTGACCTCCTTTAATAATTGCAAAAATAGTTAGTTAGATAAAATTAAGCTATTAAAAACTAAACTGAGTTACTATTTATAAATTTTTTTGAAAAAATGTCAGACATTATAATAACTGAAGAATGTATATTGCTTGCTGCATATCTATCAAAAACACTTGCATCACAAATATACAGTCCTTTTGAATTGAGCACTTCAAAATCAGAGTTTACTGCTTGATGAGTCCCACCAATTAAATGGTAACCACTAAATATATTATTATTAATATAATTTTCGGGATTGCATATTATTTCTTCTTCATCCTCAATCATTAAAATATGTGGATTTAACGACTTTGACTTTAATAGATCTATACAAAATTTTAATGCTAATTTTAAAATCTCAATATCTTTTTTAGACGATAAATAATTTGGATCTACAATATTTTTAGTGCCATCTAATTTTATCGTTCCTTTAGATAATGGATTAATTACTGTAATCGATATTGAAAAACCTGGCTTATTGCTACTAAACAATTTACCACCACTTCCAGCCCTTCCAGTTTCACTAAACTGAACAATCTGAATTCTGGTATCAATCTCACCATCTTTGTCTAAATCAAGATGCGCGGCAGAGGTTGCTCCTGTTCCCTTCATCAATGTTGGTCTTCCTGAAAAATGTTTAAATACAAGTACCATTTTTTTAAAAAAACTATTTGAAATTTCATTTAATGAATCAATTCGGTTATTAGTTAAGACATTTATTCTTAGATTTGTATGGTCCTTAATATCTTTTCCAATATTAAGGCTAGTTAAAAAATTACCCACTTGATTCTCTGAAGATGCTCCTCTTAATAAAAGATCACATGAACCAACCACACCGCCCGATAAAATAACATAATCTGAATAGAAGACACTAGATGCTGTCTTAACCCCAGTCACACATCCATCTTCATTAAATAAAAAACTTTCAACATTTTCATTGATTAATTGCTTAAATCTTCTTTTACTAATTAGAGATAAAACCGATGTTCTGAAATATTTTTTGATAGTATTTAGAATTGGACCACAACCCTCACTCTCTGATAAATTCATATCACCAGAGGGAATTCCTTCTGAATTTAATGCATCAATAAAAGCTGAATCAATAGTATTATTAAAAGCTGTAGATAAATTAATTTTATTGTAATCTTGAGGATTTAAAGAATATAAATTATCATAACTTTCTGATACCTCCAAATAATTAGAGTTAAATTTTTCTAGAATTAAATTCCATTGTGACCTACTCCCTAGCACGTGGACACATCCGTTCATTACAGAAGCTCCTCCAAGTAAATTTGACTCAAAAAAGGGAATATTTCGACCATTTGATAAAAAATAGTCACGCTTAGAAATATATTTATTATTACTTTTAAACAAAAGCCCAATCAATAATGGAACTTTATACCAAATTGGATATCTTCTATATTTACTTTTTTCAATTACAGTTACATCAAAAAAATTTTGGAGGTTATTTGCAATTGTAAGCCCTGCAGTTCCCCCACCTATTATTACAACTTTTTTTAGATTAGAGTGCATCAAATATTTACTTATCAATTGGTAGTTGTGAAATGGATATCTTATACTTTTGGCCATTTTTATAAAAAAATGCTGGAAAACGATTCACATCGCAAACTCTAATTAAATCAAATTGATCAGCTAGATTTTTATTTGGATCTATTTCACTATCTTTTGGAGTTCTCTTTGGCCAATAAGAAGATCCCCTTGTATCCTGTCTAACAGGTTTAATATTATTAAAGTTAGAAATTGCAAAATTCATTAGTCTAATTTCCTCTTCAAAAATTAAATAATTAATTTCATCATACAATGTTGTTTTTGGAATAAAAACTTTAGATTTTGTCCAAATATCACCTGAATCAACATTATCTTCAGCTTCTAATAAGCTAAATGTAATTTCAGAAGCACCATTTATAATTTCCCATATATGGGGATTCCAGCCTCTTCCAAAAGGAAGATCACTAGCATGAATAATAAGTGTTTTTTTAAATTTATCTCTAATAATCTTTGGGATTATCTCTTCACATGAAATTAAAAAAAGAATGTCACCACCAATTATTTCATTACTACAATTAAATATATCAATTATATGATTACTATTTTTTTCTTTAGTCCATTCCCTTATATAGGGGTTTATAGGGTGATTATTAGAACTTATTAATATTGAAATTTTCATATTCTTTGCTGCATAATTATATTTACAACCCTTTTTGAACCTAACCCATCACAAATATCGCTCGAAATATTGCTAACATCTTTCATCCAGTTGTTTGCACTTTTAAGAATTTTTGGTAATTCTTCTATTTCTTTAATAACTTTAATCGCATTTTTACTAGCAAGCTTATCAGCAATAATATTTTGATTCATTGCTATTGAGATTTGAATAGCTGGTAATCCTAAACAACACCTTTCCCATGAAGTTGAGCCAGATGCACCAATTGCCAAATCAGAGTTTGCCATAATTTCTGCCATATTATTAACATTAACTTTAAGTTCAGCTGAATATGGAAAATTCTTAACTACTTTCCTAATATTTGTTATGTGTGGGGCAGTTTCACCCAATAAAATAGTTACCATTATATCTTCTGGTAATTTACATGACGACAACTCTTTTAACACTTGTCCAGTTATATTTTCAGCATCTACCCCACCCATACTTATAAGTATTTTTTTTAATGAAGGTTTTTCCCGACGCGCAAGGCTAAACTCTCTCCAATGCGAAAACTCTTTCCTAAGAAGTGCAAACTTTGAACCTAGCAATTTTTCAGAGTATTCAGGTAAAAGTTTTATATAATCTTCATCTTTACGGCCAAAATTTTGATCAAGAAATATATCGCAATTATGATGGCGATCTGAAAGATCATCAATCACTAAAAGTTTAGAATAATATTTTTTTAAGATTTTTTGCCAGGATTGATCAATAGAATAATGATCAACTATCAACCAATCAACCTTACTTGTTTTTAATATACTAATACAATCAATGGCATCTTGACTTTGAGTTGCTCCTAGCCAATCTGAATGAGTCAAATTACTATCATTTTTTTTAACATCATGAAGCTTCAACTCAACCACAGTAAAGCCGATATTACGAATAATGTGAATTAAATTTCCCTTATGTTTTCGACAAATAAACTCAACGCTTGCACCATAATTTTTTAATTCTACTGCTAGAGTCAAGCAGCGCATTACATGACCAGTACCCATTTTTAATGAAGCATCTACCCGAAAAATAACCCTCATCAATTTAATCGATTAAAGCCACTATGACAAATCGGCCCATCTAAAAGAGTTTTTATATCCCTACCCTCTTCACATTCTTTAATTTTAATAAATATTTGATCTAATTCTGAAAAATAACCATCTATAATTTTTTGAGTATGTTCTGTGCATACATATACGCAATTAGATGCAAGATAGCCCTTCTTCAACATTTCTTGAGTAATAAGAGTCTTATAGGCAATTGCATTAGAAGACTTAAATGAATACCCACTAAGTGCCGGAATTCCCCAAGTATGAATTTCCAGACTATACTTGTCTGCTAATTTTGTCCAGAGACTCGAAATATTAGAACCTGATTTAGATATCACTTCCCATGACTTCTCTCTTTCCATAACCTCAAGGACTTTTAGAGCTGCAGTTGGCCCAACTCTTTCTGTCCAAAAAGTACTACTAATAAATGTATTTTCAGCAGCCTTCATGATTTCTTTTTTTCCAATACAAGCTGAAATTGCATAACCGTTGCCCAGCGCCTTTGCAAATATTGCAAGATCTGGATTTACCCCATATTTTTTATGCAAACCTCCAAAACTCTCTCTAAAACCTGATGTACATTCGTCAAAAATAAGCACAATATTATTATCTGTAGCTAACTTACGAACTTTTTGTAAATAATCTTTTTCCGGCCCCTCATTTCGTGACACTTCCATTTTAATGGCTGCTATTTGATCTTTATTATTTTGAACTAATCGCTCAAGTTGCTCAATATCATTGTAATTAAATGGTAATGTTGTTCCTTCAAGACCTCTTGGAACACCATTTGGCTGAAGTCCTGGAATCAAATGCCCATCTAGATTTTTATTACTATTTAAGTTTGATGACAAATACCAATCATGCCAACCATGATAGCCACAAATAGCTACTTTATCTCTTCCAGTAGCGGCCCTTGCAATTCTTATTGATATGGCATTTATCTCACCACCTGAACGAGCTAATCTTCCCATATCAGCCCAAGGATGCATTTGAATTAGTTTCTCAATTAAATATACTTCTTCTGGACAATTAAGTGTAGACATGTTTCCATCCTTAACAGTTTTCATAACTGATTCATCAACCTCAGGATGTCCATAGCCTAGTATATTAGTACCTATACCCATAATTGACATATCGATAAATTCTCTTCCATCTAGATCCCAAACCTTACAGCCTTTTGCCTTGCTATAGTATGATGGCCATTTTTCTGGAAGAAACATTTCTGGCCTCTTAGATAAAAGCATAGTACCACCAGGTATAATTTTTTTTGCTCTTTTGTATAATTTTTGACCAGTCCCAAGAATAGAGCCTTCGTTATTTTTTATTTTCATATTTGCTTTAAAGATCTTAGGGTTTCTATCTCTCAATTCTATCACTTGTTCCCAGGTAAAAAATATATTAGGTGAAAAGTATTTAAATATATTATTGATAACATTCAAATCATCAATCTCATCAACGGTCAACCTAACGTGTGAAAGATCTTCAGTATGAGATATATTTTTTATTTTAAAAAGTCCAGAATTTCTGATGAAGGGTGTTACATGCTCTCTATCATAGTCAGAGGTAGCCTCGGTATTAGCTTTATTTAGAGAATTGAATGACATAACTTCAATATCTAAGCCATCTGGGAATGAATAGGGATTAAGATTTGACAGATAATCAATATTAGATTGTTGATAAATTCTAATAAATTTGTCAACTAAAGCAGAATCAATAATTGGACAATCACCTGTAATTCTAATTATTGTTTCAGCATTTATAATCTTTGCAGCCTCTAAATATCTTCCAAGAACATCGGTATTACTTCCTCTCGTGCACTTGAAACCTAAAGATTCAACAAAATTATATAAATCATCATCGCAAGGCTGATCTGAAGTAGCAACAACAATCGAATCAAGCTCTTTCGATTGAGATAAGCGCATTAATAGAATTTCAATCATTGGCTTATCAACAACTTTTTTAAGAACTTTGCCTGGTAATCTTGTTGAACCAAGTCGCGCTTGGACAATTGCTACTGAACTCATATTAAAAAATAGAATTATTGTTTAAAAAAATTTATATTATTATAATAAATCCCATCGGGAGGGTTCAATCAAATTAAGATCTTGAATACTAAAATCTTCAGGAAAATCGTTAATTTTGATATTCAAATCTACCATTATTGCTTCTAACTGTGATAATTTATCAACCCCTAAAATAACTTTATTGATTCGAGGATCTTGAAAAGCAAAGGCTATTGAAGCTTGCATAGCACTCAAATTATTTTCTTTTAACCAGCAATCAAAGTTTTCAAATATACCTAACCATCTATCAAATTTTTTTGGCCTCTGATTTTTTTTAATTAACAACAATCCTTGCAAAAAAACTGACCTAATATGGATTTCAGTTTTTGCATTAAATAACTTATCGAGCCATCCTGATAAGCTCAATCTACGATCAAAAATATTATAGGGAGCTTGAACAATATCAGGAGAAAACAAATCAAAAATTGCATCAAGTTCTTCAGGCCTATAAATTGAATATCCTATTTTATCAACTAAATTTTTCTGTTTGAGGATTTTTAATGCAGCCCATAACTCATTTCCCTCTGGACCCAATAAATCTTTAGGATTATGCAAAAGTAAACTATAGACTTTTGGCAATCTAAGCCTTGAGAGTGAATCAATTAATTGTCCTTCTGCCCAAGTTAAAATGTTAGGACACTGAACTGGAATAGCAGGTAATTTAGTAATAACTTTATAATTCTTTAAACCATATTCACCAAGTTTTTTTTCACTTTTCCCATAAGAAATTGCAGTGTCAATCGTATCTATTTCTAATGACTGAGCATAATTTAAAATATCTGAAATTTCAGAATTACTAACCTCTTTTAAACTACTATTTGCAACTCCATATGGTAAACCAAATTGAACTGTGCCAATAGCTATTCGATTCGCATACATACAATTAAAACAAGGCCTGATGTCCAATTGGTGAGGAGATTATATTAATAATTGCTTCTTGTTGATGCTTGGTAATACTTGGAAACATTGGTAAACTTATAGCTTCAGAATAGTAACGTTCTGATTCAGGAAAATCTTTAATGTTGAAATTAAATTTTTTAAAATATGGTTGACGATAAACTGGAATATAATGAACATTGACTCCAATGCCATTAGATCTTAGTCTCTCAAAAACTTGCAATCGATCGAAATTCTGAGATTTCACAGGTATTCGAATTATATATAAGTGGAATGAAGAATAGCATTCTGATATCTGTAAAGGGATAGTAATAGATGAATTCTTTAAAAGACTATCATAATAACTCGCAAGAGCATTTCTTTTGCTTACAAATACCTCTAATCTCTTCATTTGATTAAGTCCTAAAGCTGCATGAACATCTGACATTCGATAATTAAATCCAAGATTAAGTTGCTGGTAATACCATGATCCATCTGTTGGGCCGATCATCTCATTAGGATCTCTTGTTATACCGTGACTCCTAAGTCTTTTCATAATATTTGCAAGCTCAGGATCATTTGTTACAGCCACACCACCCTCAACTGAAGTAACTATTTTTACTGGATGAAAACTAAAGATAGTAATATCACTAAATAAGCAGCTTCCAACAGGCTTATCAAGATACTTTGCACCAATTGCATGAGATGCATCTTCAATAACCTTAAAACCATACTTATTAGAAAGCTTGCTAATCTCTAGCATTTCACAACTTTGTCCAGCTAAGTGGACTGGAATAATAACTTTTGGCAACGTGTTATTTTTTTTAGCAATTTCAAGTTTCTTAGTTAAAGCGGTGACACTCATGTTATAAGAGATGGGATCAATATCTACGAAGTCAATGTTTGCTCCACAATATAGAGCACAATTGGCAGATGCAACAAAAGTAATTGGTGAAGTCCAAACATAATCTCCAGGCTTAACATTTAAAGCAAGACACGCAATATGAAGTGCGCTAGTTGCACTGTTTACTGCAACAGCATATTCGGCACCTGAATGAGCTGCAACTGACGCTTCAAATCTCGGAACAACAGGCCCCTGCGTTAAATAATCTGATTTTAATATCTGAGTAACAGCATCAATATCATCTTGGTTAACATCTTGTCGTCCATAAGGAATATTCATTTTATTTTAGCTAGTAAATAGTAGGTAAGACTAAGAATCATTATTTAAGGTCAATTTATTACAAATATTTGCAATTCGATCATGATAAAGAAGGCCATCATCAACTATATAGTAACTCAAGGCTTTTTTATCAACTAGAATATCAGATGTTATCATTTGTTTGAATAATTTATCCAAATTTATCAAATCATCCAATAATTCAACGCTTTTTAATTCAGAAAGCCTATCAAAATAATCAGCATTTTTATACATAAATGATGGATTATAAAAGCTTTTACCATCATCATGAGCAAGAGCAAGAACTCCTTTACCCATTAAAGATGCCTCAATTATTATTGTTGCCAAGGGAGAAATTACAAATTCTGATTTATCAAGTAGAACTGGGTAATAATCAAGCTCAGGCTGAAAATCTGTTCTTTTTCTGTAATCATCAGGTCTACTTTTCATAGCCATTTGAGGGTCTATCGCAATATTCTTCAGGTTCTTAGACATTAGATAATCTAACTTATCATAGCTTTCACCCCAAGGATGAGGACGATATAAGATCTTACAGTTTTTTGGAAGTAATTTTTTATACTTATTAATCAATCCATTTAGAATTTCTAATACTCCAATTTCATCGAATGCTGGCCAGCAACCAGCAAAAAGAATATAAGGAAAATTTAGCTCTTCTTTATATTTTTTTTCTAAGGAAGATTTGAACTTTTTATAATTTCTATACCCATCAAAGCGCGGAGTACCAAGCAAAAAAACTCTTTTAGGGTCAATTTTATGCATACTCAATGCGTGGCCTTTTGCTTGATCGCCCCATACGCCAAAAAAATCTGGCTCAATTGGAAACCTTGATTTACTGCATAAATTATCCCAATTATCAATCAATAACATTGTTTTAAAATTTGATGCATTCGAAAGGGCTAAAACTTCATGACAATTTACGTCCAATCCACCATTGGGTATAAGAACTAGATCAGGATTTACATTTTCAATTATTGATTTAAGCTCCTTGTTCCTTATTAAAAGGAAATTGTAAATCTTAATAGCTAGGCTAGTTAATTTGAGAGAATCAATTAATACTATTAAGCAAAACTTTAAAAGACTAACTGGATGAAAAAAAGGTCTTAAAAATTCTAAAAAACGAATCGAAATATATCTTAAAACCTTGTTACTAAATAACTTATGAACTTTATTTTTTAAGCGTATTGATGAATAATAAATTGTGGGATTTCGAGTTTTAAAGTAGAAAAAAAACCCTTTATTTACATTTCTACTGCTATACATTAAAAGATAAGTAAAAAAAATAAAAAG
>Ga0209482_1002471_pt1 | contig 11469 bp, 7 predicted proteins | sample CoawatmetaG10DNA_FD_187512 | JGI IMG/M metagenome (GOLD analysis project Ga0209482, IMG submission 187512) | Marine microbial communities from the West Antarctic Peninsula - Coastal water metaG104-DNA (SPAdes) (version 2) | ecosystem: Environmental > Aquatic > Marine > Coastal ...
CTCTTGAGGAGCGGGAATTGGATGAGGGTTTGCAAAAAGATTAACCGTAGAATGAAAAAACTAATATTCTTACTGATTCCAATTATTTCTTTTGCACAAGAAGATTCTTTAAAAAATACTTCAGCATTAGATTACTTATATCCTAAAAAAGATTTGGTGTTTCAGTATCAAGATGAATGGGGAAAAGGTAATTACAAGAAGCTCATTGAAGAATTCAAAAAGCAGCCTTTGGATTTTGGAGATATTGTTTTTTTGGGTAACAGCATCACTGCAGGGGGAAAAGATTGGAGTGAAAGATTAAATGAGCCAAATATTAAAAATAGGGGAATTGGAGGAGACGTTACTGAAGGTGTTTTAGCCAGATTAGATGAACTTATTTATTTCAAACCACGCACTGTTTTTTTATTGATTGGAATTAATGACCTATGGAATCTGACGCCAGATAATCCCCCAGCCGAATATGTTGGAAACAACATATTGAAAATTGCTCAAAAAATCAAAGCAGGATCCCCAAAGACGAAAATTTATATTCAAACGATTTTACCCAATAAAAGAGTGGTTCTTAGAGAAAAAATCAAGGTCGTTAACCAGATTATAAAAACAAATCAAACTGAAAGTCTTTATAGCCTCATTGATCTTTATTCAGTTTTTGTTGATGATGATGGGCTACTTAAAAATGACTTGTCAATTGATGAAACCCATCTTAACGAGCAAGGTTATGATGCCTGGGTAAAATTCATTCAACCCATATTCATAATACCCAAACGATAGATTTTAAATAAGGATAATCAGATCCTATAGTAGCTCTTAAAGCCCTTGAATAGCTGCAACCTTTACACCCCATGCTCTACTAGTAGCTTGAGCGTATCCAAGATATAGTAATAATTTCACTTTAAAGAGTGATAAAAGTTCTCTATTTACACCCTCGGGTTTACTTATCCTATTAAGCCATAACATTAAAAGGGAAACCCACCATATACTATGGCGTGGGCTATGAATACAAAATCAAAATAGGTTTTCAAACAAATACATCAATGCATCTCATATGACTACTTAGGTATTCATTATATTTGAAAACAAACAACGACTACCTAAAATCAGAACCTACCTCCTCTCCTTTGCCATTATCTTCATAAGTCTGCTCCCTGCTACCCAGGCACAGGAGGTTGACTGCGGAACAAAAATGGTTGCTGGCAATGAACAAAAGCTTTATCAAGGAAGTCGAGGGGGATGCTATTACCTCACTGCATCTGGCAATAAATCTTATATAGATAAAAGTGAATGTACATGTGGGGCAAGCAGTCCTGCAGAGGATAGTACTCAGGGAGATTTGCGCTCAGTGGTTATCGTAGATAAAGGCATTTACACCGTTTCCTACAATGAGATTTACGAGCAGCCCAATTGGCTTACCTATACGGTCAGCAACCGAGTTAAAAATGCAAATCGAGGGAGCATGAACTTCTACAGAGAAGCAGAGGTTCATACCTCAGACCATGCAGATTATATCAAGAATCCTTGGGACAAAGGGCACCTCGCTCCTGCTGCGGCATTCAGTGATTCTTACACAAATCTCAAGACCACCTTTTCTTTTTTGAACTGCTCCATGCAACTTGATAAACTCAATCAAGGAGAATGGGCAGAGCTCGAGGCGCAAGTAAGAAAATGGTCAAAGCAGTATGGTAATATTGATGTGAAGATTGAACTGGTCTTTGATGCTAATCACCAAGTACGAAATACAGGAGTACACATTCCTACAGGTTTTTGGAAACACCTTACCTTTCCAGATGATACCAAAAAATGTTTTTATTTTCCCAATGAAGATGCTCTCTATAATTGGGATCGATATGAGCAAAACTGTAGTAGATAATGGCTAAGCGCAAATACTATCTTTCCAAGAGTACCTTTCTCAAAGGATTGCAGTGTGAGAAAGCACTTTACTTTCACAAGCATCATTATAAGCTCAAAGATGAAATCACAGAGACTCAGCAAGCCATCTTTGATCAAGGAAATTCAGTGGGAGTACTAGCGCATCAGCTTTTTCCTGGAGGTATCAACTGTCAACCTGAGGTGTTTTATGAATACAATAAAGCTCTTACAAGCACCAAACAGGCTTTAGATCATGGCAGACCTGTCATCTATGAAGCTGCTTTTTTCTTCAATGGAGTCTTCGTGTATGCTGATATACTGGTGGAAGATGAAGAGGGCTGGAAAGTTTATGAGGTGAAAAGCTCGACAAGTGTGAAAGAGGTTAATATTCAAGATGCCGCTTTACAAAGTTATGTTATTGAGCAGAATGGCATCAAGCTCAAGGATGTCTGCATTGTGCATCTTGACAATACCTATGAACGTGATGGGGAGATCCAAGTAGAAGCACTTTTTACCAAAACTTCGGTCTTAAGTGAGATCAAGACATTGTCACCAAGGATCCCTAAGGAAATAGAGAGACTTAAAGCAGTCATTGATCGGAAGACCCTTCCTGAGAAATCCATAGGAGCACATTGCTCGAGTCCTTACACCTGTGATTTCATGGGACAGTGCTGGGGTCATATTCCCGAAGACTCCATCTTTGATGTAGGTAATCTTCGCACAAAAAAGAAGTTTGAGCTCTACGATCAAGGGATTGTACTCATCAAAGACATTCCCGATGCATTCGAATTAAGTGACAAGCAGAGAATGCAAGTAGAAGGAGTTAAAAACAATACCTCTTATGTTGATTCGATGCGGCTCAACCAGTTCCTCGATGAGCTGCATGGACCACTGTATTTCTTGGACTTTGAAACAATGGGTTCAGGGGTACCCCTATTTGATCGTACTCGACCTTATCAGCAAATCCCCTTTCAGTATTCTTTGCATGTACAAGACACTGATCAGATCAAGCACTTTGAGTTCTTGGCAGAGACAGATGGAACAGATCCACGGATTAGCTTCATCAAGCAATTGATTTTAGACTGCAGATCAGAGGGTGATATATTGGTTTATAACATCTCCTTTGAACAAAGTAAAATTGAGGAACTCATCCAAGCATTTCCAGGTTATCAGGTTCCTTTAGAGGGGATCATCAGAAGACTCAAAGATCTTATGATTCCTTTTCAAAAAGGATGGTATTATACTCCTGAAATGAAAGGCTCCTATTCTATCAAACAAGTCTTGCCAGCCCTTGTTCCCGAACTATCTTACAAACAGTTGAACATCAATGAAGGGGGTACCGCAAGTACCACTTTTGCCGCTATGGCTAATGGTACTTTTGATGGAGGCTTTGAGCAGACTAGAAAAGATCTTCTTGAATATTGTAAGATGGATACCTATGCGATGGTGGAGATCTTGAGGGTTTTGAGGGATAGGGTCAAAGAATATTATTAATCCTTATTTACGAAACCTCGCAGTTATATCTATATATAGATAAAAATAATACATGGGAAACCCACTATATACCACAGGGTACCCAATAAATACAAAATCAAAATAAGTTTTCAACTCCTATCTATCACCTAATAAAGTAATACGCACTTCGAGCCGAGTCGTCGCATTATTATGTAAAAATTCGCATCTATTCTTAATTTACTAGGGTAACTAAACTCCAGCACATGGATAATGATCTACTTTTTAGCATTCAATAGCAGAAAAGCCGACTCACCAATATTTAAATATTATTTTTATTTTTAGGTTGGTCATATGGCTCTCCGGGTAAAATTGGAATTCAAATACTCTATTACTTTACGTTAGGTGGATTAGGTGTTTGGGTCTTTCTAAGACTCTTTACTCTCAATGGAGCGATCAAAAAATATAACCATGTAATAGCTAATGAGCTAAAGATGGATGCTGAAGATATGACTCTTCTTAATTTGAAGTAATTATCACTCTATTGTAGAGGCTACTTCATTCGTGAACCCACCCATATTCTGACTCGATTACCCCAAAGATCTCATCGACCCAAATTAGCTGTTATTCCTTATCATCAACGATGACTGGGACAACTGTGTTAACGCTAATGGGGGGAATGATATAAAAATGAGGATTGATATCTCTTCCCCTATATAAAGAAGTACACTTAGGCATCGCTGCAATCTTTACTACACGCAGTACCGAAAATTGGATCTATATAATATCGGTAGAAAATAATTTCCTTATTTTAGCTCACTAACCGATACCATAATGAAAAAAAATCAAAAAAAAATCAATACAATTGTCTTCATTACTTTATTGACAAGTTTGATATGGACGGTGTCATGTGATGGAAATGTCAATGACATGACCTGTGTTTGTTACATTTATGAAAATAATTTACAAACTAGGATAGATGAAGCTGTATTAGATAATGATGCGTTCACCTCTGATATCAAACTCAGAAAAGAATGTGAGGCGCAGTCTTACTTCATTGATGATGATAATTATTCTAGCTGTCAGGTCGTCCCTATGGCAGGTGGGAGTGGTATCACAAATTAAGCCAACCCAACAGGAAATGACCCAAATAATTAACAAAGTAGTAACCTAAGCTACCGAGAAGTATACTTAGGCATAGCTGAAACCCATACTCCTATCTATCACCCAATAAAACGATCCACACTTTGAGCCGAGTCGTCACGTATCAAATAACCCCATACGCTTGACGCTACAGAATTTTATTTTTAAAAGAAAGCCATTAGACCGTTTGATTAAGCTCTGAGATTTATGGTGATTATTGGAATTTTTTTTAACCTGAGATAATAGCTAGGAATATGAAACATCATTTGAATGCAAAAAAATTAAAAACCTAACTCACTTATCAAAGTTTCTATTTCCTGACAATGCTTCAAATAATCATCCAATAAATAAAGTTTTATTCTCATTTTGTTTTCTTTGAATTGTAATTTTGAGGTTAAAACTTCATCACTACGAATATAGTTAACAATAAGAGTCAGTTCGTCTAAACTGATCTCTTCCCTACTTGCCAAGCGTCTGTACAATTTTGGGTGATTTTCAGTCAAATAAAAGATAATATCATCTAAATAAATACCCTCTGACATAATGTTCCCTACCATATACTCATAGTCGGTCGCATATAATTTATTAAGTAAAACCTTTAAACGGTCAGATTGGATATACTTAAAAAGCCCCTCATTTACAATTGAATTGTATATGTCTCTAGAGGGGCTAAAATATCTCATATCAAAAAGAGCTGTTCTTATTTGAGTGGAACGCTTGACATCACTAAGTAAAGAATCAAAATCCGAACTATTATTGGTAATAAAACTTATAATTCTATAATCCTTGCTAAATAGTTCCCTTCGCTTTTCGAAATGTGAAATTTGATCAACAAATTCTTTTCTCAATTCAGAAAGTAGGCGGATTTCTTTTTTTGATTCCCATTGCTCCTCTCGATAGTTTTCAACAAAATAAGATGTGGTAATCCCAAGAACAATTACTGTGAATTCTATTAAATATTTACTAAGAATGCTTTTCCATCCTCTCATGTTATAAAGGTATATTACCTAATTTAAAAACACAAAACAACCTCTGTAAAGCATTAAATTTCCCGCTAAACAACAATTATATTCCTATTCTGATACGTCTTCATAATAGCTTTAAGCTTATCTAAAACATTGCTTAAATCTGGGATGTATACAGCCGTTCTAACGGAGATTAATAGTACTTGTGAATTTCTGTGAAGAGATGATATTGGAGGAGTTTGAAGCTTATTTTGAGGTATTAGAGAGGAGGGTATTTCATGAGGTGTTGAGGTGTGGGTGATCATTAATTTGAATTAGGACATAAAAGGAATGTCCATTATTTTAATTCAACAACAAGTTTGGTCAAGATTTGAATAACTTATGTATCCAGCTCCTGGGGTGTGGTGTCTCAGGAGTTTTTATTTTTAAAAGATGAAAAATCTAATTTGCAGCATTTTATTTTACGGCTCTCCTAAAACCACTAGCCCATAAAACATCCTCGATCTGAAGGATGAATGTGATAGGTAAGATCACTAAAACTTAAGTTTTACCCCTCCATTTATAACAAAACCATCAACAGGCGCATAGATATCCCTAAACTGAGGATCACTAATATCCCCTGTATAAATACTATCAAAAGCCGTTTGACGCGCATCCAAGAAATTCTCAAAATTAAGGAACGCAGAGAGTCTCTCCCCAAATGATTTCTCAGTCATAAGCCCTACGATCCAGTAATTTTGACCCGTTGAGCCATCGCTTAACTTTTGAGGACTAAAGTAATAGGCCTCGAATCCAATCCAGAAGTTTTCGTGCTTTTCATACATTAATACGTTATTGAATCTGTGATTGGCCACTAGAGGGAACTCCTTTACTTTACCATTGTAATGCTCATTAACATCTGCATAGGTATATCCAATAAAGAGTTTAAAATCATTATACGACCATTTCATATTTATTTCTATCCCTTTGGTATCAACATAGCTATTTGGCTGACTAAACTCAAATGTATTAGGAAGCGCCAGTATTGCATCTACTTTTGTTAAAACAAGCGGATTTTTAATCTTTGTGTAGAAAAATAAAGAGTTTAGTGAAAGTGATAGTTTATCTGTAATTGGCCAGCTATAGTTTATATCAAAATTTCCTCCAATTGACTCCTCGGCCTGAAGTTCAGATGGAATTATCGCTAATATATTTCGGAATTGTAACCTCTCAGCTTCTTCCGAAAAAACCGTAGGTGTTTTATAGCCAATTCCGCCACCCAATCTAAAGGTTAAGCGTTCCGTAGGCTCAAATAACAAGGAAATTCTTGGTAATACAAAGACGTCATAATCAGACTGGTAATCCACTCTCATCCCCAATTCAGAAGTCCATTTTTGAGTGAGGTTGAAAGTATTTTGGGCGAATAAACCCACTGTTACATTACTAAAACTCAGATCTGACCCTGCCCTAGCTTCTCTGTGTTCAAACTGATCGCTCCAAAGATTGATTCCCCATACCCACTCCGATCTATCGGTAAATGTGATCAGGTTGACTTCACTGAATGTAGATAATTGCTGTCCAGAAAATCCATAATCTGGTATTTCTATTTGCCTTTCAAAATTACTGATTGAATTTTTTATTCTCAGTTGAGCATTCTTAGAAAACCGATGGGAAAAATTAAACTGAGTAGAGAAACGGTCAGTAAGGTTTTTTTCAAAATAAGGATTCTGAACATCAATACCTTTAATAAAGTCTGTATTGCCCCCCAAGCGATCCTCAGTGATATAGCTAACACCTAGATCCATCTTGGTATCTATTCCTAAGTAAAAAAACATCCGTGGATTAACAGTCCACCTATCAAACTTTGGAATAGCAGTTAAACCAATATCAGCTGGATCAAAAGCCGTTCCTTTGTTGTAGGAAGTAAAAAGTGTAAACCCTACTTTTTTGAACTTTTCAGCATAAAACCCACTTAAATCTAACCCTAAAGCAGAAGTGCTATTCGCCAAAAAGTTGAGCTCACGTGTCTCTGTAGGGATTTTCGAAACTAGGTTAACTAATCCTGCAATAGCTCCTCCTCCATATAGGGTCGAGGAAGCCCCTTTTATTACCTCAACTTGTTGAAGATCTAGTGGCGCTATTTGCATTAAACTTAGACTTCCCGAGTAACCTCCATATAAAGGAAGCCCATCCCTAAGCAGTTGCGTATATTTTCCATCTAGCCCTTGGATTCGAATACTGGAGTTATAGCTCGTTGCAGAGGTCTGCTGAGTCCTGATCCCTGTACTCTCATTAAGAAGCATTCGAATATCTCCAGGCTTCATATTACCCTTCTCTGACAGTTCCTCTCCTGCTATAAGCTCTACTCGTGTGGGGGTATCCTGAATAGTACGACCGCTTCTAGTGGAAGTAATTATAACTTTATTCATTTCCTCGTGGGAGATTGAAAGAAATATAACCTCTTTATTTATAGAATTGTCAAGAGGAAATCTCAGTTTAAAGGTTCTTTGCTCGTACCCAACAAAACTGAGAATTAAAGTATAAGTGCCATTAGGAATATTACGGATGGTTACGTTACCTTTTTGATCCGAAACAACGCCTATTTCAAAATCCGAAAAGTATGCAGCGGCACCAAAAATTGGTTCTTTCGTATCATAATCCATCACGGTCGTCTGAAAGGTATTTTGTGCTTGAGAAATACTTACAGTAAGTATTATTATTATAGCAATAACAATTCTGTTCATTCGCTAATAATTATTTCTTTAATCAATGAATTGTAAAAATAAATTACAAAAATACCAATTATTCAATGGTAAATTGAATAGATAGTTTTAACCGTTTAAAGAATAACTTTGGATGATATTCTGGCTGTATTATTGAAGATAGCTTGCTTGTTCTTCTCTATTTCCGCTATTGAGAATTATAATTCGATACTGATACGCACCTACAGAGAATTTGTACTTTTTCTTCTTATACAGCCCCTTAACTTGTGCCTAGGTTAATCCATTACACAAAATTAAATTGGACTAAAGCAATACCTTCTGGTGAGAATAATTCACTAAGGGTGGAGAATTTTTATTAATTTTGACTTCAACTATGAAAAACTTCAAACACCTCCTCTTCTTAAGTATTCTTTTTTCACTTATATTGTTTACCAATTGTGGTGATAGTGATGATCCTATTGCGGATACTCCAACGAATACAACAGATGATGATTCAACTACAGTATTAGATGCTGATGGTGATGGAGTAGCAGATGCTGATGATACTTGTTCAGATACCCCTAGTGGTGAAACTGTAGATAGCAGTGGTTGTTCAGATTCTCAGAAAGACACTGATGGAGATGGCGTAACTGATGATTTAGATACTTGTGCAGATACTCCTAGCGGTGAAACTGTTGACAGTAGTGGTTGCTCTGATTCACAGAAAGACACTGACGGTGATGGAGTAACGGATGATTTAGATACTTGTGAAGATACTGCTGAGGGTACTACAGTGGATGGAAATGGTTGTTCCGATTCACAGAAAGATACTGACGGAGATGGTGTCAGTGACGATTTAGATACTTGTGCTGATACTCCCGAGGGTACTACTGTTGATGAGAATGGCTGTGCTGTAACCTTCTTATATCTAGATGAAAATGGTATCACGATTAAAGCCACCGAATACGCAGTAGTTGGTGAAAGTTATGAATTGGATAGTGTTAGTTATTTGGTGGTGGATAACGATTTACTTTATCAAATGATAACTGATGAGAATGATATTACAAAAGTGGTAACGAGTAATGTAACGTATATGAGGGGGATGTTTTATACTCTCACCAACTCTGTTTTCAACCAAGATATTAGTTCTTGGGATGTGAGTAACGTAACGGATATGATTGGTGTATTTCATAGGGCTAATTCTTTCAACCAAGACATTAGTAGTTGGGATGTAAGTAATGTACAAAAGATGAGTGATATGTTTAATACTGCTAAAGTTTTCAATCAAGACATTAGTAGTTGGGACGTGAGTAATGTTACTGATTGTGAAGGATTCAGTATAGGAGCAACCGCTTGGACAGAACCCAAACCTAACTTTACTAACTGCACGGAATAAGCCTACTTTTTATCCTTAAAATCGTTTCTTCCAACATAGTCTTTTGCATCCTTGTAGAAGGGGATGAAATGTTACACTAGTAAAACACTTTCCTCTTTCTTGATTTTCCACCAATAGATTCTCCTGTCAAAGCCTTTGGAGCAATACCTTCTGGTGAGAATAATTCACTAAGGGTGGAAAATATTTATTGGCTTTATGTAATAAATTAATCTAGAAAACATATGCCAAGTCCTAGCCAAATAACTAAAGCTCTAAAAAAATTACTTGACAACTTCGATATTGACAAGAGGATAGAGTTTGGAAATAATGAAACCACAACTAGAAATTCTCTTATTCATCCATTTCTTGAAGATTTATTGGGTTATGATGCTATAGATGGTGATTTTACCCATGAATACGATGCTGATTATGGTGATAAGGGCACATTAAAAGTTGATACAGCGATGATGATTGGTCAAAAGGAACCAAACATTATTATCGAAGCTAAAAAAGCAAATCTAAAATTAAGTGATACTCATTTCAGACAGCTAAATGAATATTATCACTATACAAAATCAGCTAAGATTGGAATCCTTACAAATGGAGTCATATGGAAGTTTTACATTGGTGAGAATAGAAGTTTGATTCCTACCCCTTTCTTTACTTTTGATATAACGGATTATGATAACTCTGATGTAGAGATGTTAGCAAAGTTTGACAAGAGAGTGATCAAATTTGATCCGATTATCGAGGAAGCAGAAGAAATACATTTTCTTGACAAATTTGATGATGCATTATTTAAAAGTCTAGCACAGCCAAGCGATGCTTTTATAAAAGATGTTTACTCTCATATGGGAGGAAAGGTATTAGTGAAAAAAACTAAAGAAAAGATTAAAGAGCTAATAAATTCAGTTTCTGTTAAAGCAGCTTATGATCAATTGTTATATCATGAGTCTAAAAGTAATAAGTCAGGTGTTTATACCACTGATGATGAGCAAAAAGCATTCAATGTGGTGCATACTATATTAAGTTTGAGTCGTGAAGTGAGAAGACATATTGATAGAATAACATACAAGGATACACCAACTAAGTTCCACATATTAATTGATAATAATACAAGACAAAAAGTTTGCTCATTTGAACTGAAAGAAACTAAATCAATTCTCTTAATTGATGAGAAAAAGTATGAACTTGAAGAGGTATCCGTTCCTGAAATTACCAAGTACAAAAAAGAGATTATTGATAGTGCGTTAAAGTATTTAAAAGAATGAAACACCTCCTATTCTTAAGTATTCTTTGTTCACCTGTATTGTTTACCAATTGTGGTGATAGTGATGATCCCGTTGCGGATGGTATTACTTCAAAACCAACATTAACTATCACAATCTCCCCAAGTGGTGGAGGTTCAGTTTCTCCTCAAGGGGGTACATATGATGCAGGTACAACTGTTGAGCTTACAGCTACAGCTAATGTTGATTATACCTTCACAGGTTGGACAGGTGATTTTACAGGTAGTTCTAATCCTGTGACATTAACAATGCTAACTAATCAAACGGTGATAGCAAATTATGAGTTTCACGATGCTGATGGAGATGGAGTTGGAGATAGTGTAGATAATTGTGCGGAAACACCAAGCGATGCTACAGCAGATGAAAATGGTTGTTCAAATTCAAATGAGATTTATCTAGATGAAAATGGAGTTACAATGAAAGCCACTGAAGATGCCATAATTGGTGAGGTTTATGGTTTCAATGGTGCAAATTATAGAATCGTGGATAGAGATTTACTTCTTGAAATGATATCAAACTTTGAAGATGTTACTTATGTGGTTACCACTAATATTACTGATATGTATCTTATCTCTGGAGGTTTAAATCTTGATACCAAATTAATAATTGGTGATATCAGTGGTTGGGATGTAAGCAATGTCACCAACATGAATGGAATGTTTGCTGGAACATCTAGCAGAACGGAATTTGACAACTAC
>Ga0209482_1002473_pt1 | contig 11461 bp, 18 predicted proteins | sample CoawatmetaG10DNA_FD_187512 | JGI IMG/M metagenome (GOLD analysis project Ga0209482, IMG submission 187512) | Marine microbial communities from the West Antarctic Peninsula - Coastal water metaG104-DNA (SPAdes) (version 2) | ecosystem: Environmental > Aquatic > Marine > Coastal ...
ATACAGGTAAAGATAAAGGTAAAAATGGGATTGTATTATCTCTTATAGACGATAAAAAAATTCTTGTAGAAGGTTTGAATATGGTAAAAAAACATACTAAACCAAATCCCGCGAAAGGCGAACAAGGTGGTTTAGTTAGTAAAGAGATGCCGCTCGACCTATCAAATATTGCTATCTTCAATTCTGTAACAAAAAAGTCAGATAAAGTAACCTTTAAAGTATTAAAGGATGGCAAGAAAATTCGTATTTATAAATCCAATCAAGAAGCAATAGACGTTTAGGAAGAAATTATGGCCCGTTTAAATGAATTTTATAATGATACAGTCGTTAAAAAGCTTACAGAAGAGTTTAGCTACAAATCGGTTATGGAAGTTCCAAGAATAACAAAGATAACACTTAACATGGGTGTTGGCGAAGCAGTAAACGATAAAAAAATTATGGAAAATGCTGTTGGGGATATGGAAAAAATCTCAGGACAGAAACCCATTGTTACTGTAGCAAAAAAATCGATAGCAAATTTTAAGGTTAGAGATGATTACCCTGTAGGGTGTAAGGTAACTCTTAGAAAGTCAAATATGTACACTTTTTTAGATAGACTAATTAACGTTGCAATACCTAGGGAAAGAGATTTCAGAGGCTTATCAGCAAAATCATTTGATGGTCGTGGAAATTATAATATGGGTATAAAAGAACAAATTATCTTCCCTGAAATTCAGTTTGATAAAATTGATGTTTTAAGGGGAATGAATATAACAATTACAACTACTGCAAAAACTGATGAAGAAGCTAAGGCACTTTTAGCTGCTTTCAGTTTTCCATTTACGAGGTTAAGGTAAATTATGGCTAAATTATGTATGACTGAAAGAGAAATCAAAAGAACTAAAATGGTTGAGAAATTTAAGACCAAAAGATTAGAGCTAAATACAATAATTAGAGATTCAAGCGCAACAAAAGAGCAGCAGGCTGAAGCAAGGTTAAAATTGCAAAATCTACCCAGAAATTCAAGCCCAGTAAGACTCAGAACTCGTTGTGCTTTAACAGGCCGCCCAAGAGGTGTTTATAGAAAATTTGGTATTGCCAGAAGCAAGCTACGTGATCTTATGTTAGCTGGCGAAGTACCAGGCATAACCAAAGCAAGTTGGTAGGGGAGAAGATAATATGAGTATGCATGACCCAATTGCAGATATGTTAACCCGAATCAGAAATGGGCAAATGAGAAATAAAGTGTCGGTATCAATGCCAGCATCCAAAGTTAAGCAATCTATTGCAGCAGTTCTTAAGGATGAAGGTTATATTGAAACGTACAATATAGATGCGAATGAAGGAAAACCGTTGTTAAATATTGAGTTGAAATATTATGCTGGACAACCTGTTATTGAGAAAATACAAAGAATAAGTAAGCCAGGTTTAAGGGTATATAAAAATAGCGACAATCTTCCAAGAGTAATGAATGGGCTTGGGGTAGCAATTTTAACTACTTCCAGGGGTGTAATGACTGATATTAAAGCAAGAGCTGCAGGAATTGGCGGCGAAGTGCTTTGTTACGTTGCTTAATTAAGGGAAAATAATGTCTAGAATTGCTAATAATCCAGTGAACCTCCCTGAAAAAGTAGAAGTTAATATAACGGACACTGAAATTACTATTAAAGGTCCTTTAGGAGTTTTGACTCAAATATTAACAGGTGATGTTGGTATTCAAAAAGAAGATTCAATATTGAAATTTAAGGCTACAAAAGAAACAAAACACTCTAAAGCGATGTCTGGAACAGTTAGGTCACTTGTTCAAAATATGGTTGTTGGTGTTACGGAAGGTTTTGAAAAAAAACTACAATTAATTGGGGTTGGGTACAAAGCTAAGGTTCAGGGTAATAAAATAAATTTAGAGCTAGGATTTTCTCATCCGGTAAATCATGATTTACCGGATGGAGTAACAGCTCAAACCCCTACCCCAACTGAAATAATTTTAAAAAGTTCCAGCAAGCAAGTGGTTGGACAAGTTGCATCAGAGATTAGAGCGTACAGACCACCTGAACCATATAAAGGTAAAGGCGTTAGATATACTGATGAACATGTAGTAATTAAAGAAGCTAAAAAACAATAGAGGTTGATGATGAATATAAATAACTCAAGATTAAGAAGAGCAACAAAAACAAGAGCGAAGATGGCATCGTTAAATAAAACAAGGTTAACTGTATTTAGATCTAATACTAATATTTACGCTCAAATAATTGATGGCTCTGAAAATAAAGTGATTGCATTTGCCTCAACTGTTGAAAGCGATGTTAAGAAAAAGTTAAAGAAAACAAGTAATACTGATGCGGCAATTGAGGTTGGTAAACGCATTGCTGAAAAAGCATTAAAAGCTGGCGTTAAAATTGTAGCTTTTGACCGGTCAGGATATAGATATCATGGTCGAATTAAAGCACTTGCTGACGCTGCCCGTGAAAATGGATTGACCTTTTAATATTAATTAGGACGGATACATGGCACAAGATAAAAGAGCAAAGCATCAAAAGCAAGATCAAACCGATGGGTTAAGAGAAAAAATGATAAACGTAAACCGCGTAACTAAAGTTGTTAAAGGTGGTCGTATCATGAGTTTTGCGGCTTTAAGTGTAGTAGGTGATGGTGATGGCGCTGTAGGAATGGGAAAAGGTAAGGCAAGGGAAGTTCCTCTAGCTGTTCAAAAAGCAATGGAAGAAGCCAAAAGAGAAATGATTAAGGTTAAGCTTAATAACGGTACTTTGTATCATTCAGTTACCGGTAAACATGGCGCTGCAAAAGTTGTTATGCTTCCTGCCTCCGAGGGTACTGGAATCATAGCTGGTGGAGCAATGAGAGCAATATTTGAGGTTATGGGAATAACTGATGTCCTTGCTAAATGTATAGGTTCAGCAAACCCATACAATGTAGTAAGAGCCACTTTAAATGGGTTAGCTTCGATGAATAATCCAGCAGATATTGCGGCTAAAAGAGGAAAAACAGTTGAGGATATTAGAGGATAGTTATGGCTAAAGATATGAAATCTACAGTTAAGGTAACGCTTATTAAAAGCCTTATAGGAAGAACTGCATCTCAGAAAGCAACGGTATCAGGTCTAGGTCTTAGAAGACTTCATCATACTGTAGAGTTAACCGATACCCCTCAAGTAAGAGGAATGATTAACGCGGTAAATTACCTTCTTAAGGTGGAAAGTTAAAATGAAACTAAATACAATTAAGCCAGCAGAAGGCTCAAAAAAAGATACTCGAAGAGTTGGTCGTGGAACTGGTTCAGGATTTGGAAAGACGGCGGGCCGTGGACATAAAGGACAAAAATCAAGAACAGGCGGCTTTCATAAGGTAGGTTTTGAAGGCGGTCAAATGCCGATTCAAAGAAGATTACCTAAAAGAGGATTTAAGTCTATGACAAAGCAATTCAATGCCACAGTGAGAACTGGTGAATTAGCTAAACTTAAAACAGACGTTGTAGATTTATTAAGCCTTAAAGAAGCTAAGCTTATTTCAAATTTATCTCAAAATGCGAAAATATTCCTATCTGGTGAGGTGACAAAGAAATTTAAGGTCCAAGGTATTTATTTATCTAAGGGAGCTAAAAATGCTATTGAGTCAGCAGGGGGAGTTATTGAAATTATAGCCCTACCAGAAGAAACAACTATTAAAACTAAACTAGTTGCTAAGGATGAAGCAGCTAAAAAGCCAGCAGTAGCTAAAAAGCCAGCAGTAGCTAAAAAGCCAGCAGTAGCTAAAAAGCCAGCAGTAGCTAAAAAGCCAGCAGCAGCTAAAAAGGAATAATTGATTTGGCAGAAAATAGTACATTAGGGGCTTTAGGTAAAATGGGTGAGCTAAAAAGTCGTTTGCTATTTTTGCTTGGCGCTCTAATTATTTTTCGTTTTGGAGCTCATATTCCTGTTCCTGGAATAGATCCTGTAGAATTACAAAAACTTTTTGACACACAGAGTGGCGGCATATTGGGAATGTTTAATATGTTTTCTGGTGGTGCCTTAAGTCGTTTTACAGTATTTGCATTAGGTATCATGCCTTACATTTCTGCATCAATTATCATGACACTTCTTACATCAATGTCAGAAAAGTTAAAGGAACTAAAAAAAGAAGGACAAAGCGGTCAACGTATAATCACAAAATATACCAGGCAAGCAACTGTAGTTTTAGCAGCTTTCCAGGCTCTTGGAATTACTGTTGCACTAGAAGCGCAGCCTGGATTAGTTCTTGACCCAGGGCTAGCTTTTCGATTAACAGCCATGGTTACATTGGTTAGTGGAACAATGTTTTTAGTTTGGTTGGGCGAGCAAATTTCTGAAAGAGGAATTGGAAATGGTATATCAATGATTATTTTTGCTGGAATAGTTGCAGGCTTGCCAAGCGCTCTAGGTAATACTTTGGAGTTAACGAGAACTGGAGCATTTTCAATACCTTTAGTATTCTTTCTATTCGTTGCAGTTGTTTTGGTTACTGCATTGGTAGTTTTTGTAGAGAGAGGACAAAGACGAATTACAATTAATTATGCAAAACGTCAAGTCGGCAATAAGCTGTATGGAGGTCAATCATCACATTTACCTTTAAAGATTAATCAAGCCGGAGTAATACCAGCAATATTTGCTTCAAGTGTAATTTTATTTCCGGCAACTATTGCCGGTTGGTTTGGTTCAGGAGAAAATATGTATTGGTTAAAAGATATTAGTGCCGCCATCTCACCAGGGCAACCGATTTATATAATATTATTTGCATTTGCTATTATCTTTTTCGCATATTTTTATACTGCAATTACATTCAACCCAAATGAAACAGCTGAAAATCTGAAAAAAGGTGGCGCATTTGTTCCCGGCATTCGTCCAGGAGAGCAAACTGCGAGATACATTGATACAATTATGGGTCGACTAACACTCATTGGCGCTATTTATATGACTCTAGTTTGTCTTTTACCTGAGCTTTTGATTCTTAAATTTAATACGCCTTTCTATTTTGGTGGAACCTCATTATTAATTATTGTTGTTGTAACTATGGACTTTATGAATCAGGTACAGTCACAAATGATGTCTTACCAATATGATGGTTTGCTAAAGAAGGCAAATTTTAAAGGAAATAGAGGGGGACCAATTTAATTGGGAAAAGAAGATACATTGGAAATGGAGGGTGAGGTTCTAGAGAATCTACCTAACGCTACTTTTAAAGTAAAGCTAGAAAATGATCATGTGATTTTAGGCTACATTTCTGGAAAAATGAGAATGAATTATATAAGAATATTACCTGGAGATAAGGTTACGGTTGAGATTTCTCCTTATGATTTATCAAAAGGTAGGATAACCTTTAGGGCTAAGTAAATTTAATAGTAATTGTTATAAAAGGAAATATTATGAGAGTAAGAACATCAGTAAAGCCATTATGTCGTAATTGTAAAGTAGTTAGGCGTAAAGGCGTTGTTAGAGTGATCTGTAGTAAAGATCAGCGACATAAACAAAGACAAGGCGCATGTCATTAACTTTATCGTTGTTAAGTGAGTAAAAAATAGTTATAATTCACGGCTTTGTTAAAATATTTGTAGTTTTTAATTAGGAGTAATAGATGGCTCGAATTGCAGGAGTAAATGTACCAGATAGTAAGCATACTGAAATTGCTTTAACATCAATATATGGTGTCGGTAGAACTATTGCAAAGAAAATTTGCCAAGCAGTTGGTATTCAGTCGTCAACAAAAATTAAAGACTTAGATGATTCTGATCTAGAAAAGTTGAGAGAACAAGTTGGAGGTTATGTGGTTGAAGGAGACCTTCGAAGAGAAGTATCAATGAATATTAAACGATTAATGGATTTGGGATGTTATAGAGGCCAGAGGCATCGAAGAGGACTTCCTGTCAGAGGGCAAAATACTAAAAATAATGCAAGGACTCGAAAAGGTCCTATTCGTGCAATTAAAAAATCTTAGGAATAAATACTAATGGCAGAAGATAAAGTAAGGATTAAGAAAAAGATTAAGAAAAATGTATCTGAAGGTATAGCGCATGTGCACGCCTCATTTAATAACACAATAATAACTATTACAGATAGGCAGGGAAATACACTTTCTTGGGCAACTTCTGGTGGGGCAGGATTCAAGGGATCCAGAAAAAGTACACCGTTTGCTGCTCAAGTTGCAGCAGAAGCAGCAGGAAAAGCCGCTCAAGAATTCGGAGTTCAAAACATCGAGGTAAGAATTAAAGGCCCTGGACCTGGAAGAGAGTCTTCAGTTAGAGCACTTAATTCTGTTGGGCTAAAAATTACAAGTATTCAGGATGTGACTCCAATGCCACATAATGGTTGTAGGCCACCAAAGAAAAGAAGAATTTAATAATGTTAAATCAGAAGTTTAATAATAGGATAAATACTAATGGCTAGAAATCTTGACCCAAAATGCCGTCAATGTCGAAGAGAAGGAGAAAAGCTTTTCCTTAAGGGCGAAAAGTGCTTTACTGAAAAATGTGGGATAGAAAAAAGAAATTATCCTCCTGGGCAACATGGCCAAAGACGTGCGAGTAGACTCTCTGACTATGGCGTTCAACTTAGAGAAAAGCAAAAGCTTAGGAGAATTTACGGCATACTTGAAAAGCAGTTCAGGGGTTACTATGCAGAAGCTGATAGGAAAAAAGGCATTACTGGCGATAATTTATTGCAGATGCTTGAATCCAGGCTTGATAACGTGACATATAAAATGGGTCTTGGTGCTTCTAGAACTGAAGCAAGACAGATAGTAAAGCATAATAGTGTATTAGTTAATGGAAAAAGGGTAAACATCCCTTCTTACCAGGTTCAACCGGGTGACGAAATCTCTATTAATGACAGCTCTAAAGATCAATTAAGAATTAAGGCTGCACTTGAAGCAGCTGAAGAAAGAGGTTTTCCAGAATGGCTTGAGGTTAATACTAAGAAATTATCAGGTGTTTTTAAGGATAAGCCAGAAAGAGATGACCTTCCATCAACAATTAATGAGTCGTTAATTGTTGAGCTTTATTCAAAATAATTTAGTTTAGAAAGTAAATAAAAGGATAATTATGCAAATAAGCCCCACCGAATATTTAAAACCAAGAATTGTAGATGTTGATATTGTTTCTGAGCAAAGAGCAAAAGTAGTTTTGGAACCGATGGAAAGAGGATTTGGTTTCACTTTAGGAAATGCTTTAAGAAGGGTTCTGTTGTCATCAATACCAGGGTATGCAATTACTGAGGTGAAAATTGATGGAGTGGTTCATGAATACTCAACAATTGATGGCGTTCAGGAAGATGTTGTTGACGTTCTTCTAAACATGAAAAAAATAGCACTAAAAATTCATAACAATACTAGTGGAACGATTTCTTTAAGTAAGAATGAAGAGGGCGAAGTTACTGCTGGGGATTTTGATGTCGGGCATGATATTGAGATAATGAATCCAAAGCATGTAATTGCTCATTTAAATAAGGGTGGAAAATTAAATATCGAAGCCAAGGTGGAGATGGGTAGAGGGTATCAACCTGTACCTGCAAGAAAGAAAATTAATGAAGATGAAAATGAGTTAGGTTTTATAGCAATCGATGCATCATTCAGTCCAATTAGCAAGGTGAGTTATTTTGTTGAGAGCGCTCGTGTTGAGCAGAGAACTGATTTAGATAAATTAATTATGGATGTAGAAACTAATGGAGTAGTTGAGGCTGAACAAGCAATTAGAGACGCTGCATTTATATTACGCGGTCAGTTATCTGTTTTTGCAAATCTGGAAAGTGAGCTAACTGAAGTTGAAGTGCAACAAGCTCCAGAAGTTGATCCTGTTTTGTTACGTCCAGTAGATGATCTTGAGTTAACAGTAAGATCAGCTAATTGCTTAAAAGCAGAGAGTATCTATTATATTGGGGATCTCATTCAAAGAAATGAAAGTGATTTACTAAAAGCGCCTAATTTAGGTAGAAAATCATTAAATGAAATTAAGGAGATACTTTCAGTTAAAGGATTATCGTTAGGAATGAAAGTTGAAAATTGGCCACCAGCAGGTGCCGGAGTAGTATAAACACAAAGAATTTGGAGTAATAAAATGCGACATGGAAAGGCACATAGAAAATTAAATAGGACAAGTAGTCATAGGAAAGCTATGTTTAAAAATATGACTAATTCACTATTGAGGCATGAATTAATAAGAACCACTTTACCTAAAGCAAAAGAGCTTAGAAAATATGCGGAGCCTCTAATTACTTTAGCAAAAGAATCAACTGTACATAACAAACGACTAGCCTTTAATAGGTTAAGAGATAGGGATATGGTTGTAAAATTATTTGGTGAGCTTGGCCCTAGATACAATAAACGTAAGGGCGGTTATTTGAGAGTCCTTAAATGTGGTTCCCGTAAAGGTGATAATGCGCCAATGGCTTATGTTGAGCTTGTTGATCGTCCAGCAGAAATTGTTGAATCTAAACCAGCAGAAATTGTTGAATCTAAACCAGCAGAAATTGTTGAATCTAAACCAGCAGCAGCTAAGAAGCCAGCAGCAGCTAAGAAGCCAGCAGCAGCTAAGAAGCCAGCAGCAGCTAAAAAAGGATAAATTTAGGAATGAGAATAAAAAAGCCAGCACTAGCTGGCTTTTTTTTATATTTTATTTATCAATAAATACATATAATAGTGTTGGAAGATAAAAATAAATTAGTGAATTTAAGAATGAAAAAAAATATAGAAAGATCAGAGAGTCTTAATGAAATTATTGAACAAATCAATGAGCTACTAGACAATAGTAAGCTAGTTAATGAATCTATTGAAAAGCAGAATTTGCCTAAGCAAAGGTTGATAAAGAATTTAGTCGATAAAAAAAACATAAATAAACTTCAAAACCTTCTTAACGAACTTCATCCCGCCGATATTGCAGATATTTTAGAATCACTTCCGATAGAGACAAGATTAACGGTTTGGGATTTAATTAAAACAGAAAACGATGGAGATATTCTAATTGAAGTATCTGATGCTGTAAGGCAAACATTAATTGCAGATATGGATAGCACTGAATTACTTGCTGCAACAGAACATTTAGATGCTGATGAAATTGCAGATATAGCTGCTGATCTTCCAAAAAATGTTCTTCAGGATTTATTAGAGAACCTTGATATTAAGAATAGGGAGCGGCTTGAGTCAGCCCTATCATATCCGGAAGAAACTGTTGGTGCCCTTATGGATTTTGACGTAGTAACTATAAGGGAGGATATAACTCTCGAAAAAGTCCTGAATAACCTGAGAAAAATTAGAAAACTTCCTGATCATACGGATAAATTATTTGTTGTAGATAGAGGTAACCTAATAATAGGTATTCTTCCACTAGAGAGGCTTATAGTAAGCCAGGCGACTACCTATGTAAGAAATATTATGTCTAAAGATGTTGTTTTATTTAATCCAGAGGACATTGCTCATGAGGCATCAAATTCATTTGAGCGTTATGACTTAGTAACTGCTCCTGTCGTTGATGCGAATAATAAATTAATTGGAAGGGTAACTGTGGATGCCGTAATGGATTATATAAGGGACGAAACAGAAAGTGAGAAGCTGTCAATGGCTGGACTCCGTGAAGAAGAGGATATGTTTTCATCAATATGGAAATCAGTTCAAAATCGGTGGGCATGGCTAGCAATCAATTTAATAACAGCCTTTATTGCGTCAAGAGTAATTGGAATATTTGAAGGTTCAATTGAAAAGGTAGTTGCCTTAGCAGCATTAATGCCAATTGTTGCTGGAATTGGCGGTAACTCTGGAAACCAGACAACAACAATGATTGTGAGAGCTATGGCTGTTGGCCAGGTTACCTTTAGCAACCTAAGATTTTTATTGTATAAAGAAATAAGTGTTGCTCTATTGAATGGTGTTATATGGGGAAGTGTTCTTGGGTTATTCGCATTTTTACTTTATGGAAATGAAAAATTAGGGTATGTGATGACAGCTGCCATGATCTTGAATTTAATTCTTTCGGCCATAATGGGTGTTATGATTCCTTTGTTAATGAATCGTTTCGGTAAGGATCCGGCAGTCGGGTCAAGTGTATTAATCACAGCAATGACAGATAGTGGAGGTTTTTTTATCTTCCTCGGTCTTGCTACATTGGTTTTAATATAAATTATGAATAAAAACTTTGAATTTTTAAAAAATAACATTAGTTTAGATTTGTTTCTAAGTGGGCCATTTTTAATTCAACTAGTTGTAATATTAACCGCAGTTAGCGTAGCCTTTTTTCTTGAAAAAATAATTAGAAAAAATATCATAAAAGATGCGGGAGAAAAAGTATTAGTTTTAAGTGATACCTTTAAAATTATTAGGCCCATAGTGATGGCAGGAATAATTTCTCTTATTAAATATTTTTTAGATAGCTGGCAACCAACTAGACTTTTATATATCACCTTAACTATTTTGGCAGCTCTAATTGTTATCAGGCTAACCATTATATTATTTAGATATTTGCTAAGGCCTGGCCCATGGGTAAGACCGATGGAGAATACAATTGCAACTGTAATTGCACTAATATTTATTTCAAATGCTTTTGGTGTAATTGACGATTTAAAATATTTTCTGTCTAACATTCAGTTTACATTTGGAAGCCACACTTTATCTTTATTAATAATTTTTCAAGTAATTTTTGGGGTGATTGTTGCAATTCTTGTTGCGATGACGGTAGCACAATTTTTAGAAAATAGATTAATGAAAATTGAAAACTCTAAACTTGATATGAATCAAAAAATTATGTTTGGAAAAATTTTAAGAGTTTCATTATTTGTGTTTGCAATTATCATAGCTCTAGATACAGTAGGTGTTGATTTAACATTCTTCACAATATTTGGAGGAGCTTTTGGGGTAGGCCTAGCTTTTGGGATGCAAAAAATTGCAAGCAACTATATTTGCGGTTTTATTATTTTGATTGATAAGTCTGTTCGGATTGGTGATATTTTAGAGGTAGGCGAACACTATGGACGTGTCTCTCTTATTAAATCAAGGTTTACTGTTCTTAAAAGGTTGGATGGAGTTGAGGTTGTAATTCCAAACGAATCATGGATATCAGAAAATATTATTAACTATACTTATTCTGATAGAAAAACAAAAGTTCCATTAGACATACAGATTAGTTATTCATCTTCAGTAGATAAAGCATTTGAAATTATTTTAAACGCTGTTAAAAATGAATCTAGGGTTCTTGATAATCCCGCTCCGCAAGTTTTTTTAAAAGAATTTGGTGATAGTGGTATTAATCTTCATGCATCAATCTATATAAACGACCCAGAAGATGGTTCATTGGCTCTTAAATCTGATCTGTATAGAACAATCTGGGATGAATTTCAAAAGAATGGTATTGGAATTCCATTCCCTACAAGGACCGTCGAAGTAATAAACCAAAAATAAATTTTTTAGATACCAAATAATTCTTAACTTACTTTTAGTAAAGTAAACTACTTAATTTTATTTTCTTTATATAAAAC
>Ga0209482_1002479_pt1 | contig 11448 bp, 5 predicted proteins | sample CoawatmetaG10DNA_FD_187512 | JGI IMG/M metagenome (GOLD analysis project Ga0209482, IMG submission 187512) | Marine microbial communities from the West Antarctic Peninsula - Coastal water metaG104-DNA (SPAdes) (version 2) | ecosystem: Environmental > Aquatic > Marine > Coastal ...
TCTTTGACTTCATATCAAACTCACCACGAGTTATAAGAAGTTTTTGTGCTTCTGCTTTAGACTTACGACTCTCAGCCCACACACTCATCACACCACCGAGCACAGTAGAAGCTAACATAGTTATTATTTCAAACGGAAAACCCATTAGATTATATCTTCTAATAAACTTTCATACAGATTTCTAAAGCTTGTTAATTTCATAAATCCTAGTCCTTGTCCTAGCTGGTGTAACCTATAAGTGTTATACGCTGTTTCAAGTTGTGCCTCTGTGTAAAGTATCATTGATAATCTGGAGAAGCTTCTAACTTACCTACAGTTATTTCTTCAGGCATATAATTTTTACCAATAAAATAATCTATTTTTGTTTGTCTTTCTTCAGGATTACCTGCCCAATGATAGTCTGCCCAAGCATCTTCTTGAGATAAATTTCCCTTAACTAAATCTGTTACAGGCATTTTACCCATGGCTTTATCTGCATAAAAAATAGCATCTTGCATATCTTCAGAAAGCTTTGAAAAGTCTGGATTTTTATCTTGTATTAATTGCCTATCTTCATTAGTTAATGGAATATTTTTATCTTTTTTAAAATTTACATATCTAGTAACTGCAGTTTTAGCTCCTTGTTGTCCCGCTTTATTTTTTGTTGAAAGTTCATACTGATATTTTCCTCTTCCCGGACCTCCTCCCATCTGTATTCTATTTGCAATATCATCTGATTCTGCATTAGAAACATAGTAAGCGTGTCTTTTTAACACTAACATTTCTTCATCACTGTAGTTTCTTTTAGGGTCTTTTTGTATAGCATTTAAAACAAGTTCAGCTAAACTAGGTTTACCACCCTTTGAAAATCCTAGCCTATTCATTTCTTCTACATAAGGCATTCCTGTAATAGGATTAACTCTATTTTCTGGTTCATCTTTAGTGTAAGGTATATCTACTTCACCGCCTTTAAACTTGTTAAGTCTTTCTTCTTCTACTCTAGTAATACGTTTAGCTCTTGCTTCGTTATATACTTTTGTATATTCTTCCCACTCAGCTAGTACTTGTACACGTCTTAGCTCTGCTTTTTTAATAAGCTCTTCTCTTTGTTTATAAGTTATGTTTCCTTTTTCAAAATCTTTTCTAGCGTCTTTAGTTATTTGGTCAGCAGCTTTTAAATCTTTATTAAGTTGAAACTCTTTTGATTTTTGATTTACATCAGGGTCTTGAGGTCTTAATTTTATACCTAAAGAATAAGCTACAGACTCGCCAAAACTATAAGGAACTGTATATGCAGAACCCGGTATTAGTTCTCCTTTTTCATAACCTTTACCTTCTCTTAGAGAACGTGCTATTTTTTCATAAGAATATGAACCCGGTATAATAGGAAGATTAGGAGTTAATCTTTTTACTAATGCTTTAGCTATAGCTTTACCATCTTCATCTACTCCTAGACCATCAATTTCTTGTCCTGTAAAAGGGTCTGTTCTAGCTACAGCTACGTTATATATATCTCCATATAAACCAAAACTAGGTTGTAAAGGTGCAGGTACTCCCGGTACACCTGTTTCTCTTTCTTCAAATATATCTCCACCTGGAATCCATCTACTAACATCTAAGTATTGAGAATCTCCATCATTTGAATTCCAAGGAACTCTAAGAACTGTAGGAGGTGCGTAAGGAACACCCCATAAAGTTTTAGAGTATTCATCTCTCATAGTTACTCTTTCTAAATCAGGGTCTCCACCACCAACTTGTTTACCTAACTCATTAAGACCGTAACCGATACCTGCCCACTTTGCAAACTTGTGAGGTCTTAAAGTAGCTGTTTCTGCTAGTAACGGAACTATTCTATATGTATAAGATAAAAAAGGAGTAGCTGTTCTTCTAAGAGCATTAATAGCAGGAGCATTAATATCATAATCAATAAACCATTTACGAGCATTCATAGCAGCTTCTGTAACGTCCATTTTTTTATCCATTCTATCCATAAACACAGCCATTCTAAATACTTGGTCTTCTTGTTGATATAAGTTTTCTAATTTAGTAAGACTTAAATCTTTAGCTTTTTTAAAGTATTTAAACATGTCAGTAGAGTAACCATAAAACTGTGAAGGTTCGTCAATAGCAGTTATTTTATTAAAAGCTTGACCCATTGCACCACTAGTGTTTCTTAATTCTTTAGTAACCATGTCTACATCAAAGACACCTTGTTCTCTAGCAAGTTTATATAGTTCAGACTTTTCACCCTTCATAAGTTCTTTAAGTGCTTTAGGTAAATAAGTATAAGAAGTATCTGAAAAATCTAACAATACAAAGTTAGACATAATATTGTTAGTATGTACTGCGGGATTCCAAGCTGTTTTAGATTTTTTCCATATAGCTTGTGATTTATCAAAAGCCCTAACAACTTCTTCCAGCTCTACTTTTTCATTAGTAAGTTGACCCATTCTTTTAATATCTTTCATTACATCTTTATGAATGTACAAGGCATCTCTTACTTCTTTAGTCCCATCAGCTTTAATAGTTATTTTTTCAGCCAGTTCTCCATAAGATTTAGTAGTTGTTCCTCTTAAAGTTGTATTAGGAACTAAAACAAAATCACTAGGTTCTCCTTTAGATAACCAATCTTCTTTTGTTAATGTAAATCTTGAATCGTTTGATAGCTTTCTAAAAAATTGTGCAGTTGAAATATCATTAGACATTAATCTACCGGTTTCAGCTATAGCAAAAGCAGCATCTTCTATCTCACCCATTTGAGTCCTTTCGTCTTTTGTAAAGTCTTTTCTTATTTTAACTTTACCTGCTTTGGTAGGATTTCCTATTTTTTCCCACCCTCCTGTTTGCCATTTAGAATTTACTTTATCGAATGAAGTTTCTAAAACTGTTTTAGTTATTCCTCTTTCTCTTAAGCTATTACCTATAAGACTGACTTGTCTCATAGCTGTATACATTTTAGGACTTTGACCAGATTTTAAATTTCTAGTATAACTTCTATGTAAATAAGTATTAATATTTTTTAAGAAAGTTTCTTTATCTAATAAACCTAAGTCTACATATTTTTGACCCATTTCCTCAATAACTTTTCTAGCTTTTAAATTAAGCTCAATACCTTCTTCTGCTAAATTATCTATAGCATCTAAGTTACCAGTCATTAAATTATATAATAAATTTCTTTGAGGAGCATCCATTTTTTCTTTTGACTCTAAAGCTAAATCTAAAAACTGTTGAGCTATTTGATTTTTATTTACCTGTGCTTCTCTTCTTAATAATTTATAATCTGAACTTAAACCATAATCATCAACTAAAAATCTACCCATATGTTCAGCTAAAGCATCATCACCAACTTTTAATTTACCTAAAGTTTTTGTAAGACCTGCTCCAGCCATACCAGCTAAAAAACCTGCTCCAAACTTTTGAAGTGCTGTAGCATCTGGGTCATCTACAGAATTATAACCTGCTATACCAGAAGCTGTTCCTGTCAAAGAAGAACCCCAATTATCAAACACTTTATTTTTTAAAGCTATTCCAAAGTTATCTTGATAAAATTTTAATACGCCATTATTCAATTTAATTTTATTATCAGCTTGTTCACCAAAAACTTCTTGTACTTTATCTTCAATAACTTTTTGTTCTACTTCTTGAGGTACAGGTTGATTGTTTACAGGTTTTAATTTTTCAGCTACGTCTTGTTGCTTTTGAATTTGAATAGGTTGCATTTGATTCTTTACAAACTTTTTAGAATCTTGCAAACTTCCAAATACATTTCTTTGTACTAATTTATTTTTTCTTTTATTAAAATCAGCTATGCTTTCTCCTTTTTTCCTACCTCTTAATACAGGAGTACTAATTACTTCCCATTGTTTAGGAATAACATTACCTTTTTCATCTATTGCTTTTTGTATAACGTAAGAAGTTTTAGTAATTTGATTTTTAGTTTTATACAACCATGATAAAGGATTAGACTTTGTATCTATTGCAAATTCTACTTCAGAGCTTCTTACAGTTGGTCCAGCTTCAGCACCTTCAGGGCTTTTTAAACCTTCTCCTTTTTTAGGTGGCTGTAGTTTATCTAAAGGAAATTTCTTAGTTGCCCTAGCTCCACTCTTACTAACAAACTGTACAACAGCAAATCCTTCTTTATCTATCTGTATAATAGTTCCTCTATTTTTTCTATCAGGAGCTATAATTTTAGAGCCTACTTTTAAAGGAGCAGTAAGGTCAATAATTTCTTCAGTATCATCAGCACTTTTTCTAGGTGCTTCAAACTCATCAGACTTTGCAAAGTATCCTTTTTTACCACGAACTTTAGCTATAGCTTCTAAAGTTGCTCCGCCTAATGCACCTAATGCACTACCTGCTGTTGCACCAATAGCTATATTTTCCAAACGACTTTGTTTTTCACCAACAAGACCCGGAGATTCTTCACTAACATATCCCATACCTGCATGAAAACCCCCAGCCATTCCTCCATACTTAGTTAACTCCCAAATATTTTTAGCCTTTTTACCTTTTGCAATCCAACCTGCAATAGGAACATAACCAAAAGGGTCTGCAACTACTGCTGAGCCAAGGAAAGCTGCCATAGCTTGACTACCGTATTCTTCATTGTCTAATATCTGTTGTAAAGTTCTATCTTTGTTTTTTAATTTTTCAGTAGCTTCATCCATGCCTAAAAGGTTAGCACCAAATTGTTGTATACCTCTAAAAGAATCACTAGCTCCCATTTTAGCAGCGTACTTTAGTGCTTCAGATTTTGAAAGTTCGTAAGTCGGGTCAACTGTAGAACGTATATATTCTATGAAACTGTTAGAGTCTTGATTAGGATAAGCCATAATTTAATTGATTATATTTTCTAATTCTTTTTTTCTATCTTCTAATTCACGTTTTTTAATAGGAGATAATCTATCAGGTCTTGAAAGTAAATTTTCAATTCCTCTTAATTCTCCTTTTTCTCTAACAAAAGTTGTACCACTAAGGTCAGGTGGAACCCTAGTTATATTTTTAGCAATTGTGTCTTCAATTTTTTGTATTTGATTTTCTTTAGATTTAATTTGTATAGCACTAAAGTTTTCTTTATCATCTAAATCTTCTAGTAGTTGATTACGTTTATTTATGTTTTGTTTAACAATAGATGCTGGTTGATTAGCTAATTTTTCTATTTCTTCTTTAGTAGGTAAAACAAATTCTATTTTACCTTCTCCTTCATTATTATTTTTAGAACCTAAACTAATTACATTAAACTTAGGCTTTAACTTTCCTGCTATACCCTCAACATAATATTTATTATTATCAATATCATATTTTATTATTCCTTTACCACTAACAACATCAGGGAAAAACATGTTTAAATCTACAGGATTACCATCTGTAATATCTATAACTCCACTTGTTTTGCCTTTAATTTTAGACTGAGTAAATTTATAAACATTACTATTCGGATTTTCAATAACGCTATTAAATTCTTCTAGTTTAGAAGGGTCTGTTATTTGTGATTCTATTGAAGTAGTGTTAGCCATATTAAGTTTTATATTACCATTTTCAATTTGATTAATGTCGTAATTAATACCTAACTGGTCAAGTTGAGTTTGTTTATATGTTTCAGCATCCCACCCTTCAGATTTAGCCTGTGGTAAAAATTCTGGTCTAACTCTATACTCTTTAGTATTTATATCTTGTTCAAACATAGGCATACCTTTTTCTGTAAACTTACCTTGTAAAACATCTTGATAAATATTATCTACTAAATCATTAGCTTTTTTAGCATCGTCTAAGTTAATTTTTAAAGCATCGTTTTGTACAGCCCACATGTAAGCAGCACTTGTATTTGATTTTAAAGCTGTACTTCCTTCTCCATTTAATATTTTTAAAAAACCATCTACTTTTTCAGGTTTAATATTATTTGCCATGCTTACAAGATTAGTAGATTGTATTGTTGAACTCATGTCATTTTTCTTTTCTCTGCTCAAAACTTTAGGTATAGCATTGCTTCCGTCCGCATACTCTATAAAACTAATTACTTTTATTTCGTTTCCTAAATCAAATTTTTCAATAGTAGAACTTTTAATTTTTTTACCTATTACTCCTTGTTTTCCTTCAACAAATTGCTCATTCATTCTTTTAATAAGTTCGGGAGTATCGTAACCTAACTTATCGTATGTATCTGCAAACCCTGCAAACTCATCAATTTCTTTAATAACGTCTGTGTTAAACAATTTATCTTTAGCTATTCTTTTTTTATATTCTAAAGTTTCAGCATTTTCTCTACCTAATATTCTTTTAATTCCTTTAGTAGCTGCACCAAATAAAGTTCTAGGAGCTTGTATGTCTGTAAAGTTTTCATAATCATCTATAAAGTCTTTCATAGTAGGAACATCTTTTGCTTGTGTAGCTTTTTTTTCTAATGCTGCATATAGTTCGTTTGCTTTTGTAGTAGCCTCCTCACTTATCCAACTAGATATATTTTCTACTTCGTCAAAAGGTTTTATTTCTTTTGCAGATGATAAGTAAGAACGATATATTTGTTTTTGTAAATAATCTACACCGCCATTTTTTTGTATTTCATTCCAGTAAGTAGTAGTAGCTTCAGCATTTTGTACATAATTTTTATACTTAGCTTTAGCAGGACCAAACGAAGATTCTAGTTTATCTGCATTTTGATTAATTAAAGCATTTGCACCTTTAACAACAGTGTCAAAAGCAAGAAGTCTTTTAGAAAACTTTTCTTGTTTTTTATTTTGTTCTTCGTTATATTGTTTTGCATCACTAAACTTTTGTTCTGCATACTGTTGTGTGCTTTCGTAATCATATCTTGCCATTTTATTGTCCTTTACTTAATAAACTTTGTTGTGGTTGAACTGTTTCTTCTTCCATAACAGCCTCTTGTGGTTTTTCTAATAAACTTTCTTTAGGCATTTCTAAAGTTTTTATTTTTTCTACTATATCAGACGGTAAAGCACCTTCAGGTATTTTACCTTTTTCTTTAGCTTTTAAAGTTTCTGAAATATTTTTTACTCTATCTTCTAATATTGAATCTTCATCGTCATCATCATCTTCATCATCTATTCTATATTGAATATCTGCTTTTTCTGCTAGTGCCATTAATAAATACATTAGAGGTTCCATAAGCATCATCATTAAATCAGGATTCCATTTACCTTCTCTAAAACCTACATAACCTATTTGCATTGCTAAATCTGTAACAGGTATACCATCTCCCATAGCTAACACCATAGGCGTATAGTTTTCTTCTAACAGTAACTCAGCAGCAGTGTAATCTAAAGCTTCTTTAAAGTTTGTAAAGTCTGTAGCTCCTTCAAAAGGTCTCGGCTCTTCAGGATTAGATGTTAATGATTGACCCGGTATAGGTCTACCAGCTTTAGTAAAAGCTTCTACAGCTTCTGGATTATATTCTTCCATTTTTTATACTCCTAAGTATTGTATCCTGCAGCTTCATAAATTCCTTTTTGCATTGGTGTATTCTGTGAAGCTGAAAAGTTTGCCATGAATGATTGGTATGCAGAGTTACCTTCACCTATTAAATTATTTAAGTAGTTAGAGTTTTGAATATTACCTACTAAATAAGGATTACCCTGTTGTTGTGACATTAAATCTACTTGGTTATACACTGAAGAATTACTAGCTCCTACATTCATCATTTCAGGTATATCAATATAATAACTACTAGGTCCTTCAGGTGTTTCATAACCTAATGCTTTAGATAAACCCTGACCTCCTACTGTCTTAATAGCACCAGTTACAGCTCCTTCTAATCCAGTATTAACAGCTTTTTGAATATTAAAATCTTTAACACCTTCTACAACTTTACCCGGTATGTCTTTTAAAGTATCCATAAATGTTACATCTTTAGTTTTACCTAATAAAGGTTCTATAGGTTTTGTAAATTGAGATACGTCTGTCAAGCCTTTTATAGCTTCTCCTGTTTGAATCTTAGGCATTGTAAATGCTTCCTTTACATCAGCTTCAAAAAACTTTCCAAGATTCATAGACTCTTCTGGTACAAATCCTGTAAGGTCTGGAGTATCTAACATGCTTGAAACATCTGTCACTCCCGGAAACTCTCCTTTACCTTCCATTAATGTTTTAGTAAACTCTTCAGGAGTTGCTTTTGTTACATCTAAAGTTTTTCCAGCGTCTATAACTTCTGTTAAACTTTCTGGAGTTTTCTTTGCAAATATAGAAGTTCTGCCTTCGCTTAGTGTAAATCCTTTACCCTTTGCAAAGTTTGTAACTCTATCTACAGCATTACCAATAGTTGTAGAAACACTATTATAAACATTACCTGCAAAAGTACCTGCTTTATTAATAAGATTTAAACCGTGTCCAAGAGCTTGTCTACCCAAACCTGCTTTACTTAATAAATTAGTAGACCAAGTAGATAACTTACCGGCAGCTCCAAAAAAACTTCCTAAAGCTGACGTAGCATAAGGCATAAGAAACATCATTCCTATTTGTCCTACTATTCCTAATTTTCCAATAGCTCCCATTACTTTATTAAAGACTTTTTTAATTCCTTTACCTATTTTCTTTACACCCTTTTTAAGTCCTTTCCAAGCTTTACTTAATATTCCCATTCTTTATTTCTCCTATTATCCAAATATTGTATCTATTGTATTTGATGCGTTTTTAAAATTAGTAGACCAATTTTTAGCAGCATCTCCTTCTGACCCAGCAGCAGCTATCATAGCTTGTAGCTTTCTGTTAGCGTCTCCTTCAGCAAATCTAAAATCATAATCAGCTTGGTCTCTTAATTCTTGCCATAAGAATGATTGAGCTGATGAGCTTAATCCAAAAGCATTCTGTGCGTTTTGTTGATTAACAGCATTCTGTGCTGCAGTATCTGCCATGTTTGATTGTCTTCTCCAAGTAACATTAGAATTAAGAACTGCTTGTTCGTTAGCAGAGTTCCACTGTTGTCTATTAAAATCTAACTGTGAGTTAAATTGATTTACTTGATTTAATATAGAAGCATTTGCTTTGTTAACGTCTGCAGTTCTATTAGCGTCTCTAGCATTTGCTGCGTTTTCTGACTGTGTGTTAAACTGTGCAGTAGCATTTAATTGAGCAGTATTAAACTGATTCATTTGTGATTCAAGACCTGCCATAAACTGATTGGTTTGATTTTCACTAGCACTATTAAATTGTTTAGCAGCATTTTCAGCAGACTGATTAGAAAGAAGTCTTTGTTGTTCTTGTTGACCCTTCATCATGTTAGCTTGTTGTTCATTATTAAGATTAGTCATGTCCATTTTTAAAAAGTTCTGAGCATTACTAATAGAAAGTTTAGTTCTTTGGTCTGCTGTTGACATGTCTAATGCAGCCATAGCAGTAGCATTTTGCATAATAGACTGCTGTTCTGCATTCATGTTTGTAAGAGCTACTGTTTGCATAAACTTACTGTTAGATAATTCTACTTGTTGTTCTGTAGTAAATTTAGTCATGTCCATATTAGCTTGAACACTAGCGTGTTGTATAGCTCTTTGTTGGTCAACATTAAGCTGAGCTATACCCATTTGTTGAGCTAACTCACCATTACGGATATTAACTTGCATCTGTTTATTAAGATTTGCAAGTTCTGTTTGTTGAGAAGCACTAAGATTTTCTGAACCAGCTTGATTCATAGCAGATAAATTAGCTAACTTCATTTGCTGGTCATTGCTTAAATTAGCAAGTTCCATCTGTTGCTTAAACCCGGCATTCTTAGATAAGAAGTCTGCAGCAACTTGCATCTCTGCCATACGTTCTTGATTAACAGCAGATTGATTAGCACCTTGAACATTAGCATCTATCTGAAGCTCTGCCATATTTAACTGTTGCTCGTTACCAAGATTAGACATGTTAGCCTGTTGTTGGTTCTGAACATTAACTACTGCAGCTTGTTGTTGATTCTGTAAGTTTTGTGTTCTTGTTTGCTGTTGCATCTGTGCACTTGTCATTACAGCATCTTGATTAAACTGACTTTGCATAGTCTTCATCTGTTGAGACATTTGTGCAGTTTGACTTGCAGCACCTTGACGGTTTGCTAAGTTCTGTAATCTTAATTGTTGTTCTTGTGTAGCCTGTTGCAAGTTTGCTTGTTGCTCGTTACTTAGGTTCTGAGCTGCTCTAGTTTGTAAAGCTTGTGCATTACTTTGAGCCATTGGCATAGCTGTTTGAATAATAGCGTTGAATAAAGAATCTCTACCTACAGTAGAAACACTTATTCCTCTTGCAGCCATTCCTTGATTTACAGCGTCTACAGCTGGTCTAGCCCACATAGGTATAGTTCCATCTTCCATTCCACCTAGTAAGGATTCCATTTGTGAAGATACTAAAGCTTCTGTAGGTAGTGCAGCAATAGCAGCATTAACTTCTACAGGGTTTTCATCTACTTGAGCAATCATAACTGCTGGGTCTTCTACAATAGCAGCAGTAATGTCAGGAGGTAAATTACCTACTTGTGCTAACATATTAGCAGCTTCACCTTTAGCAGCTGTTCCAGTTACTGCTCTTTGTTGTGCAGCTTCATAACCTACTGTACCTATAATTTGAGCAGCTTGTCCATCTGTAGCAGGTACACCTGTAATAGCTTCACGAGATTTTTCTTCTGCGTCTGGAGTTTCAGATATGTTCGCACCTATACCTTTTACATCTTTAGCAAAAGCACCTGAAGATAAAACACCATCTACATCTTCAGCTTTAGCATCATTCATAATACTTTCAGATATTCTTGCAGCTTCTGCAGGACTAGATAACTCTGATATTTCTTGAACTTTAGCAATTGCTTCAGGAGATAATTTTCCTATAGCAGCTTGTACTTCAGGATTTGTTGTAATTTTTGAAGCTGTCATTTGTGCAGCTTTTACTTGTTCCGGAGTTTTAGAAGTAGTAGCATCCATAGTAGCTACTTCTTCAGCAGCAGTAGGTTCTACTTTAACAGCGTCTACAGTAGGAGCAGCTCCCATTTGAACAGTCCCTGCTGTAGTTCCAGTCATATCTATTTTTTCTACTTCTGCAGTTGGTACAACACCTTCTGGTATTTTACCAGCAGCTAAATCTTGTGCAGTTCTACCAGATTCTATAACTCTTGTTCCTCTTTCTGATTCAAACATAGCTTGTTTTTGTGCATCAGTTAAAGGAATTTCACTACTAGTGCCTCCACCTGTACCGCCTGTACCACCAGTACCGCCAGTACCGCCTGAACCACCTCCACCAGTACCACCAGCGTTTCCACCACCTTGACCAGCTCCACCAGCTCCACCAGTTCCACCACTTCCACCACCGCTTCCGTAATCATCTTCGTAACCATCTCCGTAACCATCGTCTCTTCTTCCAGTACGAGGACCGTTTCTATCTCTTTCTTCATTTCTATTAGCCATATTATTCTCTTGTGTGTTTGTTACTGGGGTTGGAGCAGGAGTCGGAGCCGGTGTAGGGCTAGGAGTCGGTGCTGGTGTTGGTGCTGGTGTT
>Ga0209482_1002480_pt1 | contig 11445 bp, 8 predicted proteins | sample CoawatmetaG10DNA_FD_187512 | JGI IMG/M metagenome (GOLD analysis project Ga0209482, IMG submission 187512) | Marine microbial communities from the West Antarctic Peninsula - Coastal water metaG104-DNA (SPAdes) (version 2) | ecosystem: Environmental > Aquatic > Marine > Coastal ...
TAGCCAAGGTTTTAAAGCAATAACACTTAATTATGGGGCAATCTTGGGTTTGCTAAATCGCTACAGCCCAGTGAGAATGGTGCACCCGGAGTGCGTCGAACTAACTACCATCCATGCAAAGCCTTTAGTTCTGCAAGCTATTATTATAGCGTATATCACTCAAGTCTCCAAATAAACAATATTTATATTTTGTGAGTACATTTGTGTGCGCATTAATGGGAGGTGGGGCAGGTCGCCACCCCCCATCTATGGGTATATATAGGTGTGGTCGGAGGTTTTGAGGCTGTTTAGGATTGGAAACTAGTTGGTTATTTGATTTTCCAGACAAAGCCTAGAGCATCAAGACGTAAAATACGCTCTGGTGAAAGTTTGTCTTTCTTCTCCCTTTGCTTACTAACCCAACCTCCTAATTTATGGCCAGATGTAGTGACGTGTTTAGCGGCCACTAAGCAATGTCCGCACTCTTCTTTGTAGATAACTAGCTCTTGAAACCCTTTTTCCCACTGTTCTGTATGTGGATCCCACACAAAGCCCAATGCATCAAGACGTGCAATACGCTCTGGTGCAAGTTTGTCTTTCATAGTCCTTTGAGTAGTAACCCAGACTGCTAACTTAAAGCCCGATGCGGTGGTATGGCTTCGAATTACCAAGCAATGACCAAACTTTTCTCTGTAGGTCACTAGCTCTTGAAACCCTTGTTCCCACTTTTCTGTAATTGCATCCCACACAAAGCCCAAGGCATCAAGACGCTCAATGCGATCTGGCGTTAACGTATCTTTCCAAGCCCTTTGGTTACTAACCCAATTTCCTAATTTATGGCCAGATGCTGTGACGTGTCTAGCGACCACCAAGCAATCTCCAAACTCTTTTTTGTAGGCCACTAGTTCTCCAAACCCTTGCTCCCACAGTTCTGTAATTGCGTCCCACACAAAGCCCAATGCATCAAGACGCTCAATGCATTCTGGCGGTAGCTGATCATGGTTAGACCTTTGACTACTCACCCAATTTCCTAATTTATGGCCAGATGCTGTGACGTGTTTAAACACCACAAAGCAATGACCAAACTCTTCTTTGTAAGCCGCCAACTCACGGAACCCTTGTTCCCACTGCTCTGTCATCGGATCCCAAACAAAACCCAACGTATCAAGACGCTCAATGCGATCTGGCGTTAACGTATCTTTCCAAACCCTTTGTTTACTAACCCAATTTCCTAATTTATGTCCAGATGCGGTGGTATGACTTTGAGCCACCAAGCAATCTCCAAACTCTTCTTTGTAGGCCACTAGTTCTCCAAACCCTTGTTCCCACAGTTCTGTAATTGCGTCCCACACAAAGCCCAATGCATCAAGACGCTCAATGCATTCTGGCGGTAGCTGATCATGGTTAGACCTTTGACTACTCACCCAACCTCCTAATTTATAGCCAGATACGGTGACGTGTTTAAACGCCACCAAGCAATGACCAAACTTTTCTCTGTAGGTCACTAGCTCTTGAAACCCTTGTTCCCACTGCTCTGTCATCGGATCCCAAACAAAACCCAACGTATCAAGACGCTCAATGCGATCTGGCGTTAACGTATCTTTCCAAACCCTTTGTTTACTAACCCAATTTCCTAATTTATGTCCAGATGCGGTGGTATGCCTTTGAGCCACCAAGCAATCTCCAAACTCTTCTTTGTATACTTCTAGCAGCCCAAGCCAAAACTCCCATGAAGCTGTCGTAGATTCAATCAGCCTTGTTGCAAGTGCCACTTCAAAGCTATGCGTGATAGTAGTAGGCAGATCAAAGACAATTTTATCTGACTTCCCTACAGTTCCTCGCTTACCGATAGCTTGACGCAACTGATCAAGCTCTTCTCCCAAGCCTTCGTCATGAGAGCGCAATGCATTCACTACAGCCCAGACCTTTTTGAATGGAGAGGAATTAAGAACTTCATCTGGGTCTTCATGATCTTCAATGAAGACAGGGATAACTATTGAGCCTATAGCTTTGCCTTTTGATAGCCTTATAGCTCTGCCTACAGCTTGAACAATATCTATCTCAGAGTTTCTAGGATCAATAAAGGCCACACCGTCTAATGCAGGAACATCGACACCTTCAGATAAGCATCTGGCATTAGAAAGGATGTACCTCTGATCATCAGTAATATTGCCTAGAGCTTGAAGGTTTCTATTTCTCTCGTTAGTAGGCATCGCACCTGATACATGATTGGTTAACAACTCGCCATAAGGTCTTGATCCTTCTGGCATCCAATCAATTACTTCAGGTAGCTTGTTGGCAAAATCACGCGCCGAACTTACTCTTGAGTGAAAGCTAATAACCCTTTTTAGATCATAGTTCTTTATGGCCTTAGCCAAACCAATATGACTAGCAAATGACTGTGCATCAGACTGAATGTCAGTGTCAGTTTTAACTAAAGTACGTTTATTAATCATCCCTGCGTAGCTTGAGTTATCAATTCCCACTACGACCACCTGATAGTCAGTAAGTAAATCTTGTTCAATAGCCTCACCAAAGCTAAGTTTATGAAGCACAGGCCCGAAGACTACCTCATCATCCATTGAAACAACCTCAACACCTGAGTCAGATGCTTTCTTTTGAAAGGCCGCATGGAAGATTCTTGGTGTTGCAGTCATGAACAGGCGTTTTACGGCAGGGATTTGCTCATTATCAAGGACTGTAGAGTAGGCTGAGTCAGCTTTACCTGCGCAACGGTGAGCTTCATCCGCAATGATTAGGTCTATAGGGCTTAAATCGCTGTGCTTAAAGGCTTCAGCGATTCTTTCGCTTGATTGGTACGTAGAAAAGATAACCTTTCGGCCGGGGCTTCTAATGAAGTTGGCTATCTCGCTAGCATCTGTTGTAGACGGGAAGCTCAGTTCGGATGTTGAGAGACTTATTGCATCTTCAGACTTAGCTACCGTGTCATCAGAACATACAGGTAAGTAGCTAAATGACTCTTTACTGTGTGTTAACCACTCAGTGAGTGTTTTGGACAGGAGTAAAAGGGATGGGAGTAGAACTAGAGTAGTTTTAGCTTCAAGCTCCTCTGCAATCCATAGTCCTGTTAGTGTCTTACCTGTTCCACACGCCATGATTAACTGACCACGACTATCTAAATTCTTAATAACCTTATCTATAGCTATGTGCTGATAGGGCTTAGGCGTGAAAGCCTTCTTGATGGTAGCCGTTGATAGCTCGTTAATGCTCTTAGGCCACTCTATAGGGGCTTCTAAGAGGTCGCTGAGCATCAACTGATTGATTGGTGTTGTTTCGTGTTGTCGCTGTATAACGCCTACAGCATTGGCTCCTAAGCCATCTGTTGTGGCGATCAAAAGACGATGATGAATCTTTGTATTTGTAGACTCACTTAGGAATGAATCAACATCCTTTTTAGTAACGCTGTACTTTGGGTCATAGCACTTAGCTTGAATGGCCCATGTCTTGCCATCAACATCCTCTGCAATAAGATCAATGCCACAGTCTTTGCCCCAACGCTCAGGCCAATCATCCCACAGCCATACTTGCTTGAGCTTAGATTTATAGAGAGGGTGGTTTTCTAACAGCCACTTGCATAGCTTTTCAAACTGGACACCACGAGCATGGTTGTCAGTGTCGAAGGTTTCTATGAGCTTTAAGAATGATTGCATTATTATATTAAAAGGTCTTTGATCGACAGGTTAAAATTATCCTCTAAAAATGAAACTGTATATGGCTGATTGTCCATAGAGGCTCTAACTAGTTGCGATGTAAATAAATTATCTTTTGATTTCCATTTCGCATTTTCTGCATCCACTGAACCAATCCAGTCAATAAGACATACGTACTCACAGACTTCATAATTATCACAGTTCACCCCCAAGTTAGGTTGTTCAAGGGGGTAAGACAGCAACGGTTTGTTATCCAATAGAACTTCTCGCACTGGCTTAGCTGAACTAAGAACTCTCCCTATACCAACAAACCCTTTACCTTTTAAATATGCGGCAACAATATCGCCTTCTTCAAAACTTAGCATTGCATCACGCCAACGAGGTAAGTCTCCGCCGCCAGAAATGAATCCAAAAGCCCTATAATCATTCCAACATCGTGTCTCATTCTCACCAATGTTGTAGTAATAAAAGCTATTTTGAAAATCAAATCCTGAAAGCTTTTTATGAAGCGAGCTATGAGGCCTAAAGTTAGACGCATAGTGGCCAGAAGATATGTTGGTCAGTTGCTTTCCTAGCTTCCAGAGCAAGGTCTTTTCTACTAACAGGGCATCATGCTCAGACAGGTTTCGGGCAATCACACGAACTATAGGCTCCAAGCCTTCTTTTTGGATAGACTTGATCTGCTTTGACTTTTCACTATCAGAGTTCTCTGAGAGGTGAGCGTCCTTTCTAGAGCCACGCCCTTTGCCAAAGTAGAACTCTTGATAGCTTCTTGGGTCAATGTAGACATAGACGTAGTAGTCATTCATGCGCTTACTTTATTTTGATTGTTAGAGAACCAGTATATGCACCAACCAATAACTTTTCCAGACACCTCAGTTGATAGCTCTATTTAAAATACTTAGACCTATAGATATTGGAATCTAAACCAACTGTGTACAAATAATCCTCTATACCTAAAGCACGATTCTCAGGAATGATAAATTCATCATGTACAGTAAGACATGGAATGTTTAAAAATTGAGTTAAATAGTTAGCGACTTCATAGACTAAATTAGCCTCAAGCCAAGCATAATGCTGACCCATAGCTTTGCCTTTAAAAAAGCATTTAGCTATAGGTTGATTACGCTTTAGTACGGCATCCATTATTTTTGCATTGTCACCGACATTCTCAACCGCTGTTTGGTAATCTCTTTTTTCTGCATTAGTAGCTACCACTTTGAGCCATTTATTTATAGCCTTAGAAACGCTACTTTTCCCTTTGACATTTAACATTATATTGAGGAACTTCTTCGCTGTACTGCGAGGAACACCCGATACTTTGTAAGGGTCATCTGGGTGCAGTTGCTTTCCTGTAACCATTTTATAGAGAATGTTTGGGACACTTGCAGGATAATCAATGGCTACAGTCTTCTGTCCATTAATTAATATCCTAGCTCTCTTAGCTTTTGGGTATGACATAAAGGGATGATGAGTTCGTCCACCAAATTGGAAAGAGCCAGTATTGCTCCAATCTTTATATTTACGAACTAAAAATATATCACCAATAGGCTCGCCATCTACGGTAATAGTTTGCTTATTAAGGTAGTCACCATAACTACTCATGAGTTGATCTATATGATCAGTATAGGGTGTAGGCTCAAACGCTAATAATTTCTTGCGTATAGACTTTAGTTCAACATGACTTCTAGTTTGCTCTACTACCTTGTGGATACTTAGGAGACATAAATCTATCAGTTCTTGAGAGGCTATTAAGGTTGATTTTTGAGGCTCCAGAAATTCATCAGCCTCATTCTTAAAATAGTGAGGAGTACCTTTTTTAACCTTTAATAGTTTTGCCTTCCTTAATTTTTCAATAGCGTATATAAGCGGCTTATTGCCAAGACCAAAGGGATTGTATTGCTCTGGAGCGTTCGCTTCATTGCGCATACTGAAAAGTATTTTAGTGCCTTTATATTTGGCTATATTACAAAGTATACAAATCAATGCTTTCTTTTGAGCCTTGCGGAGGATGCCTAAAACTTCGGTTAATGACTCACCAAGGTACATTATTTTATCTGGATTTAACTCTTGATTAGGCTCCAGATGGAGGTTCAAATTGGACATAGACTTTTGGCTCATATGGGAGACTTTATAGCCCTAATAGCTTATTAGGTAGAGATGCAAACAACTACTTTTACTTATACTTATACTCCTTTTAAAAGGGTGTATAAATATCTTAAAGCAATCTTGCACTAGCTATAATTAAGCATGTATAAACAAGCTATATAATTAATTTATATGGCTATATTATAATGAGTAGCAGGTATTAGGTTAAGCGTTAGATTGAAGTTATATGAAGATAAATCTTTAATGTGAACTGAAGAAAGGTATAGAAACTTAGCGTCTAAACAGCCTCCAAAACAACCACCATTCCAACTACCACCCCTGCTTTGCTAGTTCTTAACGTTTAGCTGTGGCATCAATCTCCGTAGGGGCTAGGAGGTTTCCATAATACTGTTGATTTGTTGTAGGCTCGTCTTTTGCAATGCCCACACCGCATGGCCCTTTTCATTCCTCTATAGCGCGCATCTTCAATCTTTTTAAGATTCTTTTTACTAATTTCGCCGGGGTACGGTATATCAAATTCTTTATGAATCCACCCCGTGATGGCGGCGTCAATTAGCGTATTAAACAAACTAGAGCCACCTTTAGAAGATACTGAATGTCCTGTTTTGTTTACACGGCTACCGTAGGTGCTAGCTCGTACAGAAGATTTTATTGGAGTGCTAGATACTCTGTTACGATATGCCTTTCGCTTCGCCATTAACTCGTCATGCGCCCAACCTTTTTCCAACCAATTTACTTCAGCACAGATACGTTTTCCAAACATGCATGTGCTAGATGCTTCTAGCCTATCAATCTCTGCATTACGCCGCTCATTATAGATTTGATATGCCGCCAACAGATAGCTAGACTCGACATCGCCTTGAGCCGATAGCACCGCTAGCTCGTCAGTTTGGTAAGTAGCTTTGAGCCTTCCATTACCCATGTATGGGGCGCGTTCACCCCAACCGTAGCTTTGGGGATCAAAAAGAGCGTTCACACACTTAAAGCTAGTATGACTCGCGAAAGGACAGTCAGTAGGTCTACTCACCGATTCAAATACAGATATGGTTCCAACATCACCTCCATTCCACCAATTTGCAGAATGAAGAAAGAACACCTCTATACCTGTAGCTCCATCATAGTAGATTTGCTGAAAGTCGAGTGACTGCGAAGAAGTCTTATCAAAAAAATCATACTTTGACATTCCATCATAGGTTACTTGACTATAATTTTGAGGTACAACGCACCCAGTTAGAAGCACTAAAACAGTGGCGATAAGAGATAGAGTCTTCATTTTAAATTTCCTTTATTGATAGCCTGATCTTAGCTGAATTCCTCATTCAGTCAAATCAAGGCTAAATAGGATTAATTCAACAGCCTTTAAATGGACGTGCCTCATTACCTTTGAACGACAACCCATACTTAACCTTCACAGCATAATACTTCTGCACGTACTCACAGAACCTAACAATCTCATACTCCAAGCCTCTTCCATCACGGCTTCTGCGCAAGAAATCACTAGGGCCTTCAGAGCCTTTAGAACTGTTCACACGGCCGCATGACGGCACATGATTAAAGGTGTCGTTGGCAAAGGCTTTCTTCTTACTTGCGCCCCAAGAGGATGCTCCGCTCTCGTATGCGTCCTTGAGACTGACGATGTGGTCGATGTTGATGAAGTCACAGGTTTTGTTGGTGTAAAAGCCTATGGAGGTATTGGGTTTGTAGCTACGATAGTTAAAGTCTTTGCGGTCATAGCTGTCAGCAAAAGAGACTGAGATTATCGCGATTGCTATTGAGCCTATGAAGGTTAGGCAGAAAATGTTCATTTATTGTGAATGTGGTTAGCGTTCATATTGTTTTGGGCAAACAGCACCGCTTCCTTTTGGTACGAAGATATCGTTTCCGCCAGAATCATACGCACAGATGTTGGCACTACTATTAGGTTCGTTGAGTTTAAGTGAAGCTCCCCACCTAGAGACGGTGCCATTTTGTGAGAAATCAAAAACTCTTGTACCATTTTTTGAGGGCCACTCTACACGTTTAGGGCAGATACCTCTTGATACATGAGAAACTTGCAATCCAATAGCTTGACCATCATGCTCATATACACAGCCATATTTGGTACTAAGATTGAGGTCAACTAAAATAAGATCAGAGTCATAATTGCCAGTGCGCTCAGGAACATTTTCACCTGCACTATCTCTCTTACTAATTATAGCCTGCGCTCGTGCATCGCCGCCCTCAGCAGCAAGACGAAACCACTCAAAGGCCTTCTCTTCGTTTTTTTTGACGCCTAGACCATTGTAATAAGCTTGAGCTAAATTCCACTGTGAATGTGTATCACCTTGATCAGCGGGTTCCCGCCATAATTTTAGAGCCTTACCTACGTCTTTAGGTACGCCAAGGCCTAGGGCATAATTAAGAGCTAAGTGTCCTTGAGCTTCTAGATGACCTAATTCTGAGGCACTACGAAGCCATTTGACTGCTTTAGTTTCACTTTTAGCTACTCCTCTCCCGGTACTATATGATGATGCTAAAGCATAATGGGCGCTTGGGGAACCTTGTTCGGCCGCCTTTCCATGCCATTTAACGCCTTCACTGTGATTCTGATTAAGGCCATCACCCTTGTGATACATGACACCCAAATTAAATTGAGCGTCAATATGGCCTTGTTCCGCCGCGCTAATAAGCAGCTGACCTGCTTTAACTTTGTCTACAGGAACACCGTTCCCACTCAGATGAATTAACGCAAGCTCATACTGAATGTCAGCGTCAGCCTGTAATTTGTCGAAATCATCGGCAAAAGTTATCTGAACAGTTACTAACATTAGTAGAAAAATAATTTTCATGAATGCAATTCTTTTCAAAATAAATCTCCATAAATTATTTTCTTAGAATTAATTTCTCAGTAAACTTTTTTGAGCTTCAGAAGCTTTAGGATGATCAGGGTATTGTTCAACCACTGCGGTAAAAAACAAATCTGCTTTATCATGTTGATCTGTGAGCCTATAGATATTAGCCATCCAATAATAGGCGTTTGCTGTGTAGACTCCAGAAGGGTAATCGCTTAGGTGCCTGTCAAATGAGGACAAGGCCCCATAAATATCCTTATCCTTTAAGATTAGGTTTGAGGCCGCAATATAACTTTCATACTCTGATGAGAACGAAAGTTTGGCCTGAGATGCCGAAGACCTTATAGCGACTTGATCTTCTATGGCCTTGGATGGATCACTTTTGCTATAAAGCCCAACTCTTAAAGACCGCTCATACTCAAGGGAAGATTCGCAGTTATATCCTTCAGGGAGTTCGACAGTATAGTCGTAATTTCTTGGGGTACCGAAATCAAGACGTTTGATAGTGTTGGTTATTAAAAACTTATAAATTCCTGAATTACTACATTTATAGTCAGCCTCATCAGAAGTGCCAATAGCAGAAATCACAGATTGGTTATTAGGCAAGCTAAAGAAAGAAAGCGAAATAGATCTATCTAAACTAGTGGTTGTTACCTCTCGTGTACCAGTAACACCATAAATATTTTCTACCTCAGTTTTACCTGTCCTACATCGCATCCTATCGCCCGTCAGACCGTTGTTTGTAGTCTTACACCTTGTGTCTCCCCATTCAATGTCCTGCCCCACGACACCATAGTCCTTAACTGTCTCTGTTTCCTCGGAAATATGCCGGCCAACATCTAATAAAACGGACACATCATAGGTATCGGGAGATAATTTATTTGATCGTGAGATGGATACATTTTTAAAGCCTCTGTTTTCTAGGGCTTCTTTAGCAACAGGAAGATAGTAGACAGCATCTAAATCTTTAGGCATCACAACTAAGCGAGAGTATGGGTTTGCATTAAATGATGGATCAACTGAAGTGCTTACATTGCCACTTATAAAAGTAGTACCACACCCACTAAGTAGCAGGCAGGCGAGGACAGCGGTGGAGGCCTTTAAAATAAATCTGATCATCTTCAGATAATGGCAAAGCTTTTATAATTATGCAAACCTAGTCAACTAGTTTACAACGCCCTCACGCCCCAAAACCTCCGACCACACCTATATAGTACGGGGTACCCCCCATGGTCACCTGCGGGGGGGCTATAAAGTAGCGCCTAAATACTTAGCCTTAAGTTTCAAATCAGAAGGTGATCCATAGCGATCACTAATATCTTTAGCCCACCCAGATAATTCATTCCTTAATTCCTTTGGGCATTCCACGTTCCTGAGTCTTGTTTGTAATGTATGTCTAAAACCATGAGAGGTTGGAGCTTCCTTACCCAAGAGGGCAATTAGACGCTTCTTACAGGCGGCAGAAGCATTGTCATTCTTGATTGAGCCGCTTGCCTCATCAACATAACGCGGGAAAATAAAGTCACCTGAGGCTCTACTGACGGCTTCTTGCATAGCGGGCAAAGAGGAGCCAACCAGTGGTATTAAACGGCGGCTATTTTTAGTTTTAAGATCACGCACATTGTTTCTATAAATCTCTAAGAAGGGCGTTTCCGCCTCTAATTTAATATCCTTAACCATCAATCCACAGCACTCACTGACTCGCATCCCAGTATCAAGCATTAACTGGATAAGATGTGTGATCTCTGGTGTTTTGGAGAGTGGCATATCTCTGATTATTTGGATTTGGTCGGCACTAAACTCTTTCCTATCCTTCGCATCATTGCCAAGATTTGGAATCTTAACTTTTGTGAAGGAATGTTGCCGATCAAGAGTGATGTCCATCTCCAAGGAAACCAAATTAAACATCGCGGCAATAGCCTTGAGTTGTCGTTGCACGGTTGCTGTTTTCTTTGTTAGTAAGCTTTCTTTTATGTAGTTGTTCAGATCAAGACGTGAGTACTCAGACGGCGCTCTATCCCCACAGCAAGCGATTAATGAGTTGATTGCACTGTAAGACTCGTTAGACACCTTACGGTTGTCAAGTTTGTCTCGTAGGCGCAAATACTCAGCAGGGTATTGCGAGGCGTTGAGTCTAAACTTACCCTGAATGATGGCCAGTGCTGAGCGTTGTTCATCGCTTAATAAGTGGAGAGGGAAGGGCGCTTCATTGTTATGGAGGGCTTGATAATCGTTAGCTGTCATCTTCGACTGAAGGGAATCATCTATCGTCTCATAGAGCCGCTCTCTGGCTAATTCAGCACCATTCATTGCAGGTATTGCGTCCTGTAGTGAAAGATTGAATCCATCAAGGTAGCTTATGGCTGATTGATAGTTTGTCAGTACTTGATCCTTAGGAAGACCTTGGCGCAAACGAGCAAATTGCTGTTCAATTTTCTTATGCTGTTGTTCACATATGACTGCGGCAAGCGTTGGGTCATTTTGCTTGAGGGAGATTTCAATAAAAGGCTTAGGATAGTATGTCGCTAAATCTTTAGGGACACGCCGCCTATAATAGTAGGTATTTCTTGTGCTTCTTTTTGTCAGATACTTCATAGCGATAGAGTAGGAGCCAATATTGATTTGTATCATAACGCAAAAAACCTTTGGTGTGTGAGTACGTAGGTGCGTACATAACCTAAGGCTTTTGCGCTTGAAACCCATATAAACACTGGTTTCTATCTATTTGAATGGTGCACCCGGAGGGATTCGAACCCCCGACCAAGTGGTTCGAAGCCACCTACTCTATCCAGCTGAGCTACGGGTGCGTAACAGCAGGGCGCCAGTTTAACGTATCTGCAAGTAATATCTAGCTT
>Ga0209482_1002481_pt1 | contig 11445 bp, 2 predicted proteins | sample CoawatmetaG10DNA_FD_187512 | JGI IMG/M metagenome (GOLD analysis project Ga0209482, IMG submission 187512) | Marine microbial communities from the West Antarctic Peninsula - Coastal water metaG104-DNA (SPAdes) (version 2) | ecosystem: Environmental > Aquatic > Marine > Coastal ...
ATTATAAATTTGCCTGCAACTTCTGCGCCCTTCATTGCTAGTTTAAATCTACGTGTTGAATAAATTCCACCAGCAAATGTACCCATATCAATTTGTGTTCCAAGACTTGGGTGTGTACCTATAGTTGATCCACCTACGTCAGATGAGATACTATATGTTTCTGTGTAGCCTGCAACCGCTTGATTAATATTATAAAAGCCTTTATTACCCACTGCACTAAATGCAGGGTCACCATCACCGTCACCGTCATTTGTAGTGCCTGTTGCACTAACACGAACTATTCCTAATTGTTCAAAGAATACATTCCAACCAATAGACGGAGCGTTTGTTCCACCTGTTGATGTTGACATATCCAACACTAGTTGTCCGCCACTATTAAAAAAGTGTCTGGCTGCATTGTAACTAGTAAATGTAAATGCATGCACTGATGCTAGGTAAGTAGATGTCCATGTTGTTCCACCGTTAGTAGTTGATATCATACTTGCATTAACTTGTAATGCACTAGCATCTACGTTAAGATGACTGGTAGCAAGTGTGCTGTCGTATATAGCTGTAAGTTGTGTATAGTTACTTGGTGCTATACTTGTTGTCTTACCACGTAAAACTTTTGGTGTTATTGTTTCATCTATATGCCATACACCAGCATTAACGTGTGTTATTAAATCATTGATTTGTTGTGCTGTTATTTCAGTGGTTGTACTAACTTGTGGTGATGTATCAGTAAGGCCAGTTCTTGCTGCGTCTAGCCATTTTTGTCCCCAACCTTTACGTCTTACTGCATCACTAGAATGATCTGAGAGAAACGTATAGGGATTACCGTTAGCATCTACTGAGCTACCTTTCCAGTATGCATCATACAGAGTCACCAGTTCATTATACTGTGCAGCCGTGATAATATCCACGATGGGTTTACCGTTAGCATCTACTCCATTAGGATTAGCATGTCCATACAATGGCATATTACTTTACTCCAACTACAACTTCAATAAGTCCAACGCCTAGTGTGTCTTTGTTCTCTAACGCACGGCCTACTACACGGAACCAATCCATGCCAACTTCTTTTTCATACGATGCGATTGCACGTGCAACACCTGGTTCTGAACTTGTTACAAGTCGTTGTCCTTTGCGAACTTCGCCTATTACTTTACAAGGAACTCTTCCTTCTAATGCTACTGCAACTGTTTGGCCTTGTGCAGCGCTGTTCATTAAGTAAGCTGGGTTTGTGGAAACAATACCAAATACTTCTGGACAATGTTCAATTGTTGTTTGTGTTACTTCTGCTTCACCACCAATTTTAACAACTGTGCCTGATTCATACATTACGTCTGATGTGTAAAGCTCTGCAAGGTCAGCGTATTCTGCTGTAGTTGCAGTACCGTGCATTTTACTACCAGTTCCTAATGTTAATCCCTTTTCAATTTTATTGGCTGGGAAGCCGTTTGTACCTGTGTCATGGAATTGATCAGTGGCTGCTAATGTAAACTCAGTGGCTGAAAATACTGCTATTGGCTTACTTGTTCCTGCAACATTATTTCCTGCTCCGGTAAACAAGCCAGTAGCTGAAATTATAGTTACGTTATGAAATTTTCCAGTTGAATCTTTTACTGTTTTATCACTAACGTCAGTACCTGACCAAGTAGTTCCATCATAAACTTTTAAGTTGCCTGCTGTTTTTTGATACCAAAGCTGACCTGCTACTGGGTTTGTTGGACCAGTTGCATTATCTTTGACTGCTGAATTCTCTAACAGTGTTGCAAAGTTTTGTGCTATTGCTTCGCCGTATCCAAAATAATCTTTACCTACTAGTTCTAAACTAGTTTCCGTATTAAGGGATCCGTACTCTACTGTTACTGTTTTATTATTTAAATTTAATGTATACGACATTTTATACTCCTGCTCTGATTCTAAGTGAATACAGAATTTCTATTTTACGATTCTTTGATTTTTGTATTGGATGGAAAACTAAATGCGTTAAGTTATAACCGGATTCGGTAACTAACGCTAGTTCATCAATAACCCAATCTGTTGGTGTATCGAAGTTCTGCGCATTATCTAATGCTGGTGCTAATGCAGGGTCTGCATAATCAAGTATAACTTTTACAGTTATATCTGTATATGAAGCTCCTTCTGCATCTAACACGTCTATACTTGTGACTTGTTTTGTGTAGGGGTTGCTGCTACTGTCTAGTAAACTATTGTATAAAGCAGCTGTACTGCCATCTACTTTAGGACTTTTATATGTTACATTTCCATTACCATCAATAGTTGTACCACCATAGCCAAATGCCATTTTGGTTATATAAAAGTTATTACTACCTTCCGTTTTGTTTGCTAGGCAATTTGCAACTGCAAAAGCAAAGTTTTGGAAGTTAATAGCATTATGTTTGTCTAGCAATATCTCATTTGTGTCCACGTCTTTGATTAACACATGTCCATCTACTGAAATATTTGATTGCTCGTTATAATTATTTTTCATTGCTTCTGCCTACTCCTTGTATACTATTTATGCCTTTGTGTATTCTTGCATTATAGCACTACACCTTTTCCTAAATTGTTCAACAATACTGCTTCGTCAGTTTTCACACTATCTAATAAACTAGCACTTGCATCATTGAATCTTCTATCTGTAACTGGATTCATACTTGAAACTGCAGCATCTGTTATATCAGTAATTCTGCTGCCTGATAGATGTTTATGTTCAAACGTTCCATTTACTGCTCTTTGTAAGATAGTTACTGTAGTACCGCTTACTGATACTTGCATTACTTCTTCGTTAATTAATATGTATTCAGCAGTTGCAAGTTTACTTGCTGTTGTAACTGCTATTGTACTTGCTGTTGGTCCAACTGCACTTGATGTTGTTGTACTCTTAGCACCTTGCAATGCAAATACATGTTCTCTATTAAACACATCTTTTAGATATGCAAATGTTCTTGTTTCTGTATCATTAGCTGCGCCTGCTCTGTTTGTTTGTACAGATAACATTACAACTTCCTGTGGTCTTAAACGTGCCTCAGTTGATCTTTCTAATTCGTTATTGTCTGCTTTATTATATAAATCTGATTGCAATGCTGTGCCGCCTGTTATAATACCTGCATTTGCAAGTCCGTTTGCGTCTGTATATGTTGTGCTAGCATCTCCGCCTGATAGAACATAATCATTTGTAACTTTAAGTCCTACAGTTACATTTCCAGTTGGTGGAGTAGTAAACATAAGTATTTGATCTATTTGATAATAATCAACATCTACTGTAAGTAATGTAGCTCCATCTTTAACACTAGTAATATCCCACTCGCCATCAGTTTGATTAGCATGTGATTCTAATATTGCGTCTGTTGTTGGTACAACATACTTCTTAACTGTTGCTCCGTTGTTAATCATTACAAGATCTTTAGTTAGACTTTCATTTGCATTAACTACTAAGCCTTCAAAGTTTGCTCCAACGTTATCAGCTTTTATTGTAATAGCTGATTTATATGACTCTGCTAGTTTTAGTTTTGCTTCTTCTAGTTTATTAAAGCTTCTACTTGTTTCGCTTATCTTAACATGGAAAGGCTTAATATCATTTATGTAGCCTTCAATTGTTACAACACTATCTTTCTTATATTTCTTTTGTTGATTAAGTAAACTATTAACACCTAAACGTATGTAAGATGTTTTCATTGCCCAATCAACTTGTTTGTTTCTTGCCATTGCATAGTCAACAATACCAAAGAAGAACTTATTAAATTTAGCTTGATGATTGTTTGTGAACATTGTATCTCTTAACAATGCAACAATACCGCTCCACCATTCTGCAATAGAAGTGTTAGACCACGAAGTACTATCCCATGCTTCAATGTCCCATGAATATGATTTTCCTAAACGAAGTTCGCTCCAATTAACTGTAGCATTTTTCTTCTTAGTTAGTAACCAACCATCTATAATAGTATACGTGTAGAATTCAGATCTGTCAACATTATCTGCATCTAGAATTTCAATTTTTGCAGTTTCATATTCAGTTACATCAAGTGCTTCAAGTTCAGCAATTGTTTCTACATCAGTAATATATGTACCAGCTGTAAGATGTTTATCTGTAACGTAGTCTGTCCATTCCCATGTATCATTTGATAACTTTAATGTTTTTACTGCTGATAAGAATCTTGCTTGACAATCATCATACACATTAACTGAAACAAGTAATCTATTGATAATATCAATTGCAGTTTTTCTTGCTGTTGGTAAATCATCAAACCATGCTTGGAACTTAGCTCTGTCATCTCCGTACCTTGCATATGCATGCGCGGTAAAGTCTGGAATACGAATTGCATTTTGATCTTGTCCTGCAAGGTTATTTACTAAACCTTTATACCAATAGTCTGGAATAATGTCTGTGTCTTTTGATACTAGTATCCAGTTCTGGTGATTGTTATTTGTAATCTTTTTATTTAATTGTAGTACAACTTTTTTATTAACAAAGTTCCATATGTCTGAAACAATGATAGCATCTTTGTCTACTACTGAGAACCAATAGATGCCATTAGCACTTGGGTCTTTAATAATATTTTCAACTTCGCTTGTAATAATATTCTTGTCTGCACTACCAATAGTAGCTTTGTTTCTTACCCAGAAGTAATATACATTATCATTTGTAGATGTTGATGGATTCCACACTGTGTTTAATGTGTAGTAATATTCATTTTGGTTTTTAACAATATCAAATTCAGCATATGCTGTTCCTGATGCTGGCACTCCAAACATTACTTTGTTAGCTTTAACTGCCGTTGTATAGTCATCTGGTGCTACTGTACTCTTAGTCCATTCCCACACAACAACTTCACTGCCTACAAATTGCTTGCCCCAATTGTTAGCCTTGTCATTGATGTCACCTTGGTCGTAATCGTAATATCTTACTCTACCTGTGTCCCACCAGCGTCTGCCAACTTCTGCTTCGGCCCATGCATTGTCAACATCCATCTCATATGTTTCTTCTGTAGATGTATTATATATTGCAACATCATTTACACTCTTAACATCAATCTCTGCATCAGCAACGCCAGGAATAATTCCACGCATTGGGTCAAACAGTTCTAAGTCAAGTATAGGTTTATTATTTTCATAATCATAAACTGTAATGTTGTCTAGGTCTGTATTTAAAATTTGTTTAGTTGCACTACGTACCGTACTTAATGTGTATGGTGGCGTTGCAACATTAGCTTGCACATTCAAGTAGCCTGCTCTGTAGCCTGCTCCGTCGAGTGCAACTCCTCCTACGTTAGGATAGTTTACAGTGAATACGTTAATTGAACGATCTCCGTTTGCATTATAGTCTGTCCAAACTTTTGCAGCTGGTGGCAGGTTCCAACTAGTACTTGCTAGTGCAGTAGTTCTTTCTGCTATTGTATCAAACCTAACTGAGCGTAGTAACATAATACTTGAAGCTGTACCGCATGCAGCAATGTATTCATCTACATAAAATTTGTCTGTGCCTTCTACTTTAGTTACTCTGTGAATGCCATCAATGTTAGGAACAGTAGTTGTATTCAATAACATTATGTAGTCACCTACTGCTAAATTATGACTAACGTTTGTAGTGATTTGTGCATCGTTGCCGTCTTTAGTAGTTATACCTGCACATATACCACAAGCAACTGATGTAGTTGGATGTAGTCCATTGTTTTGTACTTGGAAAATATTCCAACCAAAGAATTTTGTTTTAATAGAGTTAACCGATTCTAATGTAAAGTCTGAATCGTTTGCAACCCATACATTAAATAATGCAGGATCTTTGTGACTTATATCAATCCATTCTGCAGGAACAATTGTATTACTGATTGTATCATCAGTTACTTTATTAACTGTGCCAAATTCAGCTATACCAGCTTGCCCTAAGAAACTATCTCCCTGCGCTGCTAGCACAAGTGTTGCGTTAGTTGAAATAATGTTAAGCACATTACCAGCTGTTGTTATTGATACGCCTGTAATAGGTGGTACATTGTTAGCTAATGCTGTTGCTATTTCTGCAGCCGCTACAGCTAATGGAGTTTCCTTTTGTACACTAACTGTTGAAGCAGCTACTGTTAACTTGGTGCCCATTAACGTTGCAGAAATATTTCCTGCTACTGTCAATGACGATCTAACACCATCACTGTCACTTGCTAGTTTTAAGAAGTTACCTGATGCTGATGCTGTTATATGAGTTAGTCCTGCAACTGCATTGATTTGTGTTACTATGCCTGCTAAGTCTAGTGCAGATTGTTGATTTTCTTTTCTTTGTACTGGTGGCTGTGTTACTGTTGCTGTAGCAAATCCTAATTCAGTTGTCATAATAGTTGCGGCACCTGATATTACTAAATCACTTGCAATGTTAGTTGTCCAATGTCTTATACGAAGTCTTGTGTTAACTGGTGTAGCAGTTGGACTTAGATCTGCAAGTATAGCACCATTAACATCTGGTGTCTGCGAAACTCCTGCAGCTACTAGCTCACTGTTTATCTTACTAACAATTTCAGCAGTAGTCATTGACAACGATGTGTGTGCAACTGATACAACAACTGCACTACCGTCTGTTGGTTCGTTGCCAGCAGTGAATATTAAACTTTGTCCGCTTGTTGAATAATGAGTTGGATTAGTTTTTGTAACTCCACCCACTGTTACTGTTTCAACAAAGCGTGTGCTTGCTACAATATCTGTTGCAATTGTAAATGTATCTTTTAGATCAACAACTACATCATGTACCAATGTAACTACAATGGCTGCTGTCGCTATTGGCGCTGTTGTGAATGTAATAACTTGTCCACTTACTGAATAGTCTGCTGGGTCAGCAACTGCTACTCCATCAACTGTTATTGTGCTTACATCATATGTATTTGCACTAAGTGCTTGCGAAATTGTAAATGCTACAGTACTTGCATCACCTGTAAAGTTTTCAACTACGTTACTTGGTGTGACTCCTTCGTCATCACCTGTAAAGTTCTCTGTGATGTCTGCTGGTGTTGTATCAAAGTCAATAGCGTGAGTATTAATTGTAATAGTTTTACCAGTAACATTAGATAGTGTTGGATCAATAACGTTTGCTGTAACAGAGGCTGGTCCTGTAACTACATCAACTTCTTGCGGATTATTAAACGCAATTGCTGTACCATCAATTGTAAATGTGTCACTAGCTGAAGGTGTAATTGTAGGAGTTGCTGCATCGCCTGTTAGGGCCATGTCTGCAAATTGTGTGCCTGTTGTTGCTGCTGTCCAAGTAACTCCATCAATTGAAGCTACTGTGCCGTATGTAAAGTTTGGAGAAACTGCAATACCTTCCACTGAAATATTGTCTGATGCTTGTGTAATTGTTGTGCTAGCGACTGCACACTGAAGTAATCTTCCTGTGTGTCTAACTGTGTCGTTTAGTTTATAGCTTTTTGTTTTAACCCATGCTGGTGTAATTGCATAATCTGCAAGTTTGTCATACACTGTGCTTATAGCAGACGTTGTTGCTGCTTTATATTTTGCTTCTACATCTAATACAGAGCCTGCTGTTAAGTTAACACTGTCTACCGCTGTAATGTTTTGTGTTGCAAATTTATCAACTACACTAGTTTTAAAAGGATTAACAAATCGTTTATCTGCATGCTTGTATAATAATACATCATCATATTTTGTTTCACCTGTAACATAATCAGAGAACTTAATAGCCTGTACATTAGCTTGTGTGTTATTGTTTTCTAATGTAAACTCTACTGCATCTAATTTATCTTTGTTACCAAAGTGACTTCTTGATAACATGTATTGTTCGTTTACTGTAATGTCTAAGTTATTGTTTGCAAACTTACGTTCAATTTTATCTACGCCGCCTATTGTTCCGCTTTGTTTAATTAGTCCTTGATAATAGTTACGTTTAGTAATTGCATCAAACTCATTACCGCTCATAGCAAGGTCTTTGTTTGAGTTACCAATAGTAATATCTTCTAATTTTGTAATTGCTGGATTAAAGTCTACGCTATCTGATTTATAATAGTTGTCAATTGCTTGTACACTACTATCAAAGTTTTCTACAATCTTATTATCAAATACTAAATAACCTGGCGCACGTTTTTGTCCGTCCCATGCGTCTGTTATTAATCCTCTGAATGCAATCTTTTCTTGTACAATGTTTTTAACATTATCATTTATTACAACACCAAATGTTGTTTTGTTTGCTAACAATGCAATGTGACTATGTTCAACTACAACAAATCCTGCAGATCCTATTAACCCGCCTGTTGTCTTCAATGATAATATATCATCTACTCTATCAATAACAAGTTGTGATGCATCAATGCTTGTGCTATCTAATTTAGCAATTGTGTTTTCTTTATATATTCCAGTGTTAAGTTCTAATATGCTACCATGTGTTGGCGCAAACTTTAAGTTAGTTCCTAGATCAAATGTTTTCTTGTCTGTTACTTTTGAACCCAAGGCCCACTTAACAGATGCTAATGCTACACTATCTCCACTGTATGGGAATGTAAATCCAATTGATTCTAAGTATGCATAGTATCCTCTTATAAACGAATACACGTCTTGTATCTTATTAAGCGAAGCTTCGTATTCTAGTACACTATGTACTGGAGCAAACTTTTTATATGCTTTAACTTCAAACGTTCCAACTGGTACATTTGTATACAAAGTTGTGTTAGTAGTGTCTGGTGCAAGGAAATTAAATTCTTGTTTACCATATCCAGCACCTGTAATTTTCCATTTTAGATCTTTATTTTCAATTGTAATTGAACTTGCAATTGCAATGTTAATTGGAGGACTGTCGTACATGTCTAATGTAAAATCATTTTCACTAAGTGTATGATTTGAATTATCAAACGAATCTGTTTTAAAGTCTAATAGATGCTTGCTAGAGAATCCACGTAATTGTGTTCCTAGTTGCGTATTGGAATTTTTATGTAAATCAGTTATACTGTAACTAATATTGTTACGTACAGTATGATTATATAATGCTTGCACTATACCAGATGAGACATGTTGTACTTCTTTTGTTTTGTATGTAAGCGATGAAGTGTCAGCTTGTTTTGTTGTAAAGTTAGCATACACTGCTGGTGTAGATGTTAAGTTTCTACCTCTAGATGCTATGCTTGCACCATTCAAATAACGATTGTTTGCTGTTCCAATGAACGCTGGTGTAAGTATTGCATCCACTCCACCTTCAGGTCCTGCTAATTTAATAAATGCGTTACGAGGGAACTGATCAATTGTTGTTAAATTAACATCAGATATTACTCTTTTGTAAACCTTGCTTGGTATTAAATTAGACTTTGGTGTGTTAATATTATTCTCTTGATCTAATATGTCAAGAAGTTTTTCTGTCTGTCTTGTTCCAGGAGCATAAAATTCTGTAAATGCTGTTGTAGGATTTAATTTAACCAGTGTGTCTATTGTTGCAGCTTTACCTGCAGCCGATGCTCTCCATATACCTTCAAGCTCTGCATAGTCACCAAACTTAAATTTCTGTGATGCGTTAAGTGCTGAAACTGATCCCAATACATTCTCTGGAGTATCAAGTGATCCATCTGCTAGAACTGGACAGTTATTAGTCCAATCCCACATATGGTTTGCCCATTCAGTATCTTGTCTATCAGTTATAGTGTCTACTACTCCACGCTTTAGTGCATCAATAAGTGCTGCTCGTTTTGTGACATCTGTCCAACTGTATTTGCTATCCCATGATAACGGCTTAAATGCAAACCCTAGCATGTGCCATGGATTTATATGAGGCGTTTGTGTTCCAAACAATACTTCATACGCACCTGTCCAATGCCCTGGTAGTGTGTTAGTTCTAAAGTGGCCACCAACAGCAATAGTGCTAAAGTTCCATGTCTTAGAGTCAGCAGCACTAAATGGAACAGATGCAAAGTCTTTGCGACTGTACTTAGCTTTCCATTTTTTGTAATGCTTGTATAGTACATCATTAATTGTTTCTAATGTGTACCATGTTTCTCTTGACTTATTTGGAATGAATCTAGAAGTAAAGCCATACTGTATATTTTCTATGTCTGATTTAATACTATCAGCTTGTGAAAGTCCTGCAAAAACTCTTTTTTCTAATTCAAATAATGCAGCTAGTACAACATCAAAGTTTACTGAGCTCATGTCAGCTGCATCAGCAGTTGTTTTGCCTTTGCGTACTGACCCATCGTGTCCAGTAAGAACACCAGCAACACATGTTGGTATCATACCAGGAGCAAGTCTAAGTTTTGTTAAACTTGGTGGAATATAAGAAGCAGTGTCCATTTGATAATAATAAACTGCAATTGTTGGGAACGTGCCTACTATGCCAAGCGGTTGATATGTAAAATAAATATTGTTACCAGATTGAGTATAATCGTAATCTTTTACTGCTAATCTAGTTACCATCTTCGTGCCACTTTTTTCAGTTATGTAAACATAAACGTGATCCTGTATGTTATCATCGCAATGAATATTATCGGCTAGCTTAACATTAGGAAAGAATTTAGTGGTATCAATGACATGTGTTTTTACTTGTGCTTTTTCAAAGTAAGCCATATTAGATGTTGAATATAATTCTCCACCCTTGCGAATAACAGTAATTGATTTTGCTACATCATCTACTAATGCTTTAACTGATGTGTAGGCTTTAGATCCGTATAGTCTACTTACTTGACTAGCAAATCTATTTTTAAAGTTGTCCCACTCTTCGCCAGCTGATACTAATATAGTAGTTGTATCTAGTTTAGTACTTGCATATATTGCGTCATGTAATATGCTTAAATCTTTATATATGAATAAGTTACCACCAAATGTAGTTTGAGTATTAACTGCTTCATAATTATTAGTTGCGTACATATTGCCTTCAAACCCTGGTGTTGAGTTTATTATACTCTGCCAATGTGCAATTGTTTCGCTTGGTGTAAAAGTTTTTATTAATTCGTTAGTTGGGTTATGTTTCAATACGTTTGGCACTGTAACATTTGTTGTTTTGTTAGCGTTGTTACTGCTTATATATTTTAAATCAACAATGTCATTTACTTTAAGTTGCCATCTTGGAATAACAATAGTGTTTGCGTTTACTGTATAATTGTTAGGCGACAAATGTGTTCCATTAATTTCTATGCTGTGATTAATACCATCATAATTAATAAGTGGTGTAATTGTATAATCATTTGTTAACGTTGCATCTGCAGGATCAATAACAAGTTTATCAACTACTCCTAATGTAACAACAATTGCTGCATTAAGGGCTGGTGCAAGTATAAATGTAATTACTTGTCCAACTATTGAGAAGTTTGTAGTACGCTCACCATTGACTGTAACCTTAGCAACACTGTAAGTGCCGCTCAGTGATTGTGCTATTGTAAATGCTTTAGCACTTGCATCACCTGTAAAGTTTTCTACTAATGATGTAATTGCTAATGTAATGTCACTGCCATATCGTGTTACACTTATACCGTCTTGTGGAGTTGTTTC
>Ga0209482_1002487_pt1 | contig 11398 bp, 15 predicted proteins | sample CoawatmetaG10DNA_FD_187512 | JGI IMG/M metagenome (GOLD analysis project Ga0209482, IMG submission 187512) | Marine microbial communities from the West Antarctic Peninsula - Coastal water metaG104-DNA (SPAdes) (version 2) | ecosystem: Environmental > Aquatic > Marine > Coastal ...
AGACAACGGTATAATATTTCTTCAGAATATGAATATGACGAAAATATGTACAAGGAATTATTAAAACAAATGGCCATAAAAGATAAGTTATTAGGCACCGACTTTAAGAGTGCTTGTCCGGAGTTTTTTGAAGATGAATAAAAAGTTACCAAGCGATACATTCTGTGTATTACCATTTATGCATGCCGCAGTTAATCCTGGCGGCGGATTTCGTGTGTGCTGTAATAGTAACCCACAAAATAATAAAGTACTCAATGACGATGGTAGCGGAAAAGCATACAGAATATTTAAAGATGACATAAGCACAGTATGGAACAGTGAATGGTATAAGAACATTCGTAAGCAGTTTATAGCAGGCGAACGTCCTGAAACATGTCAACGTTGCTTTAGAGAAGAAGATGCAGGCATACGCAGTCCACGTGCAGGCTACAATGAAAAGTGGTACAAAGATGATGTTAATGTAGCAGAAGAAATTCCATTAGACATTCGTTATGTAGATTTACGCTTAGGCAACCTATGTAACTTAAAGTGTCGTATGTGTAATCCATGGAGTAGTAGCATGTGGGTTAAGGATTGGAACAAAGTAACTGGGCTAGCAAAACTAGAACCGAACGACCCATTAAGCAGTGAAGAACTAGACTATATGGAAGTCATGAAGGAATGGCCAGACCGTAAACAAACAGGTATTAACTTTGTAGAAATTGCAGGCACAATTGAAGAGATTTACTTAACAGGTGGTGAGCCTACACTAGCAACGTCACAGTATGCATTGTTTGATTATTGCATTGCAAATGATTTAGCTGGTGGCATTAAACTAAAGTACAATACTAACCTAACAAACATTCCACAAAAGATGATTGATTACTGGAGTCACTTTAAAGGTGTGCAACTTAATTGCAGTATTGATGCAACAGGCGATAGAGATAGATATGTTAGATATCCAAGTAGCTGGCCTAAGATTGTAGAAACATTTGACAAGCTATTAGCATTGCCTAATGTATACATTCAAGTGCATTGTACAGTACAAGTATTGAATATGTGTGCAATGAGTGAACTGTTTGATTGGACTCGTAGCAAAGGCATTCCAGATAAAGACATATACTTAAATATTCTTAATCACCCAGAGATGTACAATATACGTACATTGCCTACAGATTTAAAACAAATGGCAGAAAAACGTTTAGAGAATTATTTAGACATTCCAAAAGTAAGCGACTGTATTACATATATGTGGGCTGAAAATTGGCACGAAGATAAGTGGCAAGAATTTATTGATTACAATATGAAAACAGACGAATTACAAAAAGGCAATCTATTAGATGTATGCCCGGAGTTTAAAAATTATGTCTAGATTAATTACATATTTCTGTAGCTTTGGATATAGTGGCAGCTATGCTTCAGGCGCAATTGACCCTCCAGGAGGCAATAATGGGGCTCCTAATAAAATTGCAAAGCATTATGGATTAGAACTTGTAAACAAAAGTAAACCTGGCACTAATATTCATCAACAGTTTGCATCTATTATCAAAGACGTTGACGATGGATTTATAGATACACAACACGATAAGATACTTGTGCAATGGTCATTTCCTGGACGTGCTTATGCTATAGATAGCAGAAAAGCTTCGTATTCATATGGTGTAGACTATAGTCATCATGACAACAACACTCCGCATATTAAATGGTATTTTGAAAACATTTATGATGAAAAACTTGCCAAAGGTCAGTTGTTAAGTTATGCAAATGCATGCCATGATATATTAAAAGGAAATATATATCAAGGATTTATTATAGGATCAGACGAGCTAACTAATGACCATAGCACCGGTCGTCTTTGCGAAGTTAACAAATGTTTATACAATAACGTAATACATAAAATTAATAATGTTTCATTTGAGAAACCAATAGTTGATGAACTTAAACAACATGTTCCTAATTCATTATACACTTGCAGCCACCCAACTGATAATGGGCACCAATATATTACCAATCATTATATTAATAAAATGGATGCATGTCCGGAGTTTACAAATTATGTCTAGCACTTATTGTAACGAACCATGGAAAACAATTCATTATGATCAAGCCGGATCAATGGGACCTTGCTGTACATTTAGAGGGCCAATGGGCGGGCGCGATCTAATGTTTGGATCTGTAGAAGAATATTTAAACAGTGATTGGTTAAAAGAATTACGGCGTAAAATGCTTAATAGTGAAAGAGATGTTGGTTGTGGAAATTGTTGGCGTAAAGAAGATGCCGGTGAAGATAGTTTACGATTGTCTCGAAATAGAATAAATGGTCATGTTACCGAAGTAGACATAGATAGAGTCTATTTAAGTTTTGGAAACATATGCAATAAAAGTTGTAATATATGCAGGCCAGCTAGAAGTAGTATGATAGCAAAAGAATATAAAAAATTAGGAAGTGATCACGAGATATATAATATAGACTCAGATCCCGAAATAACACAAAAAACTTTTAGTGGCATGTATTTAGACAACTGGGAGAACTACATAGACGCATTAGATAGTGCAAACACAATATGCTTTGACGGTGGTGAACCATTTATAACAGCACAATGTACTACAATATTAGAAACATTAATTAAAAAAGGTATGACTAATAAGTATATTCAAACCACAACAAATGGCAGTGCTAGTGCATATCAATATAGCTTATTAAGTAAATTTTCTAAAGTAGATTTTGATGTAAGTATAGATGGAATAAACGAATTATACAGTTTAGTTAGAAGCCCACACGATTGGACATGGTGGAATGACAATCATGATAGAATGCTTAAAAATAACAATGTAGGCAGAGTATATCAATCAGTTATTCACTGTCTTAATGTACATCAGTTACCAGAGATGTTAGAATACTTCATAAGTGTAAATGATAATCCAGAACGTAGATTCGGGCTTACTACAATTGTAACTAGGCCTTATTTGGGTACACACATTGTGCCTAATGCAATTTTAGAAGTAGTTGGCAATAGACTAGCAGATATGATGCACTTGTTTAATAGCGAAGAAGCTGCAAATGTGCAAAATGCAATCACTCATATAGAATATAGTATGAATAACAAAAACGAATTAGACGAAGCTAATTTTAAAAAATTCGTAGATATTTTTGGCCCCGTTAAGAAATTAGATTACCAAAGCCATCTACCATGGAGTATTGAATGAGAATATTATGCACAGGAAATCCAGAGTTTGGTGTAGCGAGTGCTATAGCAGAACGTTGGCCAGAAACACAATTTGTTAGTAGAACAGATTGGGGATACGATTTAACGCAAAATAGCTATAAAGACAAGCTAGCAGAAAAGGCTCTTAACTATGACGTCTTTATTAACTGTAGCGCACTATGGCAGTACCACCAGACACTGGTACTAGATGTAGTCTATAAAAATGCTTTAAAGAACCGCAAACGACTACATATAGTGAGTTTAGGCAGTACAACAGACAGAGCTACAAAAGGTAGCGATTGGCATTATCAGCAGGAAAAGAAGGCATTGCGTAGCACAAGCAACGCATTGGGCTTAAAAAGCATATGGGCAGGTGGTCCTAAAGTAAGTTATGTTACATTTGGCACATTAGAGAACAATGCACACAAGCATCCAGGAAGAGCAGTAATGCAACTAAATGATGCAGTAGATATGATAGAGTATGTAATCAATATGCCATATAATCTAAACGTAAACGAGTTAAGTATTGACCCAATACAGACAGATTGGCCAAACAATGAGTAAAGAACCATTTAAATATATACCGCCGCCATGTTGTAACATATGTGGACATCCACGTCACTGTGGAACTCCGCTATGGCGAGAAGAAAAAGACTACGATGGTCGAGAATATCAAATACAGGTATGCTACGGATGTAGCTGTAAAAAATGCAATGAATCAGACTAAATTTTGCTATATGCCGTGGCATGCTATTACACTTAGTGCTAATGGTGATGTTAAGCCTTGTTGTCAGTTTAGTAACAAAGGCCGTATGCCTAATACTGAGCATGACACTATTATGGAAAACTTTAATAGTGAGCGTATGCAAGACTTACGCAAAGACTTTTTAAAAGGTGTACAACCTAGTGCTTGCAACAGTTGTTGGGAACGTGAAGACCTAGTTGGGCAAAGTAGACGCTTATGGTTTAATAAGAAATTTATGAAATTTGATGAAGACTTTAAGAATGGGAATATTCCAGATACACATGATGTTCCTAACCCTAAGTTCTATCAAGCAGATATTAACCTATCAAATGTATGTAATCTCAAGTGTCGCATGTGTGGCAGTTGGGCAAGTAACAGTTGGTTTGAAGAAGAACTAGCACTTGCTAAAATAGACAAACGCTATGAGAAAAATAGTAATCCTATTCCATTGCAACAATATGGATTAGAAGATTTACGCAATATGCTACCGCATTTAAAAGATGTAAAACGTATAGACTTTAAGGGTGGCGAGCCCATGATGGCAAAACATCACAATCAATTCCTACAATGGCTCATTGAAGAAGATATGACTGATGTAGAATTGTTTTATACAACAAACGGTACAGTACAAAATCCTAAGATTTTAAACTTGCTTTCTCACTTCAAACGTGTTAGTATATGTTTTAGTATAGAAGGTACTGGAGATTTATATAGATACATCAGAGGTGGCAAATATCAAATAGAAGATTTTGAAAAGACATTAGCAGTGTACGACAAGTTAGAAAATGTACAAATTATGTTTAATGTAACATTGCAAAACTATAATATATTTAACCTGCCAGACTTGTGGATTTATCTCAACGAATTAGAAGATAAATATAATAGAGTAAGTGCTAACAGTAGTTTCACTACTATCTGTAACAAACCAGCATATCTAAGTCCACTTAATATACCAGATGATCTAAGAGATAAAGCAATTGAAAATTTATCATTAATTAGCGACTTTGACAAACTAGTAGAGAGTATGAAAACTAGAGTATTTGATCCTGAACTATGGGAAGTGTTTATTAACTTTACAAATGACCTAGACAAGATGCGTAACGACAGTGTGGTTAGTGCAATACCAGAACTAAAGGATCATTTTTAATGCTAGTAGGAATTGAAGACAACCACGCACCTAAAGACGAACTACTTCGTGTAGAATGGAACTTAGGTAAACGTTGTAACTATAACTGTAGCTATTGTGGAAACGAACTACACAATAAAACAAGCGAACATATGCCTTGGGAAGTATACACAAGTACAATTGATAAACTTGTAGAAGCGTCAAATGGTAAAAAGATTAAGATTAGTTTTACAGGCGGTGAGCCATTTGTACATCCGCAGTTTATTGATATGTTAAAGTATGCTAGAGAAAATGGAGTGTATCGTTGCAGTGTAACAACTAACGGAAGTCCTCCTCCAAAGATATATAAAAAAGCATTGCCATATTTACATTACGTAGTTATCAGCTATCACTTTGAATTTGCATACCACGATAAGGTTATTAACAATATCACAGGCATGTGGAAAGAGATATTAGAATATAGAGCAAAAGATCAATACAAAGGCATGCATGTACATATTATGGCATTGCCAGGCAAAATGAAAGAATGTTTAGAAATTATAAACGAACTAAAAGAATGTGGAGTAGAATATACAATACGTAAAATTAGACCACGAGTTAACATGACTCGCACAGGCTGGAATAAGCCGCATGCAGATGGCATGGAAGGTATTCATCCAACGCACAAAGAAACTGAAAAGTTTGCAGGACAATATTATAGTCCTGAAGAAGAGGAGTGGTTAAGTAACAATGTCTAGTACTAACAAACAGCAACGAATAGATTGGTTAACCGAGGCTGGAAACAATTTTTGTGCAATGCCGTTTGGACATATGGCAATTGAAGCTAATGGAGATATACGTCCATGTTGTATGGGTGATAAATTTCCAGGACTAAACATTAGAAACAAAACAATACAAGAAGTGTATAGAGATCCTATAAGAGACGAATTTATAGAAAGTTTTAGACAAAACAAGCAACACACGTTATGTGGAGCATGTTGGAAAGATCCACAAATACGAACACATTTCTCATCTGCATTGCAATCTAAAAGTATAACAGAACAAGCAATGGCTGGGAAAATGCCCGGTACTGAATTAAAATGGTTAGAAATTAAGCCAGGAAACAGATGTAATTTAAAATGTAGAATTTGCGGTGTGCATGGTAGTAGTAGTTGGGCAAAAGATGCACACAAGCTGGATCAAAAAGATGTTCCATATAAAGAAAGTAATGCATTTAAATATACACAATCATGTGACTGGATAGAAGATAAAGACTTTTGGAATGATATAAGAGAATTAGCGTCAGTTGAGTATATACACTTTATGGGCGGTGAGCCGTTTATGGTTCCTGAACACTTTCAGTTATTAGAACGGTTAGTAGAAGACCCTAGCATTGATACTAGTACAATAGCTATAGGATACAACACAAACGGTACATACTTTCCTACAGAAGAAAATATTAACTTATATAATAATTTTAAGAAAGTTCACTTTGCGTTAAGCATTGATGACTTTGGTGCTAGATTTGAATACCAACGTAAACTAGCTAAATGGGAAGAAGTAAAATTAAATATTGTTAATTTTAGCAAATTATGCAAAGAAGCAGAAGATGTACAGTTTACAGCTGATATGGATACTACGGTAAGTGTTTTAAACATATTTGCATTAGATGAAATATATGAAGAATTTATAAAACTTGGATATACTATTGATGATGGACATGAACATTATGTATACAATGGTCCTGAAGCAATATGGCAACTACCAAGTGATGTAAAACGTATTATACTGGATAAGTACAAAGGCAATACTACACCATGGATAACAAAAGCTATGAAATACATGATGTCTCGAGAGCTTGAAGCAGGTAAATGGTTGTTTGCAGATGTACATACCTCATTAGATAAACTACGTAAAGAAAACTTTAAAACTATATATCCAGAATGGTATCAAATATTAAAGCCATACTGGAAAACCAATGGAGCAACAAATGGAGCAACAAATGAAGCAATTTAATATACCTGCACCCGGTGATATTATTGATAACCGATGAGTAATTTTAAAAACATTATTGTACATTATAAAGATGGTACAAGCAAAGAAGATAATGCAAACAGTGTTATGGCACGTGATGAAAACGATTTCCGTGGATGGGAATGTTGGGCTGGTGTACAAAATATTACTATAAGCAACACAGGTGATGTATACAGAGCTATATGTAAAGTAGGCGGTAAACTTGGAAACATCTATGATGGATTTGAGATGCCCACTGAAACTATTATATGCAACAAGCCTAGATGTATTTGTTCAGCAGATGTACAACTTTCCAAAGCGTTACCAGAACATGTACATAAATTAAGGATAGGTGATGAGTAATTATAAAGAATTTTATGACAGAGCAGTAGGCAAATTAAAAGGCCTGCCAGTAAGCAAAGATACATTCTGTCCATTGCCATTCTCTCACATTAGTACTATGCCGCATGGTGAAATTAAACTATGCTGTAGAGCACAGCCGCCTATGGATGGAGTAAATCCAAATGTTAAAAATGAGGATTTTAATCTTAAAGATTATTGGCACAGTGAATATATGAATGATATTCGTGATGATTTAATTCTTGGAAACAAGCCACCGCAATGTAGTAATTGTTGGAAAATGGAAGACAACGATATTGTTAGTTTACGCATGAATCGACTTACTGACTTAATGGACAAAGATACGTACAGAAAGCCAGTAGAGCATTACTTAATAAACAGAGAAGTAGAATTTAAAATTCCACTTATTGAATTAAAACTTAGCAACGTGTGTAACTTTAAATGTCGCATGTGTTGGCCAAAGGATAGTTCAAAGTGGGTAACAGATTGGGATAAAGTCAAACAGTTCTACAGTGAAGGTGATCAGAATTATATAGAAGAAATAGTAGATGGGAATGATTTACGTAAAACCCGTGTAATGAATTTATATGAGAAGGATGAAAACTTTGTAGGACATCTGGTTGAACTAATGGAACACATTGAAGAAATTGAATTTGCAGGTGGTGAGCCACTTATGGATCCAATTCACTATCGTGTGCTAGAAAGCATTCCGCACCCTGAAAATGTTACACTAAAATACAGTACAAATTTAAGTATTATGAAGATGGGCAAAAGTAATGTTATTGACTTATGGAAGAAGTTTAAGAGCATTAAACTGACTATCAGTATAGATGGACATAAGGACCTAAACACTATCATTAGACGTGGATCTGATTGGGACTTGCTAAAGAGCAATATTAACCTAATTAGATCAGAGTTAACTAACTTAGATGTTATTAAAGGAACCACATGCATCAGTGGCATGAATGCTATGGAACTAGGCGAAACCGCAGAAGCAATTGTATTTGAACTAGGATTACATTGGCATACAAGCCGCGTACAGTACCCTGATTTCCTTAATGCGAATGTACTAAGCCCCGAACAGCTACAAACTGGAATAGACGGCTTAAAACGGGTATTTGATAGCTTAAAAACGCCTGAAAGACGGCTAACACCCAGACGACAAATGCTAGAAATACACTTAAAAGGTGCTATGAGCTGGCTACAGTCATGCATTGATAATAACAAACATGTTGAAAAATATAAAGCATTTACTGAATTTAATAGCAGAATAAATACAATAGATAATATAGGAATAGATGATGGAAAATAACGACTTAAAGTGGAGTGAGTATGATTTTACCGCTACACCATATGACAAGCTAGTTCGAGTAGGACAGCGCAACATGCTCTATCGTGACATGTTTACAGTAAGCTGGCTATTAGGAAGATTTTGTAACTACAACTGTAGCTACTGTTGGCCATATGCTAGAAGTAACAAAAAAGACCACAGACCCACAGAGCTTAACTTAAAGACAATTGATGAGATTAAACGTCAAGCACGTGAGCGTGGATTTAATAGTTTCCATTTTAGTTTAAGTGGAGGCGAGCCTACATTCCATCCTGGTTACTTAGATATGTTAAAGCATCTAAGTGATGACGCACACAACACAAATTATACAAGTGTACACATGACTACTAACATGTCACGTAATATGAAGTGGCACAAAACTTATGTAGACTACGCAAGTAAATTTCACCGTGCTAGTATTACAGCCAGCCTTCATACAGAACATGTGAATACAATAGAGAAGATGCAGGAATTTGCGGACAAGCTAATATTCTGTCAACAACATGATGTACAAGTTACTATTAATCAAGTAATGGTTCCTGAATGGTTTGACCGTGATTGGGAAAATGCATTGTTCTTTCATAAACAAGGAATTAACGTAACACTCAAACCACAAAGTGATCCAACAGCAAGTAAAATTGTAGATGGTTATACACCAGAGATGTTAGAGAAGTTACACAATGGAATGCCGCAACGTGGATACACAGAAGTGAAAGCGGCAGAAGCTAATGTAGTTGATCGTCCTAAGCCAACATTTAGAATTGACCAAGATGATCACTATCGTAAGCAAACAGCAAAAGTACCTTGGAACATGCAGGTAGAATTTAGAGATGATAAAGGTGATCCATACTACATGGACCAAGCTGAACGCTTTAATGCGTTTAACTTTAACAAGTTTGAAGGTTGGGAATGTAGCAGTGGTTATCGTAGTATTATTATACGTGAACCTGATGGAAGTGTGAAGCGTAGTTATAGCTGTCACGATCAGCCACTTGGAAACATTGAAACTGGATTTAAGTTATTTGATGGTCCTGAATTATGTACAACAGGTGCGTGTGTGTCAAGTGCAGATAGTAAAATACCAAAACGTGCACCAGGAACTAAAATGCCATTATGGCCGGGCGATAAAACGTTCGAGCAATAACACGTGGGAATAATAAAACGACCTAACACAATTAAGAAAACGTTTACTTGGCTTCCAAGACGCATGGATAGTGGTAAACTAGTAATAGGATATTACTACGAAATGACAATATTCAAACATGGAGCCGACCCTAGACACGGAATGTTTTTTCGAAAAAAATACTCCCAGAAGGAGTATTTCTTATTAAAGTTAAGTGGAGCTAAAGAGATTACACTTATTTAAAGTTGAGTCCATGCTTTTTTAGCATGATCGTTATCTTGAGCCCAACGTACGAACAATCCTACTTCTCTACCGTTAGCTTCAATCTCCCAAGGTAGATCCCAATAGTCAGTTGACTCAGGAACAAAATCACCCTTCCATTTATAAAATTTATCTTCAATTACCCAGTCGTTCATTTCACGTCGAGCGTATTGCTTAACATGCACCATTTCGTGTGCAAGCGTTTCTAACATCTTACGTAAACCATCAGTGTGATCAACTTCCAAAGAATACTCTCTATTTGATTCACGCAAACAATATCCCATTGCATCGCTTTTTAATTTTGTAAGTTTTAAATCAATTACTAATGTCTCCATACGAGGCATTAGTTTATGTATGCAATATTCAATCATAGAATGTGCATATGCTCGCTGAGCAGTTGTTCCACCTTTAATATCAATTAAATTCATTTTACGAATGGTCATAAAATAAATCTCCTTGTCCAAGATAATCTTTCTTTAAAATATCAAGTTGCTCTATTGCAAATGGATAACGCTCAATTAAATTAAGTGGAATATATGTTTCTTTTGCAAATTCGTTATCAATAACACTTTGTGGCATATCTTCAAATATTACTACTTTTTCCATATTTTCTATCTTTCTTTTGTTAACTACTAAACTCATACTTCAATAACCGCTAATACGCCAGGATTAATCCATTCCGCATACAATCCATTATCATCAAGTACATTACATACTTCCTGTTTGACACCAAACAATCCATAAGCCTGATTATTGTAATCTGCCCAAATGTCTGTTTCATTATCTTCCGCACTAATACGGAATGTATCTTCACCCCTGTCGCCACCTTCTAGTACAGGACAACCCATTTTCTTTAGTGCAGTAAATGCCTTGCGATAATTAAGTTTCATTGCCATTCCTTTTAATATAAAGTTTCGAATGCATTCTCATTGACATACATACGTGTTTCATCTAGTTCTTCAAACGCTTCTAGTTCAACTTCAGTTAGCGGAGTACCATCTAACTTCTCTGCACTTTCTACATATGCATCACAAAAGTCTGGATAGTCGTTCATGTCAACGCCACCTAGTTCTATGTTTGTTACTTCTTTAAATTTTATATTCATAATCATTCCTTTATTGTTTATATACTTATATTATACAGCAAGAAGTCTTACTTGTCAACCTTTATTTTCAAAAAAAGTCATAAAAAAACCCTGTAAAAACAAGGTCTTTTAAATTATTTTTAATTATTAAAAATTACAGTCCATCTCTATCTGGGTGTATTGCATTAATTA
>Ga0209482_1002488_pt1 | contig 11396 bp, 11 predicted proteins | sample CoawatmetaG10DNA_FD_187512 | JGI IMG/M metagenome (GOLD analysis project Ga0209482, IMG submission 187512) | Marine microbial communities from the West Antarctic Peninsula - Coastal water metaG104-DNA (SPAdes) (version 2) | ecosystem: Environmental > Aquatic > Marine > Coastal ...
ATCCTATTCAATTTTGATCATGTGAAACATATTTTAATTTTCGACTTATTAGATAAATATGGTGCATTTGATTCCGAAAATTTGATATGTATTATTGGTGATGGACATGGTTTTTTTGGAACATTGATAAAATCTATACGTCCAAATGCAAAGATTATGTTTGTTAATCTTGGTAGAAATTTAACTATTGATTCAGTCTGTTTTTCAAAAATTCATAGTGAAGTTAATCCATTATTAATTGATGATGCCGAAGATATTAAGGAAATTTCAAGTCATTCAGTAATTTTTTTAGAAGCAGAAAGATATAAAATGATGAAAAACCTTAAAATTGGTTTATTTGTGAACATTGCTTCTATGCAAGAAATGGATGAATCTATGATAGAAGCTTATTTTGATATCATGCAAACAAGTTCAGCTAAGCCATATTTCTATTGCTGTAATCGTGAAGAAAAAATATTACCAGATGGTAATATAATTCGCTTCATGGATTATCCTTGGTTTGGTGATATATTAATAGATGAGCCTTGTCCTTGGTATGAAAAATATCCATCAAATAGGCCACCTTTTTGGAAGAAGTTTGACGGAACACATTTGCATCGTTTAATTAAAATAAATTAAAATATATTATGAATTTTATTAATAAACTCTTTAATCTTGAAAATAAAGTTGTTGTTATTACTGGTGGAGCTGGTTTTTTATGCAGTAGTATGGCTTTAGGCTTTCATCGAGCGGGCTGTGCTCTAGCAATTCTTGATTCAGATTTGAAAGGTGCAAAAAATATTGAAAAAAAAATTAATGATGAAGGTGGGCGTGCAATTGCCCTAGAAATGGACTCTAGCAATAAACATGATTTTATAAAATGCTTAACTCAAATCAAGGAGATTTTTGGAAGAGTTGATGTGTTAATTAATGGCGCAGGTATAAATGCTCCTACTCCTTTTTTAGAAATCACCGAAGAAGAGTGGGACCACATTATGGCAGTTCAACTTAAAGGAACACTTTTTGGTTGTCAAGTATTTGGAGAATACATGCTGGAACAGGGCAATGGATCAATCATAAATATTAGTTCAGCTTCTGCTGGACCCCCTCTTTCAAAAGCATTTACATACTCGGTTGCCAAGGCTGGTATAAAAAACTTGACTCAGAATATTGCAAGAGAATGGGCAACAAGTGGGGTTCGTGTTAATGCTATTCGCCCTGGTTTTTTTCCAACCGAATGGAGTGTTAAAAACTTTATTACTCCCGAAAGAGAAAAGGCTATTTTGGGCCATACTGCAATGGAGAGATATGGCAAACCAGATGAGTTATTGGGTGCAGTTTTTTGGCTGGCCTCTGATGCAGCCTCTTTTGTAACTGGAGCAGAAATTGCCATTGATGGTGGTTTTTCTGCCATGACCATATAATATTATGCCAACTGCAATAATTACTGGGGGTACTAAAGGCATAGGAGCTGATATAGCTCAAAAATTCTTAGAAGAAGGATGGCACGTGTTAATTGCCTCTAGAAAAAATTCAGAACTCATAGATATTGCAAATAAAAACCTTCGTTTCCAAGCTATCGATGTTAGAAAAGAGGCTGATCATTATTCACTTATAAGAACAGCCATTGATTGGAGTGGTTCGTTTGATTGCTATGTTAACTGTGCAGGCTTTTCTCAATGGTCTCCAATTAAAAATGTAGATGAAGAATTATGGAATAGGATGATTGATACCAACCTTAAAGGAACCTTTTGGGGGTGTAAAGCTGCATCAGAGCATTTGACTTCAGGAGGGACTATAGTAAATATATCAAGTCTTGCTGGGAAACGAGGTAGTAGCAATAATTCGGTATACTGCGCATCAAAATTCGGTGTGAATGGAATTACCCAATCATTAGCTAAAGAGCTGGGATCAAGAGGTATAAGAGTAAATGCTATCTGTCCTGTATACATAGAAACTCCTGGATTGTTAAAAGCACTTGAAAACCTTGATTCACCTTCTAAAGGAAAGGATACAACTCAGTATCTTAAGAATTTTTCTGAGTCAAATTCAGCTATGGAAAGATTACCAAGAGCCAACGAAATTGCTGACCTTTGTTTTTATCTTGCATCAACTAAAGCTTCGGCAATTACGGGACAGTGTATCAATGCAGATTGTGGAGTATTACCTCAATGAAAAATATAAGAGTTGCCGCTATCATTCCAGCAAGGATGGACTCAAGTAGATATCCAGGAAAGCCACTCATAGAGATTGAAGGCTTACCAATGATTGAGCATGTTAGAAGACGAGCATTATTATGTGACAAGTTTTCTGATGTAGTCATTGCAACCTGTGATAATGAGATAAAAGATGTGGTTGTAAAGTTTGGGGGGCGTGTCATAATGACTAAAGATACTCATATTATGGCAAGTGATCGAGTAGCAGAAGCTGTTGAGAAGATAGAATGCTCCCATGTGGTTAATGTTCAAGGAGATGAAGTATTGGTTCTTCCAGATGATTTAATAAATATGATTGACACAATTAAAATGAATCCTAATGTTGAATACTTAAATGCCACTGCACCAATCGAAAATATTTATGAGATGAAAGATTCTGCAATTGTTAAGTGCATAATATCAAATACTGGTAAGGTTTTATATTGTAGTAGAGACTTTTCACATTTAAATTTGATGCCACCTTTTGAGCCAGTTAAAAAAATCCTTGGAATTTTGGGTTATAGTAAAACAAGTGTATTAAATTTTAGTAATCTAAAAAGAACAGAAATTGAGATGACGCAATCTATAGACCAATCTAGAATAATTGAAAATGATCTTAAGCTGATGTCAGTTCCATTTAAAAAAGGTTATCCAGGTATTAATGACAAAAGAGAAGAAAAGCAAGTGAGACAAATCCTTGATAATGATGAAAACCAGCGAAATGTCTTAAATAAAATTCTGACTAATTTTTAATAAAATTTAATTAAAGGGGCAAATAATGGCGATTTTTATAGACACAGGAAATTTATTAGAAATTGAAAAATATCATAAAATGGGTATTATTCGGGGTGTTACAACAAATCCATCAATTTTGTTATCTGAGGGTGTTACTGGAGGCGTTAAAGGAATAAAAGAGAGGATGCAGCAAATTGCAGAGATGATCCATCCTTTGCCATTATCTGTTGAAGTTACAAGTAATGATAAAGCTGAAATGTTAGAGCAATCTGAAAGGTTTAGTGAATGGGCAAGTAACATCAATGTAAAAATTACTATTCATGGGCCAGAAGGAGAGTTAGTCAATATGGAGGTTATACACGAGCTAGAGAAACAAAAAAATATCCGCGTTAATGCAACAGCTATGATGAGTGCTCAGCAGTGTCTTATTGCAGCTATGGCAGGTGCAACTTGGGTATCTATTTTTGGAGGCAGGGTAAATGATATGGGTTATAACTCTTCTACAGAAATTACTAAGTTACGTAATTTGTTAGATAAGTTTAAATTATCTTCACAGATTATTGTTGGCTCAACACGTGAAACTTTTAATATTGCTGATTGGCTTGTGGCAGGAGCAGATATAGTTACTGTTCATCCAAAATTTATTGGGGGGATGATTGTCCACCCCTATACTAAAGAAACAGTGCAGATGTTTTTAAGAGATGCTGCATCTGGAGAAAAAAAATAAAATGAGTGAGAAAAAACCAAGAATCAGGGTTACATCCCGATCCTTTTCAAGAAATTCTATACTTGCAAATGAGTTATTAGAGTTTTTCCCTGATTCAGTGTTTAATATGGATGGTCCATGGGCTGGATTGCCCAATATAGAAGAATTTTTAAGTGATGCTGATGGTGTAATCTTAGGTCTGGAAACAATGGATTTACCAATTCTTAAAAAGTTAAGTAACGTTCAGATTATTGCAAAGTATGGGGTAGGCTTAGATAATTTGGATGTAAATGCGGCCAAAAAACTAGGTATTAAAGTGGGTTGGTCAGGAGGTGTTAATAAGAGATCAGCTTCTGAGCAGGCTTTAGGTTTTATGTTGGGACTCAGTAGAAATTTATTTTTTACTTCATTTCCTTTAAAAAAAGGAGAATGGGTTAGAGGGGGAGGTGGTTTTTTAACAGGAAAAACTATTGGAATCATTGGTTGTGGCTTTATCGGAATGGATTTAATTTATCTTCTACAGCCATTTAATTGTAAAATTTTAATATGTGATATATTAGATAAAACTGATGTTGAAAATACATATGGTGTTCAACAAGTCTCACAGGAGCAATTACTTAAAGAATCTGACATCATTTCATTACATGTTCCATTTACAAAATTAACCAAAAATATGGTTAATGAGAAGTTTTTAGTTAACATGAAAACTACTGCTTATTTGATTAATAATAGTCGAGGACAAGTAGTTAATCAACAGGCATTAGGTTTGGCCTTAAAAAATAATATAATTTCTGGAGCCGCATTAGATGTTTTTGAACCTGAGCCTCCAGTTGATTTATCGTTTCTTGCACTTCCTAATTTAATGGTTACCCCACATATTGGTGGTAGTGCAGAAGAGGCTATACTTGCAATGGGAAGGTCAGCAATAAAGCATCTTAAAGAGCATTTTTATGGATAAATCTAAAATGACTTTCAATTTATTAAAAAAATGCTCAATCATCATTCGAACTAAAAATGAAGAGAGATGGGTCTCCTCCTGCTTGAAAGCTGTTTTTAATCAAACCTATAAAAATATAGAGGTTATTATTGTTGACAATGAGAGCACTGATAGAACACTCAAAAAAACCAAGCAATTTGATAATATTAAATATGTAAGTATCAGGAAATATTTGCCTGGTGATTCATTAAATAGAGGAATAGATGCTTCAACTGGTGATTATATAGTTTGTCTTTCAGGGCACTGTATTCCAGTAAATGAATATTGGCTAGAAAACTTAGTTAATGCATTAGAGGAAAATAAAAATTATGCTGGCGTTTATGGAAGGCAAGAGCCAATGTCATTTTCTACCCCTTCAGATAAGAGAGATTTACTTTTGGTTTTTGGATTAGACCGAAAAATTCAGAGTCATGATAGCTTTTTTCATAATGCTAACTCGATTATAAGAAAATCATTATGGGATAAGATTCCTTTTGACAATGAAGTTACAAATATTGAAGATCGAATATGGGGGCAAGAAATGCTTAATCTTGGCTATCAACTTATGTATGAGCCAACTGCTAGTGTTTTTCATTATCATGGGATACACCACAATGGAAACATTGAGCGCTGCAATAATATTGTTAAGATTATTCAAGAAATGCAACCTGATAATATTGAACAAGGTCACCTTGACCCAAGCGAGATGCTTATTATTGCATTAATTCCAATTAAGGGCGATGATTTAAAAATTAGTAATAAATCACAGATGTCTTATACAATTAATAAAGCCCTAGAGTCACAATATATAGATAGAGTTATAGTTTCAACTAACAGTGAAAAAACTGCCAAAAAAGCTATAGAGCTTGGTGCTGAATGCCCTTTTATTAGATCAGAAAACCTAACAAAAGACTATGTTAGTTTAGACTTGGTTCTTAAAGATGCATTGGTAAATTTGGAAGAGCAAGGAGTTTATCCAGATTTAATAGTAAGTCTTGAAGAAACATTTCCTTTTAGAGAGAAAAAATTAATTGATAATATTATAAGCCATACTTTGAATGAAGGGCTTGATACAGTTATTGCAGCTAAACGTGAAAGCGGATCACTTTGGCAAGAAGCAGAGGAAGATGGTTTTAAACGTTTAGATAGTGGAGATACACCACGAATATATAAAGAAAAATCATACATTGGATTAAAGGGACTTTGTTGCGTAACACGACCAGAATTTTTACGTCAAGAGAGTCTTTCTGAGGGAAGAGTTGGACTATATGAAGTTACAACACCTCTGTCATTTTTTGAGGTCCGAGATCATGATGCACGTGAAACAGCTAGTAAGTTAATATCTTATTATAATTTTGGATAGCCTTAAGAATAGTAAAAATATATGTTAAATGATATTTCAAAATCTTTTTTTGGTAAAAAAGTTTTAATAACTGGCCATACAGGTTTTAAGGGTTCGTGGCTTTCATTGTGGCTAAATAATTTAGGTGCAAGTGTTTCTGGTATCTCTATTGATATTCCTTCAAACCCATCACACTTCGATGTTACTAACTTATCTAATCAAATTGATGATTATCGTATCGATATTCTTGATGCAACTGCAGTTAAGCTAGTTGTTAAAAAGATACAGCCTGACTATGTTTTTCATCTTGCAGCGCAAGCATTGGTTAGGACATCTTATGAAAATCCTGTGGAAACAATGAAAACCAATGCAATAGGTTCTGCAAATATATTAGATGCATTAAGAGGTCTAGATAATCCAGTCGTTGCAGTAATGATTACTAGTGATAAAGTCTATGATAATGTTGAATGGTCCTGGGGATATCGTGAAACAGATCGATTAGGTGGTAAGGACCCTTATAGTGCTTCTAAAGGAATGGCAGAATTAGCAATTCGAAGTTTTGTTGAATCCTTTTTTTCTTCTAAAGATTCAAATGTTCGAGTTGCTATTGCAAGGGCTGGTAATGTTATTGGCGGAGGTGATTGGGCTGTTGATCGGATTGTTCCAGATTGCATGAATTCTTGGTCTAAAAATAATGTGGTTGATATTCGTAATCCAGATGCAACTCGACCTTGGCAACATGTATTAGAACCAATTCGTGGTTATCTAGTTTTAGCATCACAACTTTCAACTAATTTATCTCTTCATTCAGAGTCATATAACTTTGGACCACATGCCCAGTTAAATTATTCAGTACGTGAGTTGATTAACGCTATGAGTAATCACTGGGATTTAGTTCGGTGGAATGATACTTCAGACTTAAAAGAGAAACTTCATGAAGCAGGCCTGCTTAAACTTAACTGTGATAAGGCATTAATGGATTTGAAATGGAAACCCATTTTAGAGTTTGAAGAAACGGTATTAATGACTGTAGAGTGGTATCGGCACTATTATCAAAATAGAACAGAGTCGATGTATAACTTTACAATATCTCAAATTGATCAGTATTCAAGACTTACAAGTGCTCGTGATGTATCCATGAGGAAGATATGATTGATGGTGTAATTTATACTCCTCTTTCTATTATAGATACAAAGGGTGGTGATATTTTGCATGCTATGAAATCAAGTGATATGGGCTTTTTTGGATTTGGGGAAAGTTACTTTTCTACTATCGAGCCAAATGCAATAAAAGGGTGGAAACTTCATCATGAAATGGTTCTAAACTTGGTTGTTCCTTTAGGTGGTGTAAAATTTGTTATTTTTGATGATAGAGAAGGATCAAAAACTGAGGGTAGATTTAGTGAGTTTATTCTTTGTAGAAAAAATTATGGCCGCCTAACAGTTGCTCCAAAGTTGTGGGTTGCTTTTCAGGGGGTTGATTTACAAGACTCTTTGATATTAAATATTGCAAATATTCCACATGATCCTAATGAAAGTAAAATCAAAGAGCTTAAAGAGTTAAATTATAATTGGAGATGAATTAATGTTGGTTATTAAATGAAAGTAGTAATTCTTGCAGGCGGTCTTGGCACTCGGCTTTCTGAATATACAGTTAGTATTCCAAAGCCTATGGTAACAATCGGAGGTCGACCTATTCTCTGGCATATCATGAAAACATATGCGCATTATGGACATAAAAATTTTTTTCTTGCGCTTGGTTATAAGGCCGAAGTAATAAAAGATTATTTTCTGCACTACTCTAATCTTAATGCAGACTTTACAATTGACCTTTCAAGTGGTGGTATTCAGTCTCACCAAAAGGATGAAATAGACTGGAAAGTAACACTTGTTCAAACAGGGGTAGATTCAATGACGGGAGGGAGAGTTAAAAGAATGCAAAAGTATGTTGGAAATGAGCCATTTTTACTAACTTATGGTGATGGTGTATCCAATATCAATATTTCAGAATTGTTGAAGTTTCATCGAAGTCATGGAAAAATGGTTACGGTTTCTGCAGTCCATCCAATAGCTCGTTTTGGAGAGTTAGAAATTAGTAAAGATCAAGTAAAATCATTTCATGAAAAGCCCCAAACAACTCATGGATGGATTAATGGGGGTTATTTTGTTATAGAGCCAGAATTTTTTGATCTAATTGAAGGTGATGACATAATTCTAGAAAAGGGTCCTCTTGAAACTGCAGCAAAAAATGGAGAGTTAATGGCATATCGTCATAATGGTTTTTGGCAATGTATGGATACGAAGCGAGATCGAGATTCCTTGGAAAATATGTGGCTTTCTGAAAATCCTCCATGGATGGTTTAGGTAAGTGCCAAATAATTTATTAGTCATAGGCGGAACTGGATTTATTGGAAGAAGTCTAAGTATAGAAGCATTAAGAGTTGGGTATGAGGTAGTTGTTTTATCATTAAATGCCCCAACTTTAGAAAAAATCATTAAAAATGTTGAATATTTGCAGGTTGATATCGTTTGCTTGGATGAATTAAAGGAAAAGTTAGCCAACTATGATTTTGATTACATTGTAAATCTATCTGGCTATGTTGATCATAGCAATTTCTCTGATGGTGGAAAGAGGGCTCTTGATGTTCATTTTGGAGGTGTTCAAAATATTCTACAGTCAGTCAATCTTAAATCTTTAAAGCGATTTGTTCAAATTGGTAGCAGTGATGAATATGGAGGCACACACGCCCCACAAGATGAAAATATGCGTGAATCACCAATATCTCCATACTCATTAGGGAAAACAGCATCTACACAATTATTACAGATGCTATATAGAGCAGAAGGTATTCCAACAGTTACATTAAGATTATTTTTAGTATATGGCCCTGGCCAAGATAATAATCGCTTTATTCCTCAGGTTATTAAAGGATGTCTTTCTTCTGCTAATTTTTCAACATCTAGTGGGAATCAGTTACGTGATTTTTGTTATGTAGATGATATAACAAATGGGATTTTAATGGCTCTAAAGAACGATAAAGTGAATGGTAAAGTAATAAACCTTGCATCAGGAAAGCCTGTTAGAATTCGTGAAGTGGTTGAACTCGTGCAAAATAAAATTGGATATGGAAAGGCTGATTTTGGAAAAATTCCATATAGAACTGGAGAAAATATGGAGCTCTATGCGGATATATCTAAAGCAAATGAGATTTTAAAATGGAAGCCTTTTACTTCTATTGAAGAAGGGATAAAAAGAACGATCGAGTACTATCAATAAAAGAAATAGATCTTTTATGTATAACCAATAGACTTAATTAATAAGTCTAAAATAGAAAAAGTTATTAAATTGGAGTGTAATTATTCTATTCTTATAATGTAAAGCTCTATTTTTCAAGTAGTAGAAGATTGAGAAATCATACATAAATTAATATAGTATTTTCAAAAAAAATGCGTTACCATTACTCACATTTATTAATTACAATTCTTTTTATGGTGGTAAATCCACTTTATGCGCTATTCATTACGACAGTGTATTCAGTTATTACAAATAGAGTAAGTAATTTATTAATAGGGGCATTATTTGTCTTATCCTTTTCTCTTATTTTCGCTAATCAAGCGTTTTTGAATGATAGTGATTTGGGTGGTTATTTAGATATGTACAAAGATACTGAATTCAGTACCTTCACCTCATATTTTCAATTATTTTCAGTTAATTTAAATGGTCGAGAATTCTTATGGTTTTTCTATTGCTTGCTCATTGGAGGATTAACAAATTTTAATTCTGAGGCATTTATTTTTATCACTTATGCGATGATATTTTCATTGTCAGCCTATCTTGCCTTTTTAGTTTGTGAAAATGGGCGTTATAATTTTTCTCTAATGTTGTTTGCCTTAATATTTTTTGAAATGACATTTTTAGATGTGAGTTATGATTTATGGAGAAACATAATTTCCATTCTTTTGTTTTATATAGGTGTGATGAGATATTTTTCCTTCCAGTCCAAACTTATACCAAGAGTTTTAATATACTCTTCATTCTTTTTTCATATTTCCATTATTCCGCTTATAGCATTGTTTGAGTTTTATATGCTTTTTATGAATAGAAATGATAGGTATTTGAATCTTAAAAGCTATGTTCCTTTAAAAATTACACTACTAGCTTTAATATCAATTTTTTTAGGATTATATATTTCCAATCAAGTTGTGGCTATTTTTGGCTCTAATGTGAACAATCCTCTATATTTAGGTATTAATAAATATAGTGAAATTAAGGATGTAGATTTTAACTTTATTAAGTATGCAAGACCTCTATATATAATGTTTATAGCTTATATAGCTTTAAATTGGAAAAATCTTTCACATTTTGATATTTTTATGATATTCATATTTGTAGTATTACAATCTTTGGATCATCTTGCAACTAATTTGAGTATGTTATTCTCTAGAGTTAGCATATCAAACAATATAGGGATTTTGTTTCTTTCAATTAAGCTTTTAAAGAAGTTCGATTACAAATATACTGTGGCTTTTATTTTGGTAATTTTTGGATTAAGACTGCACTATTTTGTTTATAGTTCGAATTTATTTTTTATTGAATATCTTGGTAATGGGCAGTTCCTTAACCCAATCTATGGGCTTTTTTACTCAATATTTTATTTTCATAATCCATCATTCGATGATTTTTTAAATTTGAATGGTTTTTATGTGATTTAAGGTGTAAACCTTTTCTATATTTAAAAATCAAGTTTTATTAGGGAGTTATTCATTTATATGGTAAATAGTCAGAAAAAAAATCTCAATCTAGGTCTAGTTAGTATAATTATGAATTGCTATAATGGAGAGGCATATTTACATGAAGCGATTGGAAGTGTTATTGCCCAAACTTATCAGAATTGGGAGTTAATTTTTTGGGATAACCAATCTACAGATAAAAGTAAAGTAATTTTTGATAGTTTCCAAGATAGTCGTTTGAAGTATTATTATGCAAAAGAACATACGAAACTTGGTGCAGCTCGTGCAAGTGCCTTTAAGCATCTATCTGGAAAATATATTGCAGTTTTAGACACGGATGATGTATGGTTTCCAAAAAAACTTGAGAAACAACTTCATCTTTTTGATGATCCTGATGTTGGGATTGTAATATGTGACACGCTGTTCTTTAATGAAACTTCTGAGCGGGCTCTTTATAATGGTGTTTATCCTCCTGAAGGAGATGTTTTTTCTAAACTATTAACTAAATATTTTATTTCACTTGAAACATTAATGCTTAGAAAATCAATTGTTGATAAATTAGATTATGGCTTTGATTCAGATTTTAGTTATATTGCAGATTTTGATTTGGTTTTAAGAACTGCAAGAATATCAAAATTAGCAATATACAAAGAAGTTTTGGCCAAATGGAGAGTTCATGAAGGTAGTGATTCCTGGAAGTCTTCTGTGACTTTTTGTATTGAAAGAGAGCTTT
>Ga0209482_1002501_pt1 | contig 11377 bp, 10 predicted proteins | sample CoawatmetaG10DNA_FD_187512 | JGI IMG/M metagenome (GOLD analysis project Ga0209482, IMG submission 187512) | Marine microbial communities from the West Antarctic Peninsula - Coastal water metaG104-DNA (SPAdes) (version 2) | ecosystem: Environmental > Aquatic > Marine > Coastal ...
GGTGCAGTGGAAGATGCTAGAAAGCACAAAGCAAAGCGTCTTCAAAAATTAGCATGGGATGCCAATGATGATAAGAAGAAAAAGCAGGTTGATTTCGAAATTGACCCTACAACTTTCACTGAAGAAGGAATTATCTTCCGTGTGATGGGATTCGATCATATACCTGATGAACCAGGTAGAAAGGCAAATCCTAAAACAGTTGCAGACCATAAAGTTAAATTGCCATTCCCTGCATTCAAACATTACACATACGTAGATAAAGTTATTCGCGAAGTTGGATTATCTCATCATAACAAAGATAAAGAATTTGATTTATCTGCTGGTAAGATTACTGCTATTTTGGCAACGATGTATATCAAACTAGTAGAACGATATTCTCAGAGGTCTAACTGGCGTGGATATACATATATTGATGAAATGCGTGGACAAGCATTGCTACAATTAGCACAGATTGGACTACAATTTAACGAAGATAAGAGTGATAACCCATTTGCTTACTACACAACAGTAGTAAACAATTCGTTCACTCGTGTACTTAACATAGAAAAGAAAAATCAAGGCATTCGTGATGACTTACTAGAGAAGGCAGGGCAAGCGCCTAGTTGGACTAGACAGTTAGCACACGAAATGAAATCTCAGGAACGTTGGCAGAAAATCATCAAAACAAAGATTACAGATGATGCAATTCCAACGGAAACCATTAAAGAGATTTATGCCGACAATGACTAAAAACTTATTTAAAAAAGCCGCATGTTTTACAGATATTCATTGGGGTCTTAAAAATAACGCCAAACAACATAATGAAGATTGTTTAGATTTCATTGATTGGTTTATCAAGGACGCAAAAGAAAGAGATTGCGAAACTTGTATATTTTTAGGAGACTGGCATCATAATAGGTCAAGTCTAAACATATCAACTATGAAATATAGTATTGCTGGTCTACGAAGATTAAGCAACGCATTTGAAAAAGTGTATGTTATATTAGGCAATCACGATTTATTTTATCGTGAGACCCGTGATGTAAACTCTATGGAATTTATTGACGATTTGCCTAATGTAATTCTAGTAAGAGACACACTAATAGAGGGTGATGTAGGTATCGTTCCGTGGTTAGTCGGTGATGAATGGAAAAAGATTCCTAAGATAAAGACAAAATACATCTTTAGTCATTTAGAGTTGCCAACATTTAAACTCAATGCAATGATTGAAATGCCCGACCACGGTGGTCTTAAAGGCAGTATGTTTACTAATCAAGACTATGTGTTCACTGGACACTTTCATCAACGTCAAGTAAAAGGCAATGTAATTTATATTGGTAATGCATTCCCTCATAACTTCTCAGACAACTGGGATGATGATAGAGGTTGGATGTACTTAGAATGGGATAAAGAACCAGAGTTCTTTACTTGGAAAGATGCACCAAAATATAGAACAATTGCGTTATCTAAACTGTTAGATGACCCAGATAAGTTTCTAGTACCAAAGACATCAGTAAAGATAACACTAGACATCGACATATCTTATGAAGAAGCAAACTTTATTAAAGATACATTCGTAGAAACATACAGCCTACGTGATGTAACACTTGTTCCTGTTAAGAATACAGAACACGAAGATGATACTGGTGCTGAAATTCACTTCGAGACTATTGATGAAATTGTTATTTCTCAGTTATCTTCATTAGCAACTGATGGAAGTTTTGACAAAAAAGTACTAATAGAAATTTATAATAATCTATGAAGAAAATACTGATTACTGGAAGTCGTAACTATGGCGTGTGTAAAGCAATGTGTGATTTGTTCGACACTATTCCAGATATAGAATATGAAACAGCAAGTAGAAGTAACGGATTTAATCTAGACAATACAGAAGGTCATTCTAAACTAGCGAATCATTATGTAGATGGAGATTTCAATATCTTTATAAACAATTCTGCTATATGGAAGTTTCATCAGGTATTAATACTAGAGAGTGTATTCGAGGCTATAAAAGGTGCTGATAAAAATGCACATATTATAAGCATTGGTTCAACTGCTGATACTGGAGTTAAAGGAAGAACTTGGAGATATCCAACAGAAAAGAAAGCCCTAAAAGCATACAATAGAGATTTAACTTATATGACGATGGGTGGCAGTAATATAAAAACAACATTAATATCACCGGGTAGTTTAACAACTCCTAGTGTTATGAAGAAACATCCTGATAGAAAACTGATTGACGTAGAGTATGTAGCAGAGGTAGTACTGTGGGCAATAAATCAACCAGAGTACATTAACATTAACGAAGTGTCAATTGATCCTATTCAATATGGCAGTTTTGCAAGAGAGGCATAAGTTTGTTAGTAATTAAAAATATAACGATTCGTAATTTCATGAGTGTGGGAAATGTAACTCAGGCTGTTAAATTAGACAATGCAGATTTAACATTAGTTCTGGGTAACAACATAGACTTGGGTGGAGATGGTTCTCGAAACGGAACAGGTAAGACTACAATCATCAACGCATTAAGTTATGGATTGTATGGGAAAGCACTTACAAATATCAGACAGAACAATCTAATCAACAAGACTAACAGTAAAGGTATGATGGTCACTGTTGATTTCTCATACAATGGAAATGATTATAGGATTGAACGTGGTCGTTCTCCAAATGTATTTCATTTCTTGCGTGATGGCATGGAACTTGGTGACAATGATGTAGAGAATGCTGGTCAAGGCGAAATGCGAATGACCCAATTTGAAGTAGAGAGTATCATTGGACTTTCTCATACAATGTTCAAACATATTGTTGCGTTGAATACTTACACTGAACCATTCTTGTCATTACGTGCTAATGACCAAAGAGAATTGATTGAAGAATTACTAGGAATAACTGAACTATCTCGCAAAGCAGAACTACTAAAAGAGATAACAAAGAATACTAAAGAACAGATAAAAGAAGAAGAGTACACATTAAAAGCGGCAGAAGATACGAATGCACGTATATTAAAAAGTATCAAAGATATTGAACGCAGACAAAGAGTTTGGACTACTAAACAAACAACTGATTTACAAACATTAGAAGGTGGACTGTCAGCATTGTCACACGTAGACATCAAGGCTGAACTTCAAAACCATGCGTTGCTAGTAACTTATAATGAAAACTTGGCTGCCAAGAACCAAGCAACATCTTGGATTAACAGCATTGAATCTGATAATACGAAACAAACCAGATTAATCGAAAGACTTGATGATGAAATTAAGTTAATTGAAGACAATAAATGTCATAGTTGCGGACAAGATATTCACGATAGTAAACAAGAAGAGATTCTCGGTGCAAAGAATATACTAAAAGACGAAGCAGTATCACAATTAGCGACAAATGAAAGTTCGCTAATCGAACATAATGCTCTAATAGAGAAAGTTGGTAGTGTTGGGTACTTACCTATTACATTTTACGACACATTATCTGATGCATACGAACATCAAAATTCTGTAGAAAAATTGGCAGAACAGATTGAATTGAATAAGAAGGTAGAAGACCCATACACTGACCAAATCAGCGATATGAGAGATGGTGCATTAGAAGAGATAGATTATGGACACATGGCATCGTTAGTTTCGTTGCGTGACCATCAAGAATTTTTGATGAAACTACTAACTAACAAAGATAGTTTCATTCGTAAGAAGATTATAGACCAGAATTTAAATTACTTAAACTCTCGTCTAGCATATTACTTAGATAAGTTAGGATTACCACATGATGTTGTATTTCAAAGTGATTTATCAGTAGAAATTACTGAACTTGGCAGAGATTTAGACTTCGATAACTTATCTAGGGGTGAAAGAAACCGACTTATATTAGGTTTAAGTTGGAGTTTTCGTGACATATTTGAGTCATTGTACAGCACAATTAACGTGTTGTTTGTCGATGAATTGATAGATAGCGGAATGGACACCAATGGTGTCGAGTCATCACTTGCTATTCTTAAAAAGATGGTAAGAGATGGAAATAGAAGTGTGTATTTAATATCACACAAAGACGAATTACAAGGGCGCGTTTCAAGTGTCCTTAATGTAATAAAAGAAAATGGTTTCACAAGTTTTTCTCATGAAGAGGAAGGCGCCATGAATAACACTTAGGAGTAATACAATGAGTACAAATGCAGAAATTATGGAAGCAATGGAAACGTATCTAGCAGAAAATGCCAAGTTTGAAGATAAAGGTGTGAAAGCATCAGCGGCTCGTGCCAGAAAGGCATTAGGCGATATTGGTAAACTTTCAAAAGTACGTAGAGCGGAAATCCAAGATAAGAAAAATAATATGTAAAAAAGCTTGACTTTATCATTTCTTTATGTTATGATAACTTATTGATGACTCTATTGTCTCCTCTAAACCTCTCTCACAGGCATTGGAATCATTGATCACTATAATACGCAGAGAGTACCACACTTAAAAAAGTACTTCAAGTTTATAGTGGGTGGGTTAGACCTTTAACGTACCACCCTAAAAAGTACAAAAAAGGTGGACATAAGCCCGGCATAATCATGCTGGGCTTTTTCTATTGGGAGACTAAATATAGCAATACAGGAGAGAGTTTATGTCTAGTGATAATATGAAGTGGATTGCGACAGCAATGTTTGTGTGTGCAGGCGTCTTAATATCATTTAACATACCTGAATCTAAATATGCATTTCCAATATTTGCAATGGGACACGTAATCGCAATCTATGTCTTTTCAAAAGCAAAAGACAAACCATTGATTGTGCAGAACATATTTTTCTTGGGAATTGATTTATTTGGAATATATCAGTGGCTGTTGGGACCTATATTTTTTGCGTAACAGAGATAAAAGAATGTCAGATTTAAAAATAAAAAAAACTTTATCAATACCCGAACTAGCAACTCTACTAGAAAGAAATAAACATAAATTTATATTTCTTAGTTATCACGGAGGCATGGGTGGTGAGTTCATTATGAACTACATCAGTGACAATTCGCCATCTATCATTAAGCAAGAAGATGCTACGTTGATGGCAAAAACTCAGTGGGGAGATAATAATATAAAAGACAGTAACAAGTTTTATTTTCCTGATACTATCTTTTGTCATTATTTTCTAGTTGAGGGTCACGCCAATGTCAACTTAGAATCATACAAAACTGCAACAACGTTCAACGAACTAGCAGAAAAAATAATGTCAGAGGCGGTGGACGGAGCAGGTACTCCTGGTCATTTGGGGTATGAAGGTCATGACTTCAATACATTACTCGAATTAGACAAACACGAAGACATGAGATACTTGATTAAAGTCCATCACATCTATGATGAATTAAAATTGTTCAAAAACTCGAAAATAATACGTTTAGTTCCAAACAATTGGAAAACTCATTGTTCGTTGGTATGCAAAGCAAAGAACGAAACAATGTACCTATCTTTCAAAGAAGACAAGATAAGAATGATAGCAAATATAGTAAGAAGAAATGATAAGATGGTAAGTCGCCATGACCAGCACTCAACGAATAGAGACCACGCCAAAACTAGTGTGAAACAAATGCTTGAATACTTTTCTGATATTATTGAAAATGATAATATTCCACTGTACGAGAATATCATCTACATGGCTTTATTTCCGGGGAACTTTGATTTAGATATATCAAAAACTTCTGCCAGCGAACTAAACAGTCTCGAAACACTCGTAAACACATATATGTCAGAGTACTTAGATGATGATTATGACGAGTCCTCTGCAAGTCCACTAATAACTGACATAGAGTTTACTGAATATGAATTCAACGACCTTGCAAATGGGAGATGGATAACTAAAGAGTTTGGACTAGATGCTAAAGAATTTAAAGGAGAGTTTACTAATTGGTATTTTAAGAATATAGAATTATTAAACAGTCTTGGTTTAAAAAATCATTTTGTTCCAACTAAATCTTTTCTTTAAGACTTTGTAGATGCTCAGTAAGAATCTTCGAACTGCCTACTCTTACGTTAATAATACCATTATAGTATTCGTCTGTCTCTAAGACTTTACGGTCAAACTGTTCTTTTGCTTCCATGTAACTTAGTATGCCTCTACTCGGACAATAGTATAAAATTTCTCTAGTGAATTTATCTTGACCTAACGTCAACACATCAGCATTCAAATAATCAGAGGATCCCCAATAGGTTCTCCAATCACTTTCTTTAGTACCACGTCTTTTGTTCTTTCTTCCTTTAAGTGGAGGTTTAGTAGTTTTAAATCTCGCAAGTTTTTTACCAACATATTTTCTATTATTGGTAAGATTCGTAATCAAATACACAAATCCCTCAGCATCATCAGGTAACTCATTTACAACTATATTATTATATGTCCAATTACTCATTTGTTCTCATTCTATTGGTATACTATCAGGTCTAAAGACCTAATATCTAATAAATTTCTTTTCGTTTCACTCAAAGAAGATTTCTTTCGATATTTATTTCTTTTCAAACATATTATATTATTATACATTACCATTAATCTTTTATTACTTGTCAGTTTGGAAGACACAATTGCCCATCCACTAGAGCAATTGCTAAAAAACTTGTCAAGTTCATCAGATTCTATGTCTAAGTTAGCCACTAGTAATGGCGAGGTCGGTTGGCGATTCCCTCGTAACTTAGTATTGCGTCTTTCGACCCAACGGCACCTTGATTAATCTACATAGAACAAAATTCAATCAAAGTCGATAGTAATATATCTATCAGCAGTGTGTACATTTCTGTACGGTAAATACTAGTCACCCAAATACCTTTAGAGTACTGGATGTTTTTTGTTATAAACAGTCTGTGTGGTTAACGAGAAGCAGTGTTGGAGTTCACCCAACTTGTCTGAACGTATGGGTCTCATACGCCCTCAATCCCGAGTCGGCAGTCCGACTAACAGTTCCACTATGCTTGCCATATTAGTTTTTTATTAGATGAAGATATTATATATTAGTACGGTAACGGGATTTATATTAGAACTTGTATTAGTTTTGATATGTTTTATATTAGTTATAGAAGCATATTAACATAGTTCGTTATACTTGTCAAGCGGTTTTGTACTTTTATTTTAAATTAAATTAAATTTAAAGAATAGCCATGCCTGCTTTCTTGCTCATCTCAAAGTTTTCACCTATTATCGCGTTGAGATGCTCAATGTGGCCTACTGGCATTTCGTGTAGTTCGCTTATACTTACCCCACCTCGCATATACCAAGTTATTTTTAACAAGGTTTTGTGCAAGTCTTCATGTCTCTTCGTATAAGTCTCTTGTTTTTGTCTTATATCTTCCGCGCTGGCAGACTTTAACCAGCTTAGGAAAAATTTACAGGATTCATTTCAAAATTTACTTTATCTTTGTGTTCGCAAGCCTCACATACAAATTCAAAAGTTGATAAATCACCTGGTGTATCGCTAATCGATGCTACTTTTTGATCGACTTCTTTGACAGTACCTGCAGGAGTGTTATTCATAAATTCTATAATTAAATCTCGGTCAGTTACTGGTCCATCTGGTGTTTCAATTCGTTCTATTGAACTAGTTAATAGATCTATATTCTGTTTTGATACCTTTCTAAAACTAATTGCAAACTGCTTTGCCATCTCGACTTCATCGCCATCTTCAGCACTCGCTTGGATGTTAGATAGTATACGAGCTTGCTCAACTTCAATCAGTGCTAACCTTGTCATACTTTCTAGTTTTGGTGGATGTACATAAATTTTTAAATCTTCATATTCGACTGGCTCAACATCAGTTATCTCTGGAAATTTGTCAAGAATATGATTTATATCTATATTATACTCTGCTTGTTCAGAACATTCAGTACAAGTGTGTAAGTGTGAAACGTTCTTGCCGTATGTTGCGTATTTGATTGCTAGATACAATAACTCTGCATCTATGTTACATAGATTTCTAGGGTCTGGAATAGACGGTACGCAACTTGCAATAATATTAACTAATGCTTCTCCGTTAAGAAGTTCATCTGGGTTCTGCATTGATATCTCGTCAATCGCTGTCATTGGAAGAATAGGAATCTCATCCAGTACAGTTTTTGGGATTTCTGGGTTAAATCTGCCCCCAGTTGGAATTTGTACGTATATTGCTGGCTTTCTGAAGTACTTTGATAATGGATTGTCGTTCATTTTGTGTCCTCTGATAAATACACTATGATGTATAAGTTACGTAATTAAGTTTAGAAATAACTACTACTATAATTATTTATCTTATTTAATAACTACGAAGTTTTATAATATAACAGAATAGAGAAAATCAATGGCAGAAGGCATACAAGACGTACATATTATTGGGGTAGATGGTTCTATAGACGTGTGGTCTAGAGAAGTAACCCAAACACAAATAGCGGCATCGATGAGACAAGCGACTTCGCAAAATTCTGGTATGTTATCGTTGTTGACAGCCATTGCAAATGATGTTAAACCATCACCTGCAGAATTAAAGACGATTTCAAGTCTAATTAAGAGTCAGACTCAAATTAACAAAGCCACAGGGGATAAAATTGAACGGACTGTCCAAACGGGCAACACGGAGGATGCTAAACAAGCTACTGTTCTAAAGAAAAGTATGTTTAGATCAACAAATAGTCTTATAACCCAATTTAAAAAACAGGAACAAGCAGATCAGAAAAGGGCGAACCTTACTAACACATTAATGAAGGCAGGAATGTCTCAATCAGATGCCAGCCAAGCGGCAGCAAAACAAGTGCAAAAAGATAATTGGGCAAAGTCGGCAAAACAGTTAGGAGTCATGGCACTAGGGCTAAAAGGTGTAGCAGATATGTTCCACGAGGCAGTTTCAACTGGTTTTAAAGAACGATTTGATATGGCATCACAAATTCGTCAATCGGGTTTGATGTCTGGATTGGACTCAGCGAAACAAGGCTTTATTAGCATTGCTAAAACAATCTCTGACACTGGTTTTACTTTTGGCGAAGCGGCAGAATTCACTAAACAATTCTCTAAAGCAGTTGGTGTTAAAGGGGTAGAGAGTACATTAAAATTTGCTCATGCCATGGCAGACCCAAGTATGAGAAATGGCGTGGGATTAATGGAACGATTTAGTATGGATTTTGGTCAAGTTGCTAATATGTCAGGTCAATATCTTGAATCACTGCGAAATGCAGGACAACTTCGAGGGAAAACTGACGAACAGTTGACGAAAGGAATGAATAGTTTCATGTCTAATGTCGAGATGACAGCGAATGTAATGAAAATTTCATTGGAAGAGGCTGCAGAATTGATGCGGAAGAGTCTATCTCCAGATCAAGCGGGTCTAATGGCTCTTCTTCCAGAAAAACAGAGAGAATCAGTAATGTTTGCAATGGAAGGGATGAGCGTACAGGGACAGGAAAGTCCAGTACAACAAGCCCTCGCCGCAAGACTTGCCTCTGGTTCTCAACAAGCATTTCTTCAGTCAGATGAATACAAAGGGCTAGCCCAGTCTGGAATAGGTATTGAAGTTTTGCAGTTTGTTAATGAAGCGGCAGAATCTTTAGAAGTCGGAGGCAATGATGTGTTTCAGGATTTCATGGCTACCGAGTTTCCAAATTTTGCCAAAGAACTCACTACCTTCGCATCTCAATCTGCGGTTCAGATACAATTAGTAAACGACAAATCTCAAGCGGCTCTTCTTGGATCAATTAATGCAATGGCAGAAACTATGAAGTCCGCCAATGAAGAGATCTCAGGTGGTGATGTTGAAGACAAAACACAAGCACTTGCTTATGAACAGGCTCGTGAAGGGGCGATGTTGGCAGAAAAGGCAATGAACGAATTGATGCCGAGTTTTATTACGAATCTCGATCTTCTAACTAAATCTAATGCCGACTTTGCAAGACAGGCTGCCGCAACTCTGATGAAATTTGAACCACTAATTAGTGGAATGATAAATGCCTCTACCTCAATTCAACGTCTTGAAAATTGGACAGCAACACAGACAATGGACATATTAACTCCTGATTCAATTCAGGAAGATGAGAGAGAGTTAGTAGAACTTAATCGAGAAAATATAGACGCAGGCATAGAAGATGAAGACGAAAGAAAGCAGATAATGTCTAAATATGCATCAGATGTTGTCGATGGGGATGACGAAATAGGTTTTTGGGATCAACGTGCCCTTAATAAAATAAAAGACCGTATCGAGGAAAGAGCAGAGGATTTTCTAGAGAAAGAAGCAAAGTACCAAAAAAGATTGATGGAGCATCGAGTAGACTTCCAAGCAGATGAGTATGAAGTAAAGGTTGAGACAAACGACGGACTTAATTCTGCAAAGCAAGAAACTGTAGAAAGATTTAAAATGAGAGAGACAGAATTAACAACTGACTTGTCAGAAAAATATCAGTCTAAGAACGCTGTCAACGTTGCTATTAAAACCCTGACGGAGAAAATGATGGTGACAGAAGAAAATATAGATAGAAACTCGGGCGACAGAGATCTTATAGCACTCAACAAAAAACTACTTGGGCAACAGGAATTAGTACTTAAGGCACTAAGAAAGTTATTAAGTGATTAAATTGGCAATACGGTTGACATTGTACACAGAATATGTTATTATAGATAAAATTAGGAATAAATCATGACTTGGAAAAAATACTTTAAACCATATGACGGAACACCAGTTCGTCCATCTGAGAGTAGAAACGCTAGTACCGCGGAGGCATCTAGTTCAAAATATAGCAGTTGGTTGCCAGAAGTCTACATGGGACAACCCAATAGAGCCCAAAGATACGGACAGTATGACCAAATGGATATGGATTCTGAAGTCAATGCGGCATTAGATACTATCGCAGAATTTTCTACGTTGTTTAGTGAAACTACAAAATTACCATTTTCTGTACAATTTAATGATGACCCATCATTTACAGAAAACGAAGTTCTTCAAAAATCATTACGCCAATGGTGTACAATGAACGAAATGAACAAACGTATTTTTAGAATTTTTAGAAATACAGTCAAATATGGTGATCAATTATTCGTAAGAGACCCAGAAACATACAAATTATATTGGGTCAATCCAGCAAAAGTTGAAAAAGTTGTTGTAAACGAAGGCAAAGGTAAGAAGATTGAAGCGTATTATATCAGAGATTTAGATATCAATATGCAAAGTCTTAATATCACTGCTGATACTGTGAAGTTATCACAGACTGGTACACAGCAAATGGGTATTCCTACCAGCACATCTGGTCAATCACAAGGATTCGCGGCAGGCTCATCGCCTGGTTCACGTTTCGCTGACGACCAAACATCAACAGCAATTGATGCCAAGCATGTTATTCACGTATCTTTAAGTGAAGGTATCGACCAATACTGGCCTTTCGGCACAAGTATGCTTGAGCCTGTATTTAAAGTATACAAACAAAAAGAATTACTAGAAG
>Ga0209482_1002504_pt1 | contig 11358 bp, 8 predicted proteins | sample CoawatmetaG10DNA_FD_187512 | JGI IMG/M metagenome (GOLD analysis project Ga0209482, IMG submission 187512) | Marine microbial communities from the West Antarctic Peninsula - Coastal water metaG104-DNA (SPAdes) (version 2) | ecosystem: Environmental > Aquatic > Marine > Coastal ...
AAAGTTTCTATTTTTTGTATTTCCTATTAACTTTTCTATTTTAAAATCTTTCCTTGAAGCAGAAAGTATAGTTTTATCTGAAATAATCCAGTTCCTAGGTATATTTAGCTTTTGAGCTGAAAGCTCTCTCCACTCAGATAAGATTTTTAGCCTAGACTTTATAATATTTTTTTTTCTATAATTTATTTTTTTATATGAATTTTTTGGATTATAAATTTCAATAATATCTTTTAATTTTTCTATCTCAGACTTAAACAATCTAATTTTTCTTTTAGCTTTTATCTTAGATTCTAATTCTTCATGTAATAATGGTAAGTATTCAACATCTAGTGCGGCATATTCAATTTGCTTATCTTTTAAGGGTCTTCTACTCCAATCAGAAACTTGGTATTTTTTACTTAATTTTTTACCACACAGTGTTTCAACTAAATTACCGTAACCAATGTCATTTTCTTCTAATATGAAGTTTGCTGCAATTTGAGTGTCATAAATAGGCCATGGGATTACATTGAATACATTCATTAATACCTCAATATCTTGTCTCGCTGAGTGAAAAACCTTTAAAATTTTAGGGTCAATGAATATTTCCTTAATAATATTCAGATCAATGTCCTTAGCTAATGGATCTATGAGATATACTTTTTTTTTGGCTTTTATTTGTATTAAACAAAGTTTTGGCCAGTATGTGCTATTTCGTAAAAATTCAGTATCAACAAATAATACTTCATTTTTTTTCAGTGTTTTAGTTATCTTTATTAGTGATTTATTATCTTGGACTAATTCCATATAATTAACTATACAGTACCTTAAAATTATTAGTATGAATAAATATCGATCACATAATTGTAATGAACTTAATGTAAATGACATAGATAAAATTGTATCTATATCTGGATGGATTAATCGTAAAAGAGACCATGGAAATCTTTTGTTCTTAGATCTTAGAGATCACTATGGAATAACTCAGTGTGTAATAGATAATACTAAAATTGAAATTTTAAATTTAATTGAAAACTTAAGAGTCGAGTCTGTAGTAAAAATTGTTGGTAAAGTTATTAAAAGAGAAATTGAAACTATTAATAGTGAACTTGAAACGGGCGAAATAGAAGTTGCCATTGATAGTGTTGAAGTTTTATCTGATGCAGAAGAGCTTCCAATGCCTGTTTTTGGTGAAGCAAATTACCCAGAAGATATTCGGCTTAAATATAGATTTCTAGATGCTCGAAAAGAGGTTTTGCATAAAAATATTCAATTAAGATCAAATGTAATAGCTTTCATTAGAGAACTAATGACTGAAAGTGGTTTTCTTGAAATGCAAACTCCAATTTTAACAGCCTCTAGTCCTGAAGGGGCAAGAGATTATTTGGTGCCTAGTAGAATTCATCCTGGCAAGTTTTATGCATTGCCACAAGCGCCTCAGCAGTTCAAACAATTAATCATGGCTGCTGGTTTTGATAAGTACTTTCAAATTGCTCCATGTTTTAGAGATGAGGATGCAAGAGCCGACCGAAGTCCTGGAGAGTTTTATCAGCTTGATATGGAGATGTCTTTTGTTGAGCAAGATGATGTTTTTAATGCTATAGAGCCAGTACTTCAAAAAGTTTTCGAAAAATTTTCTAATAAAAGGGTGGGCGAAAGTCCATTTCCTCGTATTACATATGCAGATGCAATGAAAAAATATGGATCTGATAAGCCTGATTTAAGAAATCCAATTATTTTGTCTAATTTAACGAATATCTTTAACTCCCCAGAAGTATCTTTTGATGTCTTTAAAAAATTGATTAAAAATGGTGCTGAAGTTATCGGTATACCTTGTCCTAACGGATCTAAGCAAGCTAGAAGCTTCTATGATTCAATGAATAACTGGGCAATAAAAGAAATGAATGCTCCAGGCTTAGGGTATATTATATTTGATGAAATTGATGGAACTTTAAAGGCTAAAGGACCTATTGCTAAATTTATTCCAGAAGAGCAATTAAAAAAAATATTTGAAGAATCTAATTTATCTGCTGGTGATGCTATTTTCTTTTCTTGTTCAATGCTTAAAACTGCATATGAATTAGCCTCTGCAACACGCGATAGAGTTGGAGTAGAGCTGGATTTAATTGAAAAAGATGTCTTTAGATTTTGCTGGATCATTGATTTTCCAATGTACGAATTTGACGAACAAAATCAAAAAATCGATTTCAGTCATAATCCTTTCTCTATGCCACAGGGTGGAATAGAGGCTCTTAAAACAATGGATCCGTTAGATATACTTGGTTATCAATATGATATTGTTTGTAATGGTATTGAATTATCTTCTGGAGCTATCAGAAATCATATTCCAGAGATTATGTTTAAAGCCTTTGAAATAGCTGGGTATAAAAAAGAACAGGTTTTGGATAAATTTGGAGGCATGATTAATGCATTTAGCTATGGTGTACCACCACATGGAGGAATTGCTCCTGGTATTGATAGAATCATAATGCTTTTAGCAGATGTTAAAAATATCAGAGAAATAATTCTATTTCCAATGAATCAACAGGCGCAAGATCTAATGATGAATGCGCCAGCTGAAGTGTCAGACGACATATTAAAAGAGCTATCTCTATCTAAAGTTGAACCTTCTCTCGATTAAGAGCATCCAGTTGTTGCACCACAACTATCACACTTTAAACAAGTTCCATTTCTTACTAAAGTAAAAGCACTACATTCTGGACATGCATCACCTTCATAGCCCATCATTCTAGCCACTTGAACTTTGCTTGCCATAGCGTCGCCAGAAGAACTTGCCTTAATAGCATCTGGAGTTGACACACCTTGTTCAATATTTGAGCTTTCACTGTAAGAGCTTGTATTACTCGAAGAATTTACCACCATAAGATTTTCTGAGGTTTGTCCCCTTAAAAATCCTTGGCTAGACATTTTTTTAACAATCTTCCATGGGATTTGATTTTTCTTCAATGCACCTTCATCAGCTCCAGCACCGAGAGAAAAATCTACATCAGAATTGTCTGTATGAGCTAAATCGTTCCTTCCAAGATATGAAACAGCCAATTCTCTAAATACATAATCTAGTATTGAAGTAGAGTTTTTAATTCTACTGTTTCCTTGAACTACTCCTGATGGATCGAATCTAGTGAATGTAAAAGCCTCTACATACTCTTCAAGTGGTACGCCGTACTGTAAACCAATCGATATAGCGATTGCAAAGTTATTCATAAGACTTCTAAGAAAAGCACCTTCTTTGTGCATATCTATAAATATCTCTCCTAAAGTTCCATCTTCATATTCACCGGTATGTAAATAGACCTTATGCCCACCAACTATAGCTTTTTGAATATAGCCTTTTCTTCTGTCTGGAACTTTGTTTCTTGCTCCATAAACAGCGTTTTGAGCTGCCTCTTGTGCTACTGCCATTGTTTGCTCAAATGGGGTAGGTTTCGACATTAGTTCTTCTTCTTCATCTTCAACATCTTCAACTAATTTAGAAGCAAGAGGCTGACTAAGCTTTGAACCATCTCTGTATAGAGCGTTAGCTTTTGTACCAAGTTTCCATGACATCAAATAAGCCTCCATACAATCTTCTACACTAGCGTCATTAGGCATGTTTATCGTTTTAGATATGGCCCCTGAAATAAAAGGCTGTGCAGCCGCCATCATTTTTATATGACTTTCGGTAGATAAGAATCTCTTTCCAATTTTACCGCATGGATTAGCACAATCAAAAACACTTAAGTGTTCTTCTTTAATATGCGGAGCCTCTTCAAGAGTCATGGTGCCACAACAATAAGTATTGGCCTCATCAATTTCTTTACTTGAAAAACCTAACTCAGACAACATGTTAAAATTAAAATCGTTTAATTGGTCTTCTGAGAAATTTAATGCATTAGTACAAAATTCTTTACCAAGAGTAAAAATATTAAAAGAGAACCTAATATCAAAAACATTTTTAAAATTACTTTCAAGTATATTTAATTCCTTATCAGTGAAACCTTTTTCTCTTAATGTTTCATGGTTTATAAATGGTGCAGTTTTAAGTGTGCCGTATCCGACAGCATAATTTATAATTTCAGTAATTTCACCCTCTGTATACTGAAGTTGATTCAGTGCGTCGGGAACAGTTCTATTAATAATCTTAAAGTAACCACCGCCAGCAAGTTTTTTAAACTTAACCATTGCAAAGTCAGGCTCAATACCAGTTGTATCACAGTCCATAACAAGACCAATTGTTCCAGTTGGAGCAATCACCGATGTTTGAGCATTTCTATAACCATATTTTTGACCTAATTCATATGCAGTGTCCCAACATTTTTGTGCTTCCATGCCAAGATTAGTATCTCTTACATTTTCAATAACAAGTGGAACAGGGTTGGTGCTCAGTTCTTCGTACCCATCTTTATGTCCGTAAGCAGCTCTTCTATGATTTCTAATAACTCTTAACATATGCTTAGAGTTTTGTGCGTAACCAGGAAATGGACCAAGTTCACCAGCTATCTCAGCAGAGGTTGCATAAGAGGTGCCAGTCATTAGAGATGTAATTGCCGCACAAATAGATCTACCTTCATCAGAATCGTAGGAAATACCTTTAGACATTAAGAAGCCACCTAAGTTTGCGTAACCTAGTCCAAGAGTACGGTACTCATAAGAGAGTTTTGCAATCTCTTTTGAAGGAAACTGAGCCATCATAACTGATATTTCTAAGATCAGTGTCCAAATTCTTATAGCATGCTTAAATAAATCTATTTCAAGTGATTTATTTTCATCCATAAAAGTCATTAAATTTAGAGACGCAAGGTTACAAGCAGTGTTGTCTAAAAACATATACTCTGAGCATGGGTTTGATGCCTTGATTTCACCGCTTGCTGGACAAGTATGCCAATCATTTACTGTTGTGTGAAATTGAATTCCAGGATCTGCACAGGCCCAAGCAGCATAGCCAACTTGATCCCATAATTCTTTGGCTCTAACAGTTTTATTTATAGCACCGTCTGTTCTGTTAATTAAGTTCCAATCTTTATCTTCAATAACTGCATTTATAAAATCATCAGTTACCCTAATTGAATTGTTAGAATTTTGCCCAGAAACAGTTAAGTACGCCTCAGAATCCCAATCTGAATCATATGTTTCAAATTCTATAGATTTGTAGCCTTGTTTAGCAAAGTGAATAACTCTTTGAATATAATTTTCTGGTACCTCGGATTTTCTTGCAGCTATAATTTCTCTTCTCAATGCAGGATTTTCACTTGGATCAAAACAACTCTCACCGTCACCTTCACAGTTATTGCATGCATTCATTACTTGTTTTAAATGTCTTGAGCAAAGTTTAGAGCCTGTAACCAGTGCTGCTACTTTTTGTTCTTCAGTAACTTTCCATTTAATAAATTCTTCTACATCCGGATGATCAATATCAACAACAACCATTTTTGCGGCTCTTCGAGTCGTACCACCAGACTTAATGGCCCCCGCAGCTCTATCTCCAATTTTTAAGAAGCTCATTAGACCAGAAGATCTGCCACCTCCAGAAAGGCCTTCAGTGCTTCCTCTTAAATTTGAAAAATTGGTTCCAGTTCCAGAACCATACTTAAATAAACGGGCCTCTCTAACCCACAAGTCCATGATGCCACCTTCATTAACTAAATCATCATCAATACCTTGAATAAAACATGCATGAGGCTGTGGTCTTTCATATGAGCTAGCTGATTTTGTTAATTTTCCTGTAACGTGGTCAACATAATGATGTCCTTGTGATGGTCCATCAATTCCATATGCCCAGTTCAACCCTGTGTTGAACCACTGAGGACTATTTGGAGCAATCATTTGATTTGCTAACATAAATCTAACTTCATCAAAAAAAGATTTTGCATCTTCTTCTGTAGTAAAATATTCACCTTTCCATCCCCAGTAAGTCCAGGTTCCAGCCAATCTATTAAAGACTTGTGTAGAGCTTGTTTCTGGACCAAAAGATAAATCTTCAGCTTCAGTGTCTGGATCTTTTGCCATAAGCCAAGACGGGATGTTTCGTTCTTCTCTGCTAATAGTCTTACTAGGAACTCCAGCTTTCCTAAAATATTTCTGAGCTATAATATCACTCGCTACCTGACTCCATTTTGATGGTACTTGAATATCTTCTAATTTAAAAACAACAGATCCATCTGGGTTTAGGATTTGACTTGTAACATTTTTAAATTCGATTTCATCATATGGTGATTTTTCAGGATTAGTAAATTGGCGAGATATTTTCATTTATAATTTTTCCTTTTTTAAAACTTAACATTTAACTTCGACAGCAGACACCTGAGAATTAAATAATTTAATTTTAAGCAACTCGACCGATCGACCCAACAACAAACGACTCTGAAAATTGGAATTAATGTATATTTATTGATTTGAATTCTGAAGTCAATATATAGTGTTAAATATATTTACTACATACTACATAGTGTGCTGTGGTTATGTGGTTAACTTTATAAAAATAAGCATTTTCAATGATTTATTAAGTTTAGATAATTTGTTAATTGTTGAAAAAGTATGATATTACGTGGATATGATTTTTAAAGAAATCTTCACCTGGTGGCACAATCAAACTATTGGCACAAGAATCTGGTCTTTTGTTAATGGCTATAATGTTGGAGATGATAATTTTGGCAATGTTTATATGCGAAATAAGGGCGATTCCAAAAGATGGGTTTTGTACAATGGTGATGTTGATTCCTCCAAAGTTCCTCCAGAATGGAATGGTTGGTTAAGGTATACTTCAAATGAAATTCCCACTTTGCAAAAAAAATATACATGGGAAAAAGATCATATTAAAAACCAAACAGGTACTATTAATTCGTATTATCCCAGCGCTTCAATTTTAAAAAATCCACATGATAAAAAAAGATCTGAATATGAACAATGGTCTCCAAAAGATTAGTGTATTTACTTTATTAATTTTTATTTTTTTTAATATAAATTATTCTAGCTCAAATGAGATTGAAGTTGCGCCTCTAATTAATTTAGATGAGATTTCCCCTAGTTACGATGAGTTAGACGAAAATCTTGATGATTTTGACATAGCCCCAGAAATTAGTGCCAATAATAAGTTAGAGAACTTTAGTAAAAACTTGTCCTCTATAGGAATACTTAACAAGGTTACGGCTCAAGTTTCAACTGTTGACATTTTATCCGGTGAAGAAGTGTTAGTTTATGATTTAAGGATACTTAATAAGGCGTGTCACATATCTTTACCTGAAGAAAAACCTTTAATTGCTGTATATTTGATTATTGATGATCTTAAAGGAGAAAATGATTTTTCAGGTTGGATGATCAAAGATCTTCCTTCAGTTTCATCTATGGAACACTCTTTATATGATATTTGGGTTAAAGACTGTACTTAAAGTGTTTCTATATTATCTTCTAGCCATTTAATAGAAACAGATCCTTTTTTAAAATCTTCTGATGATAGAATTTTTTTATGTAACTCTATGTTTGTCACAGTTCCTTCTATAATAATTTCATCAAGTGACCTAAGAGCACGCCTAATTGCATGATCCCTATCACGACCAGTAACAATTAACTTGGCCAATAAATTGTCATAATAATGCGGTACTTTATATCCAGAGTAGATAAATGTATCTACTCTTATTCCATTGCCAGCTGGCGGATGGTATAAACTAATTGTGCCAGCACTGGGTTTAAAAGTTTTTGGATCTTCAGCATTAATTCTACATTCGATTGAATGACCAAGTGGGTTTATCTTTGTTTGATCAAAGCTTAATTTTTCCCCAGCAGCTACAGATATTTGCTCTCTAACAAGATCAATTCTAGTAATCATTTCAGTTATCGGGTGTTCAACCTGTAATCTAGTATTCATTTCCATAAAGTAAAAATTTCCTTCATGATATAAAAACTCAAGGGTGCCTACACCTAAATATCCCATTTCCTTAATGGCATTTATAACAGTTGTGAATAATTTATTCTTGTCTTCATTGCTAATTCCTGGAGCTACAGCTTCCTCGATTACTTTTTGATTTCGTCTTTGAATAGAACAATCTCTTTCGTATAAATGAACAAAATTTCCATGAGAGTCTCCAATTACTTGAACTTCAATATGTCTTGGTGCATCAATAAATTTCTCTATATACACATCATCATTTCCAAAAAAAGATAAGGCTTCTTGTCTTACAATAGAAAAATTATCAAGCATTTCTTTTTTACTATTTATGACTTTCATACCGCGTCCACCTCCACCAGCGGCAGCTTTAAGAAGAACAGGGTAGCCAATTTCACTTCCTATCTTGAGTGCGTCATCAATATTAACAATCTTACCTTCTGAACCAGGAACTGTCGGAACTCCTAATTTTTGCATAATTTTTTTAGCCTGAATTTTATCACCCATTTTTTCAATATGTTCATGTTTAGGTCCAATAAAAGTCAAGCCATGGGCAGTAACCATTTTTGCAAAACCTGCATTCTCAGATAAAAAACCATATCCTGGATGAATTGCTTCAGCGTTAGTAATTTCACAAGCAGCTATCAGTGCATGTGTATTCAAATAACTTTTATTTATTTGATTTGGACCAATACAAACACTTTCATTAGCAATTCTAACATGCATAGAATCTTTATCAGCTTCTGAGTGGACTGCTACAGTTAAAATGCCAAGTTCTTGGCATGCACGATTAATTCTGACAGCAATTTCACCACGATTGGCAATTAAAACTTTCTTAAACATTGCCGGTAGCTATTCTATCAACATAAGAGGTTGACCAAATTCTACAGCTTCTTCGTTTTGAACAAAGATTTTGGTAACTTTTCCTTGTAAACTTGACTCAATAGGGTTCATTGTTTTCATGGCCTCTATAATTAACATAGTCTGGCCAATACTAATAGTGTCACCTTCGTTTATGAATTTATTTGCCCCTGGTTCTGGCTGCAAATAAACAGTTCCAACCATTGGTGACTTAATAACCCTAGGATCATTTTTATAGTCAACATCTATCTTTGCTTCAGACAATGAGTTATCCTGTATATCCATTGATGTTACTGCTGTTGCAGCTATACCTTTGGATACAGATATAGAAACATCACCTTTTTTATAAGAAAGTTTTGTCAATTTCATCTCATCAAGAATATCAACAAGTTCTTTTATTGATTTTTTATCGATAAATTTTGTTTCCTTATTAGCCATATATTATATCCTATATTAGTTTTAATAATCCTTGAATTGCTAGAGCATAACCATTAATACCAAATCCACAAATAAAACCATCAACACCTCGGCTTAAATAAGAATGCTGTCTAAATTCTTCTCTGGAAAAAAGATTAGAAATATGAACTTCGATTTTTGGAATTTTAATAGATAAAAGTCCATCAAGTATGGAAACAGAAGTGTGAGAAAGTCCTCCGGCATTTATTATTAATCCAGCAGCTTCTTTTCCTGCTTTTTGAACCTGATCAACAATCTTACCCTCACTATTTGATTGCATGAAAACCAATGAAATATCTAATTCATTTTCTTGAATTATATGATTTAGATCGTCCTCAAGGTCCTTTAAGGTTTTATTTCCATAAATTTCAGGCTCTCTATCACCCAATAAGTTTAAGTTAGGACCGTTTATTATATATATTACTTTTTTAGTCATTTATTTATTCTTGTTGTCTTCTTCGTCTAAACCTGTGATTAATTGTATCAAGTCATTTGTTCGATACCATTCAACAGTATCTTTATCAATATTTTTTATAGCTTTTTTAGCAAAACTAAGTGCTAAAGCTTTATCTCTCCTCAAATAATATCTTTCAGCACTAGCATATTGAGCTAACGAAAGGTCATTATTTAAGGCATATGCTTTTGCTAATAAATACCAAGCATATGAGTTAGTTCTATTTATGAATAATGAATTATTAAGAATAACTATGCTTTTAATTATATTCTCATTGGATTTTTCTGCCAAAAGATAGCTACCTAACATCATCAAATGAAGATCATTGGTTTTTGATAAAAGACTTATAGTTTTTTCTTGTTGATCAATTGCTTTTTTAAAATCACCTAAAGAATAGTATATTTCACCTAAAAGTTCATGGTAAAATGGATTTTGAGGATCGTTCTGAATTAGTGAATTTAGTATATCTACAGACTCAATTTTATTACCATTAACGAAATTGTTAGTGGCCAGAGCATACTTGGAAAATATATTATCTTTATCTTTATATATAGCCGCTACTTCATTTTGATCATGTGTGTACGCTAAAAGTTTAGCTTTAATCAATTCAAATCTTTTTTGTTTTTTTGGATCGATTTCATAATTACAATTAGGGTATTTTGTGTAGCTACTTTGTATCCAGCTATATCTATCTATTGTTTGAGGGTGTGTCGTTTTATATTGATAATCTCTTGAGTTTTCTAAGGTTGACCTATCAAGCAATTTAAGAAATTTTTCCAAACCTTTGACTGGTTGCTTGCTTTTACACAGTAAAGATATCGCAGCTTGATCTGCTGCGGCTTCTTGCGTTCTACTGTAGTAAAGATAACCATCCTGTATACTAGCTGAACCTATCATCATTGCTGCAATACCGGCGTCAGCTTGACCACCTAATATTCCAAGAACACCTAATAAATAAATAGGCATTGATTTATTGCTTAGATTACTAATCTGATTTTTTGTTCTAGATACATGCCCACCATTAATATGAGCTAGTTCATGTGCCAAAACTCCAAGATATTCACTGTATGTTTTTGACTGAATTATTAGCTCGGTATTAATAAAGATTGCTTGTCCAGAAGTTACAAATGCATTTATTTTATTGCTTTTTATAAAATATAAATCAATCCTGTTATCAGTTAAATTTGAGGTTTTTGTTAGAGGAATTAATATTTCTCTAGTAAAATTCTCAAGCTCAACATCTCTCACAAGCTCAAAAGAATTACTTTTGATAGGTAGTAAAAGAAAAATAATAATAACAAAAAGTTTTTTTATTTTGAGCATTGTTTATTGTGATTTAATTAGAAAACAAGTCACTATAAAGGCAAGTTATTGGCTCCACCAACCAGTTTTCTTTGGACCAGTTCGAGGTTTTTTTATGATAACTGATTTTACTATTTCTTTAGGACTTTCTTTTAAGGAAGCATTATTTTCATCGTCTTTAGCGGTGACATTAAGTTTAGTGTTTATTTTTTTTGATTTATTTTTGGTTTCTGATAATTGCTTTTTTGGAGGTTTAGCTTTATCTAATTGTTTTTTTTTATGAGGCACAATCTTCTTCTTTTTCTTTTTTGTATTTTTTAAATCGTTAAATACTATCGTATCATTTTCAAGCATTAGATTTTCAGTAATAACAAATTTTACGTTGTATTTTTCTTTAATAGATAAAATTTCTTTATCATGATTATGC
>Ga0209482_1002505_pt1 | contig 11357 bp, 12 predicted proteins | sample CoawatmetaG10DNA_FD_187512 | JGI IMG/M metagenome (GOLD analysis project Ga0209482, IMG submission 187512) | Marine microbial communities from the West Antarctic Peninsula - Coastal water metaG104-DNA (SPAdes) (version 2) | ecosystem: Environmental > Aquatic > Marine > Coastal ...
CTACTAGCCTTCTTTGTAGGAATTTACAATATGAAATTTTGTTTAATAATTGAATACTTGGAAACTTCGTGAAAGTTATAATTACTGGAGGCTGTGGCTTTATTGGAAGTCATCTTGCAGACCACTTAATAGATTTAAATTATGAAGTTTTAGTTATTGATAATTTGAGTATCGGAAGAGAAGCTAATATTAGTCATTTAATGAAACATTCTAATTTTTCATTTCATCAATTAGATATTGTTAATTTTGATCAAATTGAACCTTTTTTTGAAAATACTGATTATGTTTTTCATCTTGCTGCTTTAGCAGATATAGTTCCTTCCATAGAAAATCCTAGCGGATACTATAAAACAAATGTTGAAGGCACTTTTAATGTTTTGGAAGCGTGTCGAAAACATAAAATTAAAAAAATAGTTTATACTGCCTCTTCATCCTGTTACGGAATTCCTGATAATTATCCAACTAAAGAAACAGCTGTAATACAACCTCAATATCCCTATGCTCTAACTAAAAATATTGGTGAGCAACTTGTTATGCATTGGTGTCAGTTATATAATTTACCGGCTATATCCCTTCGCTTTTTTAATGTTTATGGTCCCAGAGCCAGAACTTCTGGAACTTATGGTGCAGTTTTTGGCGTCTTTTTGGCACAAAAGCTAGCTAATAAGTCATATACTGTTGTAGGGGATGGTAGCCAAACTCGTGACTTTACTTTCGTTTCAGATATCGTGAATGCAATTATTGCTGCTGCTGAGAGCAATCTAAGCGGAGAAGTTATTAATATTGGTTCAAGCAACACTTATAGTATTAATCTTTTAGTGGGGCTTCTTGGGGGCAAAGTGATATATATTCCAAAGCGACCTGGAGAGCCAGATTGTACTTGGGCAGATATTTCTAAAGCAACTCAATTATTAAATTGGAAGCCTAAAGTTAGTTTAGAAGAGGGAGTTGAAATAATGCTTAATAATATGAAGTATTGGGTTGATGCACCTGTTTGGGATCAAAAATCTATTGCTAAAGCAACAGAGCAATGGTTTAAATATTTGAGTTAAAAGATGATGGAAAAAATTAAAAACTTAGAAGAGCTCTCAAAACTTTTTTCTGATCTAAAATCTGAAGGTAAAAAAATTGTTCACTGTCATGGTGTATTTGATCTATTACATGTTGGACATATTAAACATTTTAAAGAAGCAAAAACATTTGGAGATGTACTTGTAGTTTCAATTACACCAGATGAATTTGTGCGTAAAGGGCCAGGTCGACCTGCCTTTGCAACATCTCTTCGTTTAGAGGCTTTATCTGAGCTAGAGTCGGTTGACTACGTTGTTGCTAATAAGTGGCCAACAGCTCAAGAACTAATAAAAATTATTCGGCCTAATGTCTATTGTAAAGGTCCTGACTATAAAAATCATTTGGATGACATAACCGGGAAAATAACAGAAGAAGAGCTTGCTGTTAATTCTGTTGGTGGAAAAATAATGTATACAGATGATATTACCTTTAGCTCAAGTGGCTTATTAAATAAATTCGGTAATATATATTCAAAAGAGCAAGAATTATTTATTCGAAATATTGGTGATAGGCTTAGTTTCGAAATGATTCAAAAAAAAATAGAAGACATAGCTAAATTAAAAGTTCTCATTATTGGCGAAGCTATTATTGATCAGTATGTATTTTGTGAAGCTCTTGGTAAATCTGGCAAGGAACCTGTCTTGGTCTTACGAGATCTTGAAACTCAAGAATATTTAGGTGGCTCACTTGCTATTGCACGTCACTTAAGTAGCTTTTGCAAGACCGTTTCGGTGTTAAGCTTCCTTGGTAAAGATGACGAATATAAATCTTTTATTGAAAAAAATATAGAAGAAAATATTATTCTTAAATTTTTTAATAAAAGTAACTCTCCTACTATTGTTAAGCGTAGATTTGTAGATAACATTGATAGAAAAAAAGTATTAGGTGTTTATTCTATAAATGATGATTTGCTTGAAGTGAGTGAAGAAGATAAATTTATAGAATCTTTTGACGAGCTTTCAAAAGAGCATGATCTAGTTATCATTGCTGATTATGGTCATGGAATTATAACTCCTAGAATTGCTGAACATATTTCTAATTCTGATAAGTTTGTGAGTTTGAATGCTCAAGTTAATGCTGCAAATATTGGTACTCATAATATTAGGAAATATCACGATATTAATTGTTTGATTATCAATGAGAGTGAGCTTCGTCATGAACTGAGACAACGTGATGGTAATGTTGAAGAGATGGCCATTACTCTCAAAGAAATGATTAATACAAAATATATTGCTGTAACTCAAGGAAAGGATGGGGCTTTTCTTATTAATGGAAATAAATTTCCTGAAAAATGTCCAGGATTCGCATCTCAAGTAATTGATAAAATTGGATCTGGAGATGCTTTATTGGCCTTACTATCAGTTTGCTTGTATAGTAATATTGATGAAAAATTGTCACTCTTTATTGGATCTCTTGCTGCTGCTCAGTCTGTAGAAACAGTTGGAAATAGTGTACCAGTAAGTAAAGCGAAACTCTTAAAAGTCATTTCTCACTTATTAAAATAATATTATGTCAGACAGTCAATTTATTAAAAACTATCTTCAAGACTTTATTGAACTTTTACAACCCAATGATAAGTTAATTGAGGAGTTAGTTAAAGTTCGTAATTTATTATTAAAAGCCTCTAGTAAAAATAAAAAAATTATAATAATTGGTAATGGAGGAAGCGCTTCGATTGCGAGTCATTTTAGTGTTGACCTAACTAAAAATGCAAAGCTTAGATGTCTTAATTTCAGTGATGCTGGACTAATAACCTGTTTTTCTAATGATTATGGATTTGAACACTGGGCTGGAAAAGCTATTGATTTCTATGGTGATGAGGGAGATTTACTTATTGTAATATCTTCTAGTGGAAAGTCTGAAAATATGCTAAATGGAGTTAATGCAGCTCGTAAAGGAAATTTTAGTTCAGTTGTTACCCTTTCTGGCTTTAATAATGACAATCCCTTAAATCAATTAGGTGATGTTAATCTTTGGGTAGATAGTAACGCCTATAACTTTGTTGAGAATATTCATCAGATTTGGCTTTTAATGATTGTAGATTTAGTCATTGGTAACAGAGAATATTCTGCTTAAAAAAATAAATTAATAAAGGAAATAAATTATGAATAAAGTTTTTATAACGGGTGGTGCAGGTTATGTAGGTGCTGTTATGGTTCCCCATTTACTTGAACAAGGGTTTGAAGTTACGGTTTTAGATCTTATGATTTATGGCGAGCATGTTTTGCCTAAACACGACAATTTAAATGCTGTTAAAGGGGATATTAGAAATCAAGACTTACTACGAGAGTTGATACCTGGCCATGACGCAGTAATTCACTTGGCTTGCATCTCAAATGACCCTAGTTTTGAAATGAATCCTGAATTAGGAAAGAGTATAAATCTTGATGCTTTTCGGCCCTTAGTAGATATTTCAAAGAAAGCAAATGTTAAAAGATTTTTTTACGCTTCTTCTTCTAGTGTCTATGGTATTAAAAACGAGCCGAATGTTCATGAAGAAATGGTGTTAGAGCCTCTAACTGACTACTCTATATTTAAAGCAGACTGTGAAAAAATATTAGCAGAATTTCAATCAGATGAGTTTACGACCACGACCATACGTCCAGCTACTGTTTGTGGGTATTCTCCCAGACAGCGTCTTGACGTTGTTGTAAATATATTAACTAATCTAGCATATCATAAAAGAGAAATTTCGATTTTTGGTGGAGATCAGCTTCGTCCAAATATTCATATTAAAGATATGGTCGAAGTTTATATGGTTTTACTTAGGGCGCCCAAGGAAAAAATTGCTGGAAAGATTTATAATGCAGGTTATGAGAATCATTCTGTTAAGGATATAGCAGAAACTGTGAAAAATGCTGTTGGAGAAGATGTAAAGCTTATTACATCTCACTCAGATGATAACCGCTCTTATCATGTTTCCTCTAAAAAAATCCAAACTGAACTTGGGTTTGTTGCGAAACATACAATTCGAGATGCTGTAATAGATTTGTGCCAGGCTTTTGATAAAGGTTTATTGCCAAATTCTCTAGATGATGAAATGTATTTTAATATTAAAAGAATGAATACTTTGGAGCTCAGTTAATATGAAGGTTAGATACTCATATCTACCACAACAGTTTGAAGATTGTGAAGACTTATGGCAAGATTTAAAAGCTTTTGTCGCTACAGGCGACTTTACTTTGGGTGAGCCTTTAACAAGGTTTGAAGAAAGCTTTGCTAAGTTGATTGGTACTAAGTATGCAGTTGGTGTGAACTCAGGAACTGATGCAATTAAACTCTCTCTTAAGGCCCTAAATATAGGACCTGGAGATGAGGTTATTACTGCTGCAAATACTTTTGTTGCTACTGTTGGACCTATTTGTGAGCTAGGGGCAACTCCTGTTTTTGTAGATTGTAATGATACGTTTTGTATGGATACAAGTCTAATAGAGGAAAAAATTACTAAAAAAACAAAAGCTTTTTTACCAGTTCATTACACTGGATACATGACCGATATGAGAGTGATGAATCAAATATCTGAAAAATATAACATTCCGGTTATAGAGGATGCTTGCCAATCGATTCTGGGCGCTATAGACGGTAAAAATGCAGGTACTTGGGGAAAGACTGGTGCCTTTTCTCTTCATCCTCTTAAAAATATAAATGTATGGTCTGATGGTGGTGTTATTGTTACTGATGACGATGAGCTATACAAAACACTTCGTTTACTTAGGAATCATGGTTTTGAAAACCGCGATACAGTTGTAATGATGGGTTGTAATTCAAGATTAGATACAATTCAAGCAGTTGTGGGGAATTGGATATTGCCCCAAGCTAAATCTATATCTGATAAACGAATTGGTAATGCTAAGTATTTGGATAATGGCCTTCAAAAAATAAATGAAATTTCTATACCGCCTCGGCCAAAAGATTTTCGTTTAGTTTTTCATCTTTATATTGTTTTTGCAAAAGATCGAGATGGGCTTTTGAAGTACTGTCTTGAAAAGGGCATATCAGCAAAAATTCACTATCCTATTCCAATTTATAAGCAAGCTGCTTTAGATTATTTAGGTTACAAGGATGGAGATTTTCCAGTTACCGATGAACATGTAAAAAAAATAATCACTTTTCCTTGCGATCAACACTTAGAGCAAGGGCAATTAGACTATATTATTTCTACGGTAGCTGAATATTATGAAAAGTAATATAAGTAGAATTCGTTATGTAAACCTTAAGAAGCAGTGGGTAGAAGAGCGTGATGAGCTTTTACCCATAATTGATCAAGTGCTTGAAAGTGCGCAATTTGTGGGAGGTGATGAGTTAGATAAATTTGAAGAAAATATTGCTAAGCTTTGCGGTGTTAAGTATGCATGTGGATTAAATAGTGGTACAGATGCTTTAATGTTAGCTCTGGCATTATCTGGTATTGGAAAAGGTGATGAGGTTATTACGCCACCAAACTCTTTTATTGCCTCTACTGCTGCGATTGTTCACATAGGCGCAACCCCTGTTTTCGTAGATGTTCTGCCTGATCAAAATATAGACCCTTCTAAAATTGAAGCCGCTATTACAGAAAAAACCAAAGCAATAATGCCTGTACATTTAACTGGCAGAATGTGTGATATGGATCCTATTATTGATATTGCAAAGAAGTATGGTCTAAAAGTTATAGAAGATGCTGCGCAGTCTGTTGGCTCTAAATATAAAGGAAAGATTAGTGGCTCAATTGGAGATGTGGGATGTTTTTCTACACACCCATTAAAAAATTTAAATGCTTGCGGTGATGGTGGTTTTTTAACAACAAATGATGAAGATATTTACAATAAGTCAAGGTCATATAGGACCCATGGGATGGTTAATAGAAATATTGTTGATCATTTTGGAAGCGTTACTAGGATGGATAACCTTCAAGCTGCGATTTTGAACTACCGGTTAGATAAACTGAAAGAAGTAACTCAAAAAAGAAGAAATAATGCAAAATCATATTTTGATCGTATTAAAAATCAAGATGTATATATTCCAGAAGAAAAAGATAGTGAATATAATGTCTACCACACCTTTGTTATTCAAACTAAATATCGTGATGAGTTGCAGGAGTATCTTTCCAAAAATGAAATTGATTCTGCTATACATTACCCAGTTCCCATTCATCTGCAACCAGCCGCAAAAAAATTAGGCTATACAATTGGAGATTTTCCTGTTACCGAAAAACAATCTAAAGAAATCTTAACTTTACCAATTAATCAATATCTTTCAGACAATGATTTAGATAGGATTATTAATAAAATTAATAATTTTCATACTAAATTTTTATGAAAATATTATTTATTGAAGAATAATTGAAAAAAAATATTAGACAAGTTAGAATTGGTATTGATTTAGATAATACAGTTATTTCATATGATAAAGCCTTTCAACTTGGAGCGGCATTAAGTGGCCTTGTTGATAAGAACTGTAAATTAAATAAAAAAGCTATACGAGATTTCATAAGAAATGGGCCTGATGGCGAAACTGAATGGCAAAAACTTCAGGGCTATGTATATGGTGAGGGCATCTATGAAGCTGTTTTGTTTCCGGGAGTCTATCGTTTCTTATGGCGCTGCAAGCAAAGAAAAATAGATGTTGAAATTGTTAGTCATAAAACTGAGTTTGGTAACTTCGATAGCAAAAAAATATCACTCCGAGATTCTGCAACTAATTTTCTAATAAATCATGGGCTCCTAGGTGATAAAAATTCACTGATTAAAAAAGTTACTTATAAGGACACTAAGACAGAAAAAATTGATTATATAAAAGAGAATAACTTTGAATTATTTATTGATGATCTTGAAGAAATAATATTTTCTGATGAGTTTAAGGGACAAAAGGGCATATTGTTTTCCCAAGACAATCCATCAGTTAAAGATCCCACTAAAACTATTGCTAAAACATGGGAAGAAATTAGCCAGAGTGTATTAGGGAGTTGGAATCTTAGTGAAGTTAAGAATATGGCAACTTTAATTGATAATAATAATGAAGTGAAAAGTATTGAAAAACTAGAAGGACGAGGAAATTCTGCTATTTATAAATTACACTTATCTAATTCAACTAAATCAGCATTAAAGATTTATCCTGAGATAAGTTATCATGACAGGCTGAAATCTGAATTTAAGTGCACAGAAGTCTTTAAAGAACTCAACATAAAAAATGTTCAAAGACCTGTTTCCTTTGATAGTCGTTTGGATGTTGCTTCTTATGAGTGGATTAATGGGGATAGGGTTTCAACTTATGGCGATAAAGAATTAAAATCTGCCTTAGCATTTCTAAAAACTCTCCATAAAAATTCTAATGCAAAGCAATTTACAAATTTTCCTATGGCGGCAGATGCTTGTCCTAGAGGTTTAGACATTGAGATGCAGATTCAACGTAGATTGTTACAATTTGATTTGTTGTCGGCAAAGTATAGTGAATTGGAACAATTTTTAAAGTATGAATTCAAACCTTTATTTAAAGAAATCATTTCTTGGTCTAAGGCTTCATGGCCAAGTAGCCCTAGTTATATAGAATCTATTCATAAAGATAAACTTATCTTGAGCCCTTCTGATTTTGGATTTCATAATTCTCTTCGCTCTCAAAATGGTAATCTTATATTTCATGATTTTGAGTATTTTGGCTGGGATGACCCTGTCAAATTAATCAGTGATTTTAGTCATCATGCGGCGATGGATCTTTCTAAGGAATTAGAACAAATTTGGTTTTTAGAAGTTTCAGAAATATATGGTAAACACTTGATAGAAAGGTTAAGTGCAGCTTGGCCAATGTATGGATTAAATTGGTGCCTAATAATGTTAAATGAGTTTAAAGATGAAGTATGGAGTAGAAGATGTGCTGCTGATAAAAGTAAATCTGATTTACGTGAGAAACATCTTAAAATTCAACTTGATAAATCAAGAAATAAACTTAATGAATTGAGTAAAAACTATAAAAATAAATTTTTTTGGTAACTTATTATGAGGCAAATGAAAAAGACCTATATGTATAATAATTGTTATCTTTATGATTTAAATTTATTAAATTGCTTTTTATCTATTTAATATACTAAAAAAAAGGGGTCAACTTTTGTCAAACAAATATCTTGAAGATAAAGCTTTAAAGCTTCGTCAAAAAACTTTTCATGCATATATTGAACATGGGGAGGCGCATTTTGGTGGAGATTTTTCTATGATTGAAATGCTTTTAGCGTTGCATGAAGAGGTCTTAAAACCAGAAGATAAGTTTATCCTTAGTAAGGCTCATTCGTCATATCCTTATTGTATTTATTTAAGAGAGAATGGCTACAATCCACCTGTAAGAACTCATTTAGAAATTGATCTTAAAAATAATATACATTGTACTACCGGCAGCTTGGGGCATGGTCTTCCAATTAGTTTGGGCATGGCTCTAGCTAGAAAAATTCAAAATAAAAAAGGTAATATTTATGTCTTGATGAGTGATGGAGAATGTCAAGAAGGCACAACTTGGGAATCTCTTCTGATTGCAGCAAAACATAGGCTAGATAACCTGATTGTGATGATTGATTATAATAAAGTACAGGCGCTCACAACTCTTGAAGATGGGCTGCCATTAGATAATCTTGCTGCAAAATTTGAAGCATTTAATTGGCATACTATTGAAATTATAGATGGACACTCTTTTGATGAAATTGTTCCTTTACTCAAATTAGAAAACTTATCATCAAAACCATGTGTTTTTATTTTTAATACAATAAAAGGTAAGGGTGTTAAACCATTTGAAGGTGATCCTGTTTGGCATGCCAGAAAAGTTAAAGGCGAAGACGCAAGAATTATTAAAAAAGAGTTGGGCTTATCATGAGAAAACGATTTGGAGAGGTAATTTCTAAACTAGCAGATGAAAATGAAAATATTATTGTTATAGTTGCTGACATTGGGTATAGAGTTTTTGATGATTTTCGTGAAAAATATCCGGAAAGATTTATAAATATGGGTATATGCGAACAAAGTATTATTAGTGTAGCATCAGGAATGGCATTAGAAGGTCTTGAGCCATGGGTCTATACCATCACTCCATTTCTTATTGAACGTCCTTTTGAACAAATTAAGCTTGATATAGATCACCAAAATGTTAATGTGAATCTTGTTGGTTATGCCGATTATCCAACACTAGGACCAACTCATACAGAACTGAATGCAAAAAAAACAATGGAACTTTTTACTAATATTAAATCATTTTATCCTTTAGATAGTAATGAAACTGAAACGATGCTTCTTCAGGCATATGAAAGAAATGGTCCAACGTTTACAAGTCTAAAGACTGATCCAAATTCAATGAAACCTGGAGCTTGAGTTAAGAAATCATGGACTTTTTATTAAATGAAGAGAAAATACTTGGCCAAGAGTTTATTGATCAAGGTTATATTATTCGAGACGTTGCAAATAAAGAAGCTCTTAATAAAATTCATAAATTTTTAAATGATCAGCTATCTAAAAAAGGTGACAATACGTTAAATAATACCCATGAAAGTATTGATATTGATGATTTAAATGATTTTCGTCTTAATGTTATTAAAGAAATTAATGCGCAGCCATGGCTAAAAGAAGCTTATTATCAAATAGCTAAGCCCTATCTAGATATCCTAGTTGGTAATGAGTTAGCAATGCAATCTAGGATTAATTTAAGTATTCAATTACCAGAAGACAGTAGTTCTTTATTACCAGTTCATGCAGATACTTGGTCAGGTGACTCCCCATTTGAAGTTGTTGTTTGGCTTCCTTTGGTAGATTGTTTTAATACTAAGAGTATGTATTTATTACCACCTAAAGCAGCCAATAATCTTTCTGATGATTTTAAATTACATGCACAAGGAAATAGTGAAAAACTTTTTGATCTAATAAAGAATGATGTTAATTGGATTAAGATAAATTATGGTGAAGTGTTAATTTTTAATCAAGCATATCCTCATGGAAATCGTATCAATAAAGAGAATGAAACTCGATGGTCAATGAATTGCAGGTTTAAGGGTCTCTTTACTCCATATAAAGATAAAAAGATTGGTGAGTTTTTTGAACCCATTACTTTACGACCAGTTTCTAAGGTGGCAATGAGCTATAAGCTCCCCTCACTATATAAAAGCACTTATGAAAAGTAAAATAGAAAAAGGTTTTCGTGGATATATTTTTAGTAGGCCATTCATGGAAGAAAGGGTGCCTCAACATGTTCAAAATATTGTAATTCGAGATTATTGTTCGAAAAAAGGTATGCAGTATTTATTAAGTGCCACAGAATATGCTATGAATAATAGTGCTTTAATGTTAAGGCAACTTGTTAAAGAATTACCAACTATTGATGGAATTGTAGCCTATAGTATGTTTCAAATGCCAGAAGATGATAACGAAAGACAAAGGATTTTTAATAGTGTATTGTCTTGTAAAAAGGAGATACATTTTGCTGTTGAGGGCCTATCTTTGTATGATTTAGGCACTTATAATCATATTGAAAATATTTGGCAAGTTAAAAAAACATTACCACATTGTATTTTTTAGAGCAATTCTTATATATATTTAGATATGGGTAAATTAATAAAAATTGTAACTTCATTACATGAATCTTCAAAACGTGATTATTTAAAACGAATGGTTGATGATAAAGTAAATTGTATGAAGATTGCTAAGCAGTATGGCAAGGATTATTGGGATGGTGACAGGCGTTATGGGTATGGTGGTTATAAGTATATGCCTGGAAGATGGAATCCAGTTGCTGAGGAATTAATTAATACTTATAACCTTAAAGCGGGGAGTAAGGTGCTCGATATAGGGTGTGGTAAGGGCTATCTTTTGTATGAAATGAAATTACTTATTCCAGATCTAGAAATTACTGGAATAGACACTTCAGATTATGGATTAAAAAATGCTAAAGAAGAGATTAAGCCTTTTATTTTTAATCATAAGGCAGAGGAAAAATTACCATTTAAAAATAAAGAGTTTGATTTAGTAATTTCTTTAGGTACATTGCATAATTTAAGATTTCCAAAGCTTAAAATCGCTTTATCAGAAATGGAGAGGGTTGGTATTAAAGGATATTTAATGTTAGAAAGCTATCGTAACGAGAAAGAACTTTTTAATCTTCAATGTTGGGCGCTAACTGCAGAATCTTTTTTTGACAAGGATGAGTGGGAATGTATTTATGAGTATTTTGGTTATAATGGTGATTATGAGTTTATATATTTTTTATAATTACTATGTTAGGTATTAAACTCTTGTCTATATAGATTATGAATATATCGGAAAGCTATTTTAAAATCTATATTG
>Ga0209482_1002506_pt1 | contig 11351 bp, 12 predicted proteins | sample CoawatmetaG10DNA_FD_187512 | JGI IMG/M metagenome (GOLD analysis project Ga0209482, IMG submission 187512) | Marine microbial communities from the West Antarctic Peninsula - Coastal water metaG104-DNA (SPAdes) (version 2) | ecosystem: Environmental > Aquatic > Marine > Coastal ...
AGAACTTATGGGTTGCCGGTATTAATTACAAATTGCTCCAATAACTATGGACCTTGCCAATTCCCTGAGAAGTTAATTCCCCATGTCATTCTTAATGCACTTGAAGGTAAAAATCTTCCAATCTATGGTGATGGAAAACAAATAAGAGATTGGCTTTATGTTGATGATCATGTCAGTGCTCTAATGAAAGTTGTATTAGATGGTAATGTTGGAGAAACTTATAATATTGGTGGAAATAATGAGATCCAAAATATTGAGGTTGTAAAAAAGATTTGTATTATTCTAGATGAAATAGTTACAAAAAAAATGAATGGTATAACTTCTTTTATTGAACTGATTACTTATGTTAAAGACAGACCTGGTCATGATGTAAGATATGCAATCAATGCTAATAAGATTAAGAAAAATCTGGGCTGGGTGCCAAAAGAAAACTTTGAATCAGGTATCAGAAAGACTGTTGAATGGTATTTAAATAATAAGATCTGGTCTGAAAATATACAAAATGGAAGTTATAAGCTTGAGCGCTTAGGGGCAAATTTGAAATGAAAGGTATTATTTTAGCTGGAGGTTCTGGTACCAGGCTTTACCCATTAACTAAAAGTGTCTCTAAGCAATTGCTCCCTATATATGATAAGCCGATGATCTACTACCCTCTATCTATTTTGATGCTGGCAGGAATTCAAGAAGTCTTAATTATTTCTACTCCAGATGATATTTCAAGATTTAAAAATTTATTGGGTGATGGTTCTGATATTGGAATGAAATTTCAATATAAAACTCAACCATCTCCTGATGGGTTGGCTCAGGCATTTATTATAGGTGAGGAGTTTATTGGCTCGGACAGTGTTGCGCTAATTCTTGGAGATAATGTATTTTATGGGCAGGGTCTAACAGATTTTCTTTTAGAGGGGGTTTCTAGTGTTTTAAATGACAATATTGCAACTATATTTGGTTACCATGTAAATCAGCCTTCCCGTTATGGTGTTGTAGAATTTGATGACAATAACCAAGCTATAAGTATTGAAGAAAAACCTGAGAAGCCTAAAAGTAGTTATGCAGTTACTGGTTTATATTTCTATCCAAATGATGTTGTACTAAAAGCTTTAAAGGTTATCCCCTCTCAAAGAGGTGAGCTTGAAATCACTAGTATTAACGAAATGTATCTGAATGAAAAGCGTTTAAAAGTTCAATTACTTGGAAGAGGTTATGCTTGGCTTGATACAGGGTCGCATGAAGATTTATTAGAAGCCTCAACATTTATAGAAACTATTGAAAGAAGACAAGGTCTGAAAGTTGCCTGTATTGAAGAAATTGCTTTTGATAAAGGATATATTTCTAAAGAAAAATTAAAGTCCCTTGCTATCAGTATGAGTAACAATCAATATGGCCAATATTTACTGAAACATTTAGAGGGAATTGGGTGAAATTTACACCACAATTTATTCCAGATGTTTTCTTAATAGAGCCAACAGTGCATAATGATGAACGGGGATATTTTTTGGAAACTTTTAAGCAAGAGCAGCTTGATAAAGCTTTAGGTTACGAGGTTAATTTTATTCAAGACAATGAAGCTGTGTCAACTTCTAAAGGAGTATTGCGAGGTTTACATTTTCAATCTCCTCCTTTTACTCAGAGTAAGCTAGTTAGGGTTATTAAAGGAAAAGTTTTGGATGTTGCAGTTGATATAAGAAGAGATAGTAAAACATTTGGACAACATGTATCAGTAGAATTATGTGAAGAAAATAAAAAACAACTTTTTATACCCCGTGGCTTTGCCCATGGTTACTTAGTATTAAGTGAATCAGCCATTATTTTGTATAAAGTAGATGCATATTACTCAGCAGAACATAATGAAGGCATTGCATATAACGATAAAGATTTGAATATTGATTGGCATTTTTCAAAGGAAGAAATCACGCTTTCTATGGTAGATCAGAACTATGACAGCCTAGCTGAAAATAAAAAAAATTATTTTGATACTTAGATAATGTTTATTTTAGTTACAGGAGCAAATGGCCAATTAGGGAAGTCAATTAAAAGTCTTGTTGTAAAAAATAAAATAAGCCACAGTTTTATTTTTGCTTCAAGACTTGAGTTGAACCTTTCTTATAGTGATAGTATCCAAAATTATTTTAAAGACCGAAAATTTGATTTAATAATTAATTGTGCAGCTTATACTAAAGTTGATAAAGCTGAACAGGATAAAGAGCAAGCTAACTTGATAAATCATTTAGCTGTGAAGAAAATTGCTGAAATAGCAGAAAGTAATAATTTTAAACTTATACATATTTCGACTGACTTTGTTTTTGATGGTTTAAAGAATCAGCCATATATTGAAAATGATGTTACATCACCATTAAATGTATATGGAAAAACTAAACTAGCTGGAGAAAATGCAATTCTTTCAATCATGAAGTCTAATGCAATTATTATAAGAACAAGCTGGGTATACTCTGAGTATGGTAATAATTTTGTTGATACTATTTTAAAGCTTCTTCAAAAAAACTCTGATTTAAAAATAGTCTCTGATCAAATAGGCTCCCCAACATATGCAAATGATTTAGGCCAAACAATCTTAAGTATTATTGAAAGTGAAAAATTTAATGATATTGAGCAAGAATCAAAAATATTTCATTATTCAAATGAGGGTGAGTGTAGTTGGTATGAATTTGCTAAAGAGATTAGAAATATTTCAGGTAATAATTGTACTTTAAATCCAATTAAAACACAAAATTATCCAACGCCTGCAGAAAGACCAAAACATGTTGTAATGAGTAAGAAAAAAATCTCTGAGGAGTTTGATTTAAAAATTAATTTCTGGAAGGATTCACTAAAGTTTTGTATAAAAAATTTACCACCTCTGGCTGATTCAATTAAAAAATAATGGATATGGAAGTTCTAAAAATCTTAATTCCATCTAGAATGTCAGGCATGAGGCTTGATTCTGCTCTTTCAGAAATTCTTCCTGATTTCTCTCGTTCAAAAATTACTGTATGGATTAAATCTGGTGATGCTTTAATTAATCAAAAAACCTTTAAGCCTAAGGATAAAGCTAATGGAACTGAAATTGTTTGTTTAACTTTAAATAAAAAAGTAAATAATGACTGGACTCCTGAGAAAATCCCATTAAATGTAGTATTTGAAGATGATGATATCATAGTAATTAATAAGCAATATGGCTTAGTAACTCATCCAGGTGCAGGTAATTGGAGTGGTACATTGGCAAATGCACTTCTTTATTATGAGCCCTTTTTGTCAAAACTTGATAGAGCTGGAATAGTGCATCGATTGGATAAAAATACTTCAGGACTGATGGTAATTGCTCGAAATGAGAAAGCACAAAAACATCTAATAGAGCAGCTTCAATCTCACTCAGTAGCTAGAGAATATTCAGCTATCGTTTATGGTCATATGATTGCGGGAGGTGTAATTGATGAAGCAATTGGACGTGATCCTAAAGACAGGATTAAACAGACTATTTTAATTAATGGTAAAGATGCAATAACGCACTACAGAATAATTGATCGATTTAAGAGTCATACTCATGTTAAAGCAATATTAGAAACTGGCCGAACTCATCAAATCCGTGTTCACTTGTCTCATATTGGACATTCTCTAGTTGGTGATCCAATGTATGGTGGAAGAGTTCGTTTTCCAAAAAAAGCAACTCAGGAATTAAAGAATGAGTTAATTAATTTTAAAAGACAGGCACTCCACTCAAAAAAATTAACTTTAACTCATCCTAGTTCAGGAGAATTGATGTCTTGGAAGGCCCCACTACCAGATGATATGCTTACTCTTCTAAAGATCTTAACTCAATTTGATTCCCCTAAATTCTAGTTTAATTCAATTAACAGATTTATTTCTAAATAATATAAAATTTACTTCAGCTTTAAGATGTTTATTAGAAGAATAGTTAAGGCTTTATAATTGTTTTCTTTTATTAATTTGATTGATTAATAATTGGATCAATAAGAAAAATATGAAACTAATTATTAAAATAATGAATATGATTAATTCATGGATTTATTTTTGATGAAAATAAATAATTAAATTAGGAGTTATAGTGAGTAATTGTCTTGTATGTAATAATGATTTCAGCCCCTTTGTAGATTTTGGGAGAATGCCAATTGCAAATGCTTTCTCCTCTATAGAGGAGCTAGAAAATGAATATACTTTTAGTATGAAAGTTGGTTTTTGTGAAAACTGCAATATGGTCCAGTTGGTTGAACAACCAGATAGAGAAAAAATGTTCCATGAAAACTATGCTTTTTTCTCTTCTACTTCTAATTACATGATAAATCACTTTAACGCCTTTACTAGTTCAGTTATTTCACTTCAAAATTTAAATGAAAAATCTTTTGTGGTTGAAGTTGGCTGTAATGATGGAATTATGCTACAAAATTTTTTATCACATAAAATTCCGTGTCTTGGAATCGAGCCATCTGAAAATGTAGCAAATATAGCAATGGGTAAAGGGGTTGAAGTAATCAAAAAATTCTTTGATCAGCCATTAGCTGAGCATATATCCAAATTCAATCAAAAAGCAGATGCAATTCTTAGTGCAAACGTAATGTGCCATATTCCATATATTCACTCAATCTATGATGGTGTTAAAACTCTTTTAAAAGAGGATGGTGTTTTTATTTTTGAAGACCCATATCTTGGAGAAATTATTGAAAAAACATCATTTGATCAAATTTATGATGAACATGTGTTCCTATTTTCAGCATTATCTGTAAGGTATCTTGCGAATCTACATGACCTCGAATTGATAAATGTTGAGCCACAAGTTACTCATGGTGGCTCAATGAGATATACAATAGCTCACAAAGGAATAAAGAGTGTATCTCAGAATGTTAATCAACTGATTCAACAGGAGAAAAAATTAGGACTTGATAAAAAACATGCCTATATGAACTTTACTAATAGCGTGGACAAAATTAAGGATGATTTAATAGAGTTGCTTTCAAAGCTCAAGAATGATGGAAAAAAGATTGTTGCATATGGCGCTACTTCTAAAAGTACTACTGTAACTAACTACTTTGGTATTACCCCAAATCTGGTTGAATGTATCTATGATACTACTCCTATTAAACAAAATAAGTATTCACCTGGAGCACATATCCCTGTCCTACCCTACAGTCAATTTAGGGAGAGTAATCCAGATTATGTCCTACTTTTTGCTTGGAATCATGCGGAAGAAATCATGAAAAAAGAGAGTTCTTATATGGGTAATAATAGACATTGGATTACTTATATACCAGAAGTCAAGGTAAGTTAAATATGATACTTTGTTCAAACCCATCAGAACAATTTAAAAGTTATCAGTCTGAAATTGAAGAGGCTGTCATTTCAGTGATGCGCAGTAATCGATATGTTTTAGGAAATGAGGTAGCACATCTTGAAAAAGAGTTTGCTAATTATATTGGCACGAACTTTGCAATTGGTGTTGCTAATGGTACGGATGCTATCGAACTTGCCTTAAGAGCATTAAATATTGGAATAGGGGATGAGGTCATCACTGTTTCACATACAGCTGTAGCAACTGTAGCTGCTATTGAATGTACTGGGGCAAAAGCCGTATTGGTTGATATAGATTCCAAATCTTATACATTAGATCCAGTTCAACTTGAAGAATCTTTAACCAAAAAAACAAAAGCAATTATTGCGGTGCATTTGTATGGGCACGCCGCAGACTTAGATTCGATATTAAGTTTTTGCCACATGCATAAGATCTTTTTAATTGAAGATGCTTCTCAAGCCCATGGTGCAAAATATAATGGGAAACGACTTGGTAGTTTTGGGGATTTTGGTTGCTTTAGTTGTTATCCTACTAAAAATTTAGGAGCTATTGGAGATGCTGGTTTAGTTACTACTAATAATGACGACTTGGCAAGCAAAATTAGAATGCTAAGGGAATATGGTTGGGTGAATCGAACAAGTGTATATCCAGGAAGAAATTCAAGGCTAGATGAGCTCCAAGCTGCTGTACTAAGAATAAAACTTAAATACTTAGATTTAGACAATCAAAAAAGACGCAACTTAGCAGCATTTTATTATGATAAGTTATCATCACTTCCAATTGTTCTTCCAATTATTCGTTCAAATGTAGAATCAGTTTTTCACCTTTTTGTTATCCAGGTAGAAAAGCCAGAGTCTTTGCTCAATTTTTTAAAAAAAGAAGGGATTATTGCAGGAGTTCATTATCCTTTGCCAGTTCATCTGCATCCAGCTTATGAGAATCGAATTTTGACAGCACAAGATATGAGTGTTACTAAAAGTCTAGTAAAAAAAATTATCTCTCTGCCAATGTATCCTGAATTATCAAATAGTGATGCTAAAAAAGTAGTCGATGCTTTAAAGGGATTTTATAACCAATTAGATGGATGATTAAAGTTAAGAGTACTCCTTTAGTGGGCTTTGATATCATAGAGCCAAATTGTTACAATGATGATAGAGGTTTCTTCTTAGAAACATATCAAGAGGAAATTTATCAAGCTGCAGGAATTACGGACAAATTTGTTCAAGATAATCAATCTAGATCAATTAAAGGTGTTATCAGGGGAATGCATTTTCAAGTTAATAGGCCTCAAGCACAAATTATTACAGTAATAAGGGGCTCAGTTTTTGATGTTGGTGTTGACTTACGCCAAAACTCTCCAACATTTGGAAGGTGGCATGGAGTTGAACTAAGTGATTCTGGACAAAGACAAATATATACAGCACCTGGCATAGCCCATGGCTTTTGTGTTCTTAGTGAATATGCAGATTTGCATTATAAAGTAAGCAGATTTTATGATCCTCAAGATGAAAGTGGTTTAATTTGGAATGATTTTGATGTTAAGATTAATTGGCCAATCAGTAATCCAATTGTTCATTTAAGGGATAACTCGTATAAGTCATTAGATAAATTAGTTAAGAATCAACAGTTACCGAAAATTCCATCAACAGAGTTAAAATAACCAGTATGTATGAACTTAGTAACGAGTTAGATAATAAAGTTATTTCCATAACTGGAGCAAGTGGATATATTGGAACTGCTTTAATAAGAGAGTTAGAGGGTTACTCTGTAAATAAAATTATACGTATTAGTAGAAAAAAACTTATACCAAAAGATAATATTGAGGACTGGGTTCTTGATTTGAACGAAAAAAGTAGTTGGATAAAAATAGTTAGTAAATCAGATATTATTATTCATTTATCAGATAATACTAGTATTTCAGTAGCAGAAAATAATCCTAAAAATAGTTTAATTTCTTCAGTTCTGCCAATTATTAATCTAATAAATGCTGCTAAAGAATTATCTTTTAAGCCAAGAGTAGTTTTTGCGTCTACAGCTACAATTTATGGCCTAACTGAAGAATTCCCTGTTGTAGAAACTCATATTTCAGCTCCTATCACCTACTATGATTTACATAAGTTTTTTGCGGAGCAACAATTGAAAATGGCTAGTAAAGATAATTTAATTGATGCAATCTCTTTAAGATTAGCAAATGTATATGGTCCAAGTGTAAATGAAAGTTCGGCGCATGATAGGGGCATTCTTAGTAAAGTAACAAGGATGAGTTTTGAAAATAAAAATCCTCAAGTTTATGGAAAAGGAAATTATATTAGAGACTATGTTTATATCGATGATGTTGTAAGTGCCTTTTTGTATGCAAGTATTGTTGATTATGATGAAATTCGCACAAACTCTGAAGTTATGTTCAATGTGGCAAGTGGAAGAGGGGTTTCACTTAAAAGTGTTTTTAGTTTGATTTCTATTGAAGTGGAAAAAATAACAGGTATTAAGCTAGAGGTAAAGAATGTTCCATGGCCAAATGAAGTTAATGAGATTGAAAAAAGAAATTTTATTGGTTCAGCCAAACGATTAAAATTGTTGACAGGCTGGACTCCTAAAACCTCTATAGAAGATGGAATTTGTTCTCTAGTCAGTCATTATGGAAAGGAATATATTTAATGAAATTAGTTAAATTTTTAGAGTTTCCAATTTTTGAAGAAGATAATGGTGAGCTAGTTGTGTTTGAAGAAAGTACTTCTGAAATTCCATTTTCAATTAAAAGAGTTTTTAATGTTAGATCTGAAAAAGGCAGTATTAGAGGAAGTCATTCGCATCGCCTATGTTCGCAAATCTTAATATGCTCAAATGGCTCTATAGAAGTAACTTGTGATGATTCAATTAATAAAGAGATTTATATACTAGATAAGCCTAGTTATGGACTATTAGTTTCACCAGGGGTTTGGGCAGAGCAAAAATACATAGAGCACAATACAACCATGACCGTAATATGTGATCGTCCATATGAAAGTGAGGATTACATATCTGATTATGGTGACTTTATAGTTTTTGCAAATACTTTAAAATAGAAATTAGGAGAAAAATTGAAAATTATAGTTACTGGAGCTATTGGGCATATTGGCTCTTATATTATTCGTGATTTAGGAAAAAACTTTCCTGGGGCTGATATCATAATGATAGACAATATGATGACGCAACGCTTTCCCTCTTTATTTAACCTTCCGTCAAATGCAAAATATCACTTCATTGAAGGCGATGTAAGTCAAATGGATTTAAAGTCGGTTTTTGTTGGCGCAAATGTTGTAATTCATCTGGCAGCAATTACTGATGCTGCAGGAAGTATTGACAAAGCAGAAGAGTTAGAAGCTAATAATTATCAGTCAACACTAAGAGTTGCTAAAGCATGTATTGAAGTTGGTGCACGTCTAATTGCTCTCTCATCAACTAGTGTTTATGGCACTCAAAAAGACCAAGTTGATGAAAACTGCTCAGAAATTGATCTTCAGCCACAAAGTCCATATGCAACAACAAAACTTAAAGAAGAAGAATTAATTACAAATTTAGTCAATAAAGAAGGTTTAAAGGCAATTCATTGCAGGTTTGGAACAATTTTTGGCGCATCTCCAGGTATGCGTTTTCATACGGCAGTTAATAAGTTTTGTTGGCAAGCTGTTATGGGTCAACCTATAACTGTTTGGACTACTGCTTATGATCAAAAACGACCTTATTTAGACCTATTGGATGCATCACGAGCGATTGACTATATTATAAAAAATAATATTTTTGATGGCAAAATATATAATGTTTTAACCCATAACTCTACTGTTCGAGAAGTTGTGAACACTATTAAAGAATTTGTACCAGACCTTAAAATAGAATTTGTAGACAATAGAATTATGAACCAACTTTCTTATGAGGTCCTATGTGATCGATTTAAGTCTAAAGGGTTTGTTTTTTCTGGCTGTTTGAAAAAGGGGATTAAGGAAACTATTGATTTATTAAAAGATTCAAATAGTAAATAATAATTCCTTATATGCATTTATTAGTCACGTCTTAAAGGCTGAAGTTCCTTAATGTTATAACTTAATTAGATTTTTTCTAGTAGAGGAGTGGTTGGATTAATGAGCTTATTTCCACATAATGTAAAATTAATTTCAACTCTAAGATTTTTAGAGGGTGGAAGTAGTCAAGGGAGTTTTGATAATTTTAATTTAGCGTTTCATGTTCATGACAATCATAACCATGTTTTGTCAAATCGAATTTTATTAGTAGATCATTTTAATTTACCATCATCACCAGCTTGGATTAATCAAATACATTCTAATATTAGTGTTGATGCTGAATCAATATCTTCGTTAGTTTCTGCTGATGCAAGTTATAGTAGAAAGTCTGGAGTTGTATGTGCAGTTTTAACAGCAGACTGCTTGCCAATTTTTGTCAGTAATAAAAAAGGAACAGTTGTTGGAATTGCCCATGCTGGATGGAAAGGCTTAGCTGGAGGAATAATCGAGTCTTTAATAGAATCACTTGGACTTGATAATAAAGACTTAGTTGTTCATCTTGGCCCCGCTATTTCCCAATTATCTTTTGAAGTTGGCGAGGAGGTTAGATCTCAATACCTTTTTAAAAATAAAAATTTTGAAAGTTGTTTTGCCTGTTTAAATGAAAAACACTATCTTGACTTATATAGTGCTGCAAAGGTGGTTCTAAACAGTTGTGGCATTTTCTCAATTAGTGGAGGAGAGAGATGTACTTATAATGAACCAAATCAATATTTCTCATATCGAAGAGATGGAAAGAAGTCAGGAAGAATGGCACATCTGATTTGGATTGAGCCTGACTAAGTATTGATTTCTTTTTCTTTGCCTTTGCAATTAAAAGTCATTTTTCCACTCTCTTTGTCCAGTAAATAATAATGAAGTGATTTTTGTTTACGTTGTTTTTGCTGAATAATGCATCCACGAACTTTAAAATCATTATTAAGTTTAATATCATCATAGGAAGAGTTAAGGCATCTCATTAGCTGGTTATTGTTTTCGATAATGTACTGACGAAAATAAAGTTCATCTTTGAAATCAATAATGACGAATGCTTGGTTATGAATTGGCATTCCAGGATCAACAATGATAATACAATTCTCACTAAATTCAGGCGACATCATATCACCAATATTTTGAAGAGCGTATGGCTCTGAGTTTGTTGAGCATGTGGTTTGAAATAAAGCCTTGGGGTTATCTAATGTTGACATTTAGGACAATAATAAGTTGCTCGTTGATTTTGTACAATTTTTTTAATTGTACCACTGCATCTCTTACATGGCATATCTTTGCGGTCATAGACAGATAAGATTTGATAAAAATAACCAGCCTCACCATCCACATTAGAAAAGTCATTTAAAGTAGTGCCACCATTATTAATTGATTCTGTTAGTACCTTTTTAATACACTTAACAAGAGTCTTGAAGCGTTTCTTTGATGTTTTCCCTGCTTCTCTTTTAGGTGATATACCTGCTAAAAATAAACTTTCTGATGCATAAATATTCCCAACTCCTACGACTACTTGACTATCCATAATAAATGTTTTTATGTTTTTTTTCTTACCAATGGACGAATTTAAGAGTGAGTTTTCATCAAACTCATAACTCAAAGGCTCTGGGCCTAGTTTTTTAAGAAGAGAGAGTTGTTCATCATTTTTTTGCCAAAGAATTGAACCAAATCGACGAGGATCATGAAAACGCATACTTGAATTATTTTCTAATTTAAGCTCAAAATGATGATGTTTTTTTAGCGGCTCCATAACAGGGACAACACTTATTGATCCAGTCATTCCAAGATGCATAACCAGCTGCCCATCAGTAAAGTCAATTAGTAAATACTTCGCACGTCTTGATATTTTCTTGATAGTTTGATTTTTTAAAGTATCTACAAGATGTGTAGGGATTTCCCAGCGAAGCTTTTTTTTATAGATATGAATAGATGTAATTTTTCTATCAACAATTAAGGGCTCTAGGCCCCGTCGGGTGGTTTCAACTTCAGGAAGTTCAGGCATG
>Ga0209482_1002507_pt1 | contig 11345 bp, 9 predicted proteins | sample CoawatmetaG10DNA_FD_187512 | JGI IMG/M metagenome (GOLD analysis project Ga0209482, IMG submission 187512) | Marine microbial communities from the West Antarctic Peninsula - Coastal water metaG104-DNA (SPAdes) (version 2) | ecosystem: Environmental > Aquatic > Marine > Coastal ...
TCGAGTCATTCAAGTGACTCTGCAAAGTGTTTCCCTTTAAAGGTTGAAATATATAAACCAAAGTCTAGCGCTTTAAAGCAATGGGCTTCTCCCTCATTGAATAAGTATTCAAGAAACCATGGTTCTACTTAAAATCAAACTATTTTTTTTAATTCTGCTTTAGCGGGCTTGCCTGTCTGAGTTCGTGGCATTTCTGTAAGGATTTTAAGAACTGTAGGATTCATAAATCGACTATCCTATTCATGATTAAGAATTTACACCCCAACTTATAAGCTAATTGTTGTTGTAATAGATTTAGAATATTAAGATTAAATTAGTCTATTTTTCAAAAATTGTAATAAGATAGAATTAATTTTGCTAAATAGTAAGTAATTAATATTTTATTGTGCTAATGAGAGTATGTATACTAGGTTTGATAGTAGGTCAGATTGGTATATTTTTATTTTTTAACATATTTTTTTTAACATATTTTTATTCTGATTTTTTTTGTATAGGGGAACAATGAAGCAAGATAGTATTGCAATCAAAGTCGAAGGCGTTAGCAAGGTTTATGGTAAGGGAGAAAGTGCATTTCTTGCCCTAAACAATGCCACACTTAATATTCTTGATAATGAATTTTTTACGCTTTTGGGGCCATCAGGCTGTGGAAAAACCACCTTGTTGCGCATAATAGCTGGTTTTGAGAATCCTACACAAGGCTCAATCTTACTTCATGGCGAGGACATTTCTCACTTGCCACCTAATTTACGTTCTGTTAATACCGTATTCCAAAGCTACGCTTTATTTCCTCACATGACGGTAGCCGAAAACATCAGCTTTGGCCTGGAGATGTTAAATAAACCAAAACAAGAAATTAAGAAAACGGTCAGTAAAATGCTTTCTCTAGTCCATATGGAAGAGTTAAAAGACCGGCATATTGATGAACTATCTGGTGGACAGCAACAACGTGTTGCATTAGCGCGGGCGCTTGCACCCGAGCCAAAAGTATTACTTCTTGATGAATCATTGGCAGCTCTTGATTATAAACTACGTAAAGAAATGCAGATTGAACTCAAGCGCTTGCAGCACGCAACTGGAATTACCTTCATCTTTGTAACTCATGATCAAGAAGAGGCATTAACTATGTCTGATCGTATTGCTGTTATTAATGAGGGTAAGCTGTTGCAAGTAGGCACGCCGCATGAAATTTACAACAAACCTCAAGACCATTTTGTTGCAAGCTTCGTTGGAGATACTAATTTTTTAGAAATTTCTTCCGCCTCTAAATCTAATAATAATGATGAAGTTATCTTTTTAAACTTTAATCATGACCAAATCCTAAAAGTGCCATGCAAAAAAGACATGGCCTTAAATAAAAGTATATCTATTGCAATCCGCCCAGAAAAAGTGAGCTTGGTCAAAGACGCTGATTCTGCGTTATTGGCTGGAGAAATAGTTGATGTTAGTTTTTTTGGCACCGATACGCATTATTCAATTGAGCTGGATTCTAGTTCTGGTAAGGCACAAAGCTTTCATGTGCGTATGCAAAATGCAAGCAATCAGAGTAAGCAGTATGTTGCTGGTGAAAGAGTTGGAGTTATTTTCAATGCAGAAGATATTCAAGTGATTGACGACTCAAGATAATGGATCAAAACATTCAATCAGTTGTTGAATTTCCTGAATCAAAGCTTGAGCGCTTAAAGGCAAAGCAAAGAACGATTCGTAATTATTTCCTGAGTGCACCCGCACTTATTGTTTTGACTATTGCAGCTTCTGGGCCGCTATTTATTATGCTGTTTTACTCATTTTTAACAGCTGATGAATGGGGTGGTGTTGTTTGGCAAGGTTCGCTTCAAGGATGGTTTGAAGTTTTTATGCGGCACGATATTTTTGATGGAACGCTATTACCAGCCGATGCACATTTGTCGATTTTTTGGCGCTCGATAAAACTCTCTCTCGTGACCACTCTACTTTGTATTGTTTTTGGTTTTCCAACTGCGTACTTTATTGCAACACGCCCAAGAAGTCAGAGAAGTTTTTGGCTATTCCTAGTGACTGTTCCATTTTGGACAAACTTATTAATCCGTACTTTTGCAATCATGCAAATCCTAAGTCATTCTGGATTTGTGAATAAATTTCTTCAATCCTTAGGTTTGATTGAAGAGCCTCTAAGACTCTTGTACACCGAAACAGCTGTGACAATCGGAATGGCTTACGTTTATTTGCCATTAATGGTGCTACCTCTTTACGCAACAATTGAGCGACTTGATTTTAGCTTACTTGAAGCTGCATATGACTTATATGCATCAAGGCTCCAAGTATTGAGACGAGTTATTATTCCACTTGTAAAGCCAGGCTTGGTGGCAGGCTCTATTTTGGTGTTTATTCCATCTATTGGTGCATATGTCACCCCAAGATTGTTGGGTGGAGGTAAGAGTTTGATGCTTGGAAATTTGATTGAATTGCAGTTTGGCCAAGGTAGAAATTGGCCTTTGGGCGCAGCATTATCAATCACTCTGCTAGTTATTGTTATGGTAGCAATGCTTTTTTACGTGCGAAGTACAAGTCGCTCGGGAGTTAACCATGCACATTAATTTTTTAAAAAAACGCAACAGGGACCGCTTTAATGTGGAGTATGTGCCAAGTTTTCCAGTACTAGCACTCATTTGTATACTTTGCTTATACGCACCAATGGTTCCATTACTTTTCTACTCTTTTAATGACTCAACATTGCTCACTGTCTGGCATGGCTTCTCATGGCAGTGGTACGAAGCAGCATGGAATAATGAAAGAGTTCAAGAAGTAACCCTTCGCTCACTTGGTCTTGCTTTACAAGCTTCTGTCTACAGTACTATTCTAGCAACAATGGCGGCACTAGCTACAACTCGTGTGCCAAAGTATCGAGGTCAGGGATTGATTTATGCAGTTATCAATCAACCCATAATGGTGCCTGAAATAGTCACAGCTGTTGCTCTGTTGATTTTCTTTGCTTCTATCAAAGCTGCTACAGGTTATCAAGGCACTGCATATTTAGTCTTGGCCCATACAGCTTTTTGTATTCCATTTTCCTACTTGCCTATTCGTGCGAGACTTGAGAACATGAACCTATCCCTAGAGAATGCGGCTGCTGATTTATATGCCAGCCCATGGCGTACTTTTAAGCGAGTGACTTTTCCATTACTGTTCCCCGGAATTTTAGCTGGCGCGATGTTGGCGTTTGTCATTTCGTTAGATGACGTAGTTATAACTGAATTTGTAAAAACACCCGGCAAAGATACTTTACCAACCTATATGCTGGGTGAGTTAAGGCGGGAGGTTACACCCGAGATTAATGCGATTTCAAGCGTTCTTTTTGTAGTTTCAATCTTATTGGTAGGAATGACGTTCCTAATCAGCAGCAAAAAGTAGATGTGAGAAAGTGAGAAAGTGAGAAAGGGAGAATAACTGATAATTTTTATTTTAAACGGTTTGTTGGTTGTTCATTTTATTAGTAGAAAAAAGGAGAAATAAATCATGAGACAATTAAAAAACTCAATTATTATTAGCTCTGTTGCGGCTAGTATGCTTTTTGTAAGTCAAAGCGTATCTGCAGCGGGAGAGTTAAATATTTATAACTGGGGTGATTACACCAGCCCAGAGCTTGTAACTAAGTTTGAGGAAACTTATAATGTTACGGTGACAATTACAGACTATGATTCAAATGATACTGCTTTAGCGAAAGTTAAAGCGGGTGGACACGGGTTTGACATTGCCATTCCTTCAGCAAACTATATGCCAATTTGGATTAGTGAGGGCTTGTTGCTTGAAACCCGTCCGGATCAGATGAGTAATTTCAAAAATGTATTACCTGAGTGGACTAACCCAGACTGGGACCCAGGCAGACATTACTCAGTTCCATATCAGTGGGGTAGTGTGGGTATGGTGGTTAATACTGATGTGTATTCAGGTGACATTAACACATCAGCTATTGCCTTTGATCCGCCAGAAGAATTAGTGGGAAAAATTAATGTAGCTCCTGAAATGGGGGATATTATTGGTATGGCGCTTTACTACGTTGGAAGTGAGCCTTGTACTGATGATAAAGCTGCGTTGAAAAGAGCACGTGATGTTCTGATGGCTGCAAAACCAAAGTGGGTTTCGATGACCTATGGAATCAAAGAGCCATTTGCTAGTGGTGATATTGCAGCTTCTGTCTATTGGAATGGTGATGCAATGCGCACAAGACAAGAAACTCCTTCTGTTCATTACGGCTACCCTAAAGAAGGCTATGTCTTATGGATGGATAGTGTTGTCGTTTTAAAAGATGCGCAAAATGTTGAGAATGCTAAGCTGTTCCAGAACTTTATGATGGAGCCTGAAAGTGCTGCTATAGCGTCTAATTTTGCAATGTATGCAAACGGCATTAAAGGTTCAAGTGAGTTTATGCTTGAAATTTTAGCAACTGCACCTGAGGTTCAAATTCCTGCAGAGCATCTTCCTAACGGTCGTTTTATCGAAATGTGCTCGGCTGAAGTCAATAAGCTCTACTCGGGTATTTGGACTGAAATGATGAAGTAACTTTAGGTTAAAAACGATCATTTCTTGATGTGCTGGTTTAAATGGCTCATGAGACAAACAAATGATCGTTGTTTAATTGTGACCCACTGATGCTCTCTTTAGTATTTTGAGTGTTGGTGGGACATTTATGTATCTAATAAATTTGAGTATTTTTTTTGATCAATTTTAACTTTTTAGTCGACACTAGACTAGCTTAGAAAAAAGTCAACAATAAATAATAATGAATCTAAAAGTAAATAAAAATCGTCTCTGGCAATCTTTGACAAAAATGGCAGAAATTGGCCCTGGAGACAATGGTGGATCTTGCAGATTGGCCTTGACTGATGCTGACATAGAGGGTCGTAACTTACTAAAGAGTTGGGCTGCTCAATTAAATTGTAGTCATCGATTAGACTCCATGGGTAATCTATTTATAAGGCGTGAAGGTAATAATGGCAAAGCGCCAGTCCTTATGGGAAGTCATTTGGACACTCAGCCTTGTGGTGGAAGATTTGATGGTGTTTTAGGCGTACTTGGTGCAATTGAAGTGTTGCGAGTATTGGAAGAAAATAATATTAAAACTGAACATCCATTGGAAGTTGTCGTTTGGACAAATGAAGAAGGCGTAAGATTTTCCCCTGCCATGATGGGTTCTGGAGTATTTTCTGGAGTTTTTAAGCAATCAGAAATTTTTTTGCACAAAGATAACAACGGTGTTAGCGTTGAACAGGCGTTACATAATAGTGATCAACTAGGAAGCGAAGCTTGTAAATCTTTTCCAATTGAGGCATATTATGAGTTGCATATTGAGCAAGGGCCAGTACTGGAGTTAGAAAATAAAACTATTGGTGTTGTTACGGGTGCTCAAGGAATTTCCTGGAGTCATGTTACTCTTAATGGTCAAAGTTCTCATGCAGGAACTACCCCCATGAACTATCGTAAAGATCCTGTTTCTGGAATGATTCAGATTGTTAAGGGGTTGCAAGAAATAATTAAAGAACAAAAGAGCTCTTTATATACTGTTGGAGGCATTGAGTCTCAACCAGCGTCAATAAATTCTGTTGCAAACAAGGTGCTTTTTACTGTAGATTTAAGGCATCCTGAGGACGCAATTTTAAAAATAATGCAGCAAAAATTTAAGAGTTTGATTGATGAAGTATGTACCAGAGAGAATCTAACAAGTGAGTTAAATAATATTTGGTACTCACCAGCAATATCTTTTAATAAGAGCTGTATTTCAAAAGTGAAAAGCGCAACTGAAAAATTAGGTTACAGTTATCAAAATATAGTTTCTGGTGCTGGACATGATGCTTGCCAAATTTCATATGTTGCACCAGTAGGGATGATTTTTATTCCTTGTAAAGGTGGTCTAAGTCATAATGAAGCCGAAAGTATTTCACCTGAAAATGCTCAAGCAGGGACAAATGTTTTGCTAAATGCAGTTTTAGAAAGCTCTGTAATTAACTGAGGAAAATTATCTATGAAAACTATTTATAGTAAGGAACACATTTTAAGAGACTCCAAAACAGAGTTATTTGGTGGTGAGTTGGTGCCACCTTTTGAGTGCCCAGTGCGTGTAGAATTTGTTATTGACGAGATAACAAAACGTCATTTTGGAGAAATCATTTTGCCTAAACGTTTTGGTAAAGAACCTCTCTTGAGGATCCATAGTGAAGGTTACTTAGATTTTTTGGAAAATTGTTGGATTGATTGGAAGGGTGCAGGCTATCTAGGGGAGGCGATTGCAACGACATCGCCATCAAAAAGATTAACTAGAAATGTGCCGCCGAGAGAAATTGATGGACGCATTGGGTATTATTGTTTGGCATCAGAAACATCAATTTCAAAGGGCACTTGGGAGGCATCTTATCTTGCCGCTGATGTTGCATTGACTGGCGCAGAAAGGATTAATAAAGGAAGTGCCTCTGCATTTTCACTGTGTAGACCTCCTGGGCACCATGCTGCAGCTGACATGTTTGGCGGCTATTGTTTTGTTAATAATGCAGCGGTTTCAGCACAGTTTTTGCTTGACAACGGCGCCAAAAAAGTAGCGATATTAGATGTTGATTTTCATCATGGTAATGGCACCCAGTCTATTTTCTATGACCGTGATGATGTTATGTTTTGCTCTCTTCATGGCGATCCCATGGATGCTTTTCCTTACTTTCTTGGCGGTAATGATGAATTGGGAGAGGGTAAAGGTTTGGGCTACAATTTCAATTATTCAATGCCGCCAAAAACATCCTATACTGTCTGGTCTCAGGCTTTAGATATCGCGCTCTTAAAAATTAAAGACTATCAAGCGGATGCTCTAATTGTTTCATTGGGGGTAGATACTTATGAAAATGACCCAATTTCTTTTTTTCGATTACAGTGTGATGATTTTAGTGATTATGGCCAAAGGATTGCCAAACTTGGCTTACCAACCTTGTTTGTTATGGAAGGTGGTTATGCAGTTGAGGAGATAGGTATTAATGTTGTTAATGTTCTTCAAGGTTTTGAAGGGTAGATAGAATTGTTTATTATGACTTTTTAACATAATATAGATATAGGATCTTTCAGGCATAAGTTGTGCTTAATAACTAATTTAAAATAGGAGTAATAGAAAATGAATATCAGTCAGAAACAATGGGAGGCAAAAGTTTTAGAGATTGATCTTCCTAATCACTTCTGGATTAATGGTAAAGCAGTTGATGCTAAAAATGGCTCGACGTTTGATTCAATCAATCCTGCCACTGGTAAAGTTATGACTAAGACTGCAGCAGGATCTTTATCAGATGTGAATGCTGCAGTTTCTGCAGGTAGAGCTGCTTTTAACTCTGGAGTATGGGCTAATGCCTCCCCTTCAGACAGAAAGGCAACATTGATAGAACTAGCCGATTTGATAGATAATAATACTGAGGAGCTTGCTTTACTAGAAAGTCTTAATACCGGTAAGCCAATTACTGACGCTTTAACAATTGATGTTCCAGGTGCTGCTGCGATTCTTCGCTGGCATGCTGAGGCAATTGATAAGCTATATGATGAAGTTGCCCCAACTGGACGTGGTAGTTTGGCTATGATCAGGCGGGAGCCGCTAGGCGTTGTTGGAGCAGTTGTGCCATGGAACTTCCCTTTGGACATGGCTATTTGGAAATGTGCCCCCGCTTTGGCAGTTGGAAACTCAGTAGTATTAAAGCCAGCAGAACAATCCTCATTTACTGCGATTCGATTAGCCCAATTGGCAACTAAAGCAGGCTTGCCAGATGGCGTTCTTAATGTTGTGACAGGGCTTGGACACGAGGCTGGGAAGGCGTTAGGACTTCATATGGATGTTGATTGTGTTGCCTTTACAGGCTCTACCGAGGTGGGTAAATATTTCTTGCAGTATTCAGGCCAATCAAATATGAAACAAATTTGGCTAGAATGTGGTGGCAAGAGTCCTAATTTAATCTTTGCTAATTGTAAAAACTTAGATGCTGCTGCTGCAGCTTCCGCTTTTGGTATATTCTTTAATCAAGGTGAAGTCTGTAGTGCCAACTCAAGAATTTTAGTAGAAGCGAGTATCAAGAATGAATTTTTAACACTTTTAAAAAAACATGCGCAAGATTGGCATCCAAGTTATCCATTAAACCCAGCATCAAAAGCTGGTGCCCTTGTAACTGTTGAACATGCGAATAAAGTGATGGACTACGTTGAAAAAGGAATCGCTCAAGGTAAACTTTATTGCGGAGGTAAGCGACTCAATATTAACGAAAGTAACTGCTACCTTGAGCCAACAATTATTGAAGTTCAACCTCATCATGTTATTGCCCAAGAGGAGATTTTTGGACCTGTGGCTTCGGTAATGAGCTTCAGTGGAGAGTCTGAGGCTATTGAAATGGCAAATAACTCTATCTATGGTTTGGCAGCGTCCGTTTGGACAGATGATCTTTCCCAGGCTTTACGTTTATCTGACGCACTAGTTGCAGGAACGGTATCGGTTAATGCTTGTGATAAGTTAAGCCCTCTAACACCATTTGGTGGCTTTAAACAATCAGGAAATGGACGTGACTTATCTCTCCATTCATTTGATAAATACAGTGGCTTAAAGACCTGTTGGATAGAATACTAATAAATACTATTACGAGGATTGATTATGAACAAAAATAAAAAAAACATATGGCAGAAAGATAAGGATCATTTTATTCATCCATGGACTGATTTTTCAACCTTTAAAGATGATGGCTCCATGGTACTAACTGATGCTTCTGGAATAACCCTAACTGATAATGAAGGGAAGCAATATATAGATGGTATTGGCGGTCTTTGGTGCGTCAATATTGGCTATGGACGTGCGGAGATGGCGGATGCTATTGCCACTCAAGCAAAGAGAATTCCATACTTTTCAACCTTTGGTCATCACACCACTCCTCCTGCTGCTGCTTTAGCTGCAAAACTAGCTGAATTAGCGCCAGGTAATTTAAATCATGTGTTTTATGGTTGTGGTGGCTCTGTTGCAAATGATTCGGCTGTAAGGATTGCTCACTTTTATTTTAATCAGTTAGGGAAAACAACCAAGAAAAAAATTATCAGTCGAATTGATGGCTACCATGGCTCTACCTATATGGCAATGTCAATTACAGGTGTTGAGTTTGACCACATTGGTTTTGATATTGATAAGCAAATGGTGCATCATATTAGCTGTCCAAACCCCTATCGACGGGCTAAAGGTATGAGCTTGGAGGATTTTTGTGATACCAAGGTTCAGGAATTGGAAGATAAGATACTAGAACTAGGACAAGATAATGTTGCTTTATTTTTTGCTGAGCCCATTATGGGAGCAGGTGGAGTTATTGTTCCACCTCCCGGTTACCATCGTCGAACCCAAGAGGTATGTAATAAATATGAGGTGCTCTATGTTTCTGATGAGGTAGTTACTGCATTTGGGAGATTAGGCCACATGTTTGCTTCCAAAGATGAGTTTGATTTACAACCAGACATTATCACTTGTGCCAAAGGACTAACTTCAGGCTATCTTCCTTTAAGTGCAACAATACTTTCGGATGAGATTTATGATGTTATTAGTATCCCTCAAGCCAAAGGTGCTTTATTTACTCATGGCTTTACATACTCAGGTCATCCAGTTTGCTGCGCAGCAGGATTAAAAAATATTGAAATTATGGAAAGGGAAAATCTCTGTGAGCATGTTAATGATGTTGGTGTATATTTTGAAAAGCAGTTAAAAACATTAGAAAATCTTGAAATTGTAGGTGAAGTTCGAGGTAGTAAATTCATGATGTGTATCGAAAATGTTGCTGATAAAAAAACTAAGTCACTAATTCATGAGGATGCTGCAGTGGGAAGTCGAATAGCGGACCATTGTCAGAAGCGAGGACTTATTGTTCGACCTTTAGCACATATGAACGTTTTATCACCACCTTTAATAATGACAAGAGAGGAGGTAGATAAATTAGTAGCAATACTCAGGGAGAGTATTGTTGAGACTATCAGTGACCTTTCTCGGGATGGTTATCTGTAGATAATTTTTCAGCATTGTCTAGTTTTTTGAAGTGTTCTACAGAAAATTCTTGAAAAGCTGTCATCAAGTTTGTGGCACGGCGTGTTTCAGCACTTATTAGGCTAATATCATCTGTATTAACATCATCTGCAATAGGTCGGAGAAATAAAGGGCGACCATTGTAGTCAAAATCTGATTTAGGTCGTGTAACTAAAATAGAATAACCTAGCCCATTTGCAACGATACCTCTTACAGTTTCAAAAGATGGTGACCAATATCTTACCCAAGGCTCTAATCCATGGGAGCGAAAGAGGCCGATAAAATAGTTTCGACTGGAATCAAAGTTCAATAAAACCATGGGGTAGTCAACTAGCTCGCTCAAATGAATTTTGGTTCTTGAAGTCAATGGATGGTCGGAGCCTAATATGATGTGGGGGTGTCGTTTAAGTAAGGGTTTCTGTATTAAATTTCGACCTAAATTATTACTAGGTGTAATGACATAATCAAGTTCACCCTGCATTAGACTAGCTATCAAATCCCCTTGGTTTGATTCATGTAAACGCAGATCAACCTGCGGGTGTAGGTTTAAGAATTCTGTGATTAAGCGAGGCATATACATTGGTGCAATACTGCTATAACAACCAACCTCCAATCTGCCACGTAATAATGGGCCTGAATCAATAGTACTTAATTCTAGTTCATTTGCTTGAGCTAATAAATCTATAGCACGCACTAGAAAGTCCTTGCCTGCGCTGGTAAGAGTTACGCCTCGAGCATGGTGGCGAACAAGTAATTGAGAGCCAAGGTTTTCTTCGAGTAATTTCAGTGCATTTGTTATTGCAGGTTGCGAGATAAATAACTTTCGAGCTGCGGCTGCTATATTTAACTCTTCAGCCACGATGGTAAAGTAGTGTAATTGCCTAAAAGTGATTCGAAGCATGGCTAATTAATTATTTTAAGTAATAACAATATTATAGTTATGAAAATGAAAAATTTTTAATATTTTATTTTCTTTAGATTGGTCTATATACTTAATTAAAAGTCATAAAAAAATGTGAAATCTATTAGGTTGAATGAAAAATGAGGTGTGTATGGAGTTTATAATTCGAGCTACAAGTGTTGATTGAGAAAATAGACACGCTCATTGTTGGGGGTGGTCAGGCTGGCATTGCTATGAGTGAGCACTTGAGTAATTGCAAAATACCTCATCTAGTTTTAGAGCGCAATCGGATTGCAGAGCGCTGGCGATCAGAAAGGTGGGACTCTTTAGTTGCTAATGGCCCAGCTTGGCATGACCGGTTTCCAAATATGGAATTTGCTGATTTTGATCCCAATGGATATCCTTCAAAAG